>ENA-UOTX01000538-UOTX01000538.1-compost-metagenome-genome-assembly--contig:-NODE-538-length-38867-cov-22.857747_pt1 | contig 38867 bp, 31 predicted proteins | sample MGYA00238143_ERZ746982 | MGnify/ENA primary metagenome ERZ746982 (study PRJEB28758, sample SAMN06268862) | compost metagenome | isolation source: single cell | place: USA: California, Emeryville, Joint... | reverse complement strand
AAAATAATTTTCTTATTCATCATGAGTATAATAACTCTTAATTGGCCACCAATAAAACAAATCATCACTCTTCCCTTCGAATTCATGCAATTCACTCCGAAATCAGCCACCACACAACTCACCTTAATTACCTTGCGTATCAGGTTGAAATATCAATTCCGATGCTAATGAAGAAAGTTCAAAGAGTAAAGCCAAAGCATCCAAAATTGTGCTGAAGCTCCTATTCTACTAAAGGTATGACTCTCAACTTTGAAAGAGTGACTCTACTATTTTCTTTCTCAACACAGAAAGCCTATATATTTTGTTGATAATTTCTCTTTAAATTACGTTGTAAATCTCTGCACTCACCAAAAAAACAAACACCATCATATTATAATTTCGTTTCGCTTCATCAATGCGAGATACCCTTGAAAAGAGGTTAATTTATTGCCTAATCGCTACAATGAAAATTTTTCAACGAAGTGTTTTTTCTCTCTCTCAAAGGTAAAATTTTGACTCCTTTTTTGCCCTCCTATATACGAAATTATAAATGTACAATTTTCTAAACAAAGGAAAAAACAACAAAAAGATAATAACCGAGAGATTAACGATCTTTTTCTTGATTTAGCTCGTAACGTCCTACGACGTAGCTAGTTCCTTATCAGATGGGTGCAACCTCATTTAAAGAAGCAAACTATTAAATTAGAATCATGCGATATTCCGTTTGTGACGTCATATCACACAGTTCTATCAAGAAATTTGAATCAAATTATGCAAATATTACTCAGAGTCGTCGATGACGTCATAAATTTGTAAAGAGCGCGTATTGATCTTATTTCCTTCGATAAAAAAGCTCAAGGACCATATATGTCTGTATAGATTACAAATAACTTCAAAATGCACCCGAATTTTCTCAAACTAAGTAGCGACAGAAGTAACCATGATGAAGAGAGGCTTCTCAATGATGGCCTCGTTTCTATTATTGACCATGATTTTTTCTTGAATTTTCTGAGCAATGAAGTCAGTATTCCTCAAGATCCTCTTTCAAATACGTAAAATTTTTGCTCCGACACATTCTCAAGCGAATTAACCATGAATTTTACGCAATAATAGTATGACAATGGAGTTTCCTTACCCAAACCAGCCTGTAAATGATATGCAACAAATGGAATTCCAAGGCTATCAGCAGCCAGATTCTAAGAGTATTGGACGCATAGTAATCATTCAGAGCGATCTGTTCATAACCTCGTTAGGTGCCTAATCCCATTGAGATGAAAATAAGCAGATTATCAGAAAACATAAAAGTCGAAGACACCAGCGAAGGCGAAAAACCTTCGAAACAAAAAGGCAAGAGGAAAGGCAGAGCTAAGAAACTCGAGGATCCTCTGAAATCAAACGCAATTTTGGACTCGAAACCTAACAGCAAAAACACATACATCAATAAGATTAACACGCTTATCCATGACGAGGTCCTTCCAACAAAAATCGTCGAGGAGTAATTGCGTTATTTGCGTTACTTTAAATGAGTGTTGTTAACCAAAGGAAACCAGAGGTTCGCCCGATTGAAATTGAGCAGCCCAACGAAATTAAAATTCCAAAACCGAAAGTGATTAAGAAAGGATTCACTTCCACTCAAGCGGGTCTTTCCAAGATGAAAAAAGTGCGGTCCTTTGATACATTACCCTCTGAAAAAGTCAATAATGTGGGTAAGTGCAGTTATGTCTCTAATTGGAAGTTAATTGGTTCTTTTACAGAGGATAGACTCAATGAAAAGTTAGCAAAGAACCGTGAGTCTGCGAGGAATAGCAGAAAAAGAAAAAAGATTTATATTGAATTGCTGGAAAAGAAAATCGAGCAGTTGCAGCAAGAGTTGAATTCCACGAAAAAGCAGTTAGAAATAAACACTTTGACACTTGATAAAGCGACGAAGCATTCCCAAGTGGTATAGTGCTCACGAAAAGCTCATTCATTAACTGAGCATTTATAGATGAATAATATGGTCCAGGGAAAACAGCAGCTGTTTTCCAAACTCGAGAAGATGATTTCCAGCGAAGCTGATGAAGCGGAGGTTAATTTTCTCCTTGATTCTCTAAGAGTAAGCTCTAATTATTGGCTGCTGACTAATAAAATTAAAAAACCAGCTGAGACTTGGAGCGACTGGAAGCGAAAGAGAGCGGGCGATTGACTTCTTTTTCAAGCAAATATTCGACATTCTTCTCCCAACGCATATGAAATATCTCCTTATGACATCTAGTGAAGGTAGCTTTATAGTCAAAGTTGTTGAAAGTAACCGATTATGATATAGGGAAGGATATATTCAGTCCAAAATTCGAAAGCAAATCAGCCATGGCAACGTATTTGAACGGAAACCTCTCACTAGCAGATAGCTTTAAGACGGAAACAACGTAATGCTTTTGCATATTGATCAATGAATAAAATGATTGCAACAATGATAGTGATTTTTGGAATGAGCTGCTGGAGAATCTCAGTTTGACAGATACCCAGAAAAAATCCATTTTGAAGTATCGCAAGCGATTAATGACAGAGAAGCAGAAATTTGACGAGTAATCCACTCCTTTCAACTGTGTTTTTGCTAACCCCAATTATTTTTAACTAGCATCATGAGGAATTTAACTGTTTCTCGCAGAGCTCTTGTCAAACAATCAAACTCGCTGCAAAACGTAGTAGACGAGCTGCGAGCAACCCTTAACCCCATACAAGTTGGGAAAATCTTAATATTTTTAGATAAGGTACTATTACTAACCTATATTACCTTATCAAACCAAAAAATCTCGATAGGAAAAAACGCGAAAGGAATTTGAAGTAGAAAATTTATGGAAATTATCAAAACCAAGCAAATCCACCGATGACGGCGGTGATGAGGAAGATGAGGATGAGAATGACTCTGCTGACTCTGAGAAAATAGGTGGGAGCTCCAAGAACAAAAGAGAGTTCCTTGACCCACCGATGCGAGTTAAACCGGCGAGCTCAGCCAGCGGATCATCATTCCTAAAGCCGAGCACCTCGGATGTAATTCGTAAGAAAATCCATAGTGAAAATACCTGAAAATGTTGCAAAGTGTAACAATAGCTGTCATGTAATCTTTTATAATTCGTAATTCTTCGCTATTTAAGTTCACACCCCTTTGTATTCTTTCCTTGTGTACATTCCATACCATGTGAGATGAATTCCATTTTCCATCACTAAATTTAGCTTTAGCCAATGTTGTTTAAAGTTATTTTTCCCTTCTCCCCCTATTAGAATTGAATAACCGCGAACCATTTATACTATGAAGTTTTTCTCTCTATCAAGTTTTTTTCTATGAAAGAGTGAGCAATGATTATATGATAAAAAGACTTTTAAAACTCGCAAAATGAACCATAGTCTGGATACAACGAAACTTGTTTCTTAAACCATTCAGGAGTTGAAATCTTCGTAAGCTCTTTCTCGGTGTTAAGCGCTTTTTCTTCTAAAACTTTATTTTCCTCCTTATGCTGCTGGGAGGTCAAATGTACTTCTAAAAGTCTCCTCCTTGTGTAAAACAACTCTTCAAACAGTGTAATCAGCTGTTCTTTCTTCAATAACACGATCATCTCAATGCTCCTCTCCCGTCTGTCAAACATCATAGAGTTACGAATGATTTCTGAACTATAATGGGCAGTTTCCGCGTATATCGTGAAATCCTTTTGCTTGAGGCTGGCCAGCACAGAGTTTTGATAGGTTTTGAACTCCTCATCAGTCATCTTCTTTATCTTCTCTCTCATGCTATCAATGAATGCGAATATCCTCTGTCTCAAGTAGAAACTTGGCTTCACATTAGATTGGATAATGATGGAGAATCCTGCAATTCTGCGGATTTCATAGAATTGGGAATGCACAACGTACCCTAACTGCTCGTTCGTTCTTAGTTGGGTAAAGCAGGGCTCTCGGAGGTAGTTAGCCAGCAACGAGAACAACAGCAGCTGTTCCAAATTCTCAGACTCGTATTGGTAATACATCAAAATCGCGGAATTGAGCTCTGCGGTCTCTGATTTTTCAGGAACTGGGAGCTCTCGATTGTAGAAATAGTTCGAATTCCTTGGCACTTCAACAATTCTATCCTCTGGGGCGTACTGCTTAGGAAGAGGTCGAGAACCTTTACCTTTTTCTCCAAGAAGAGCTTCGACGTTGCGTACCATGCCTTCTGCTTCTGTTGAGGTGTAATTACCGACTATCAGCCATCTGAGTCTGATGGTTTTGAAGAAGTACTTTGAAAATTTAACAACGTCTTCAAATTTGATCGACTCTAAGAGTTCCAGTTGCTTGTCGTCTGAAATCGAGATAAGGCCATTAGTATGCGTAAGCTGGCCGAGGAAAGTGCGGGTCTGAGCGGAAGGCTGATCTTTCTTTCTATTGACGATAGACTTATAGATTTGCTTATGCACCGTAGGGAACAAGTGGCTATATGACTCAATGTCGAAATCAAGGATTTGCTTGAAGACGGCAGAGACGAGATTTCCGAGAGCGTCACTGAACCCTTTCACTGAGACGAAGAAACTGCAGACTGATTGTGACATAGAAGCATGTGCGCTCGCTTCTTTTGCCAGGTATAAAAGCTCGTTGAGTGATTCATGCACGAGACTGAACCAGAAAGAGGCAATTAGATTGCTACGGAGATCGGCACCGAAGTCATTATCATTTGTGAACATTTGGATCATAATGCTTGCTTTCGGTACGTTAAATTGATTATCCATCTTGAACCAGCACTCCGAGTAGGCAGTCTCCAGGATCTTCTGAGGATATTGCGGCAATTCAGATTTTCCTTCGTTTCTTAGAGTGAAATCGGTAGGTATGAAGGTGTTCTCGGGAGGGTAATCTAGTTTCTTTTTGGTGACTTTTGGCTGGACCTTCCAAGGATTTGTATAGAGTTCAGTAATTTCAGTGGAAAATGGCTCTGAGGTATACTTTGTGCCAAAGAGCTCTTCGGTAAGGTTACACTCCTTTTCGAACTCCTTTGATACAAGAAGAATCTTCATGTTCTTCAATTCCATCCTCTGGATCGTCTCTTTCAGTAATTGTTCGTTGTACTCCTCATAGAGATAGCCGATCTGAAGCAGATCCTCGACTGGATATTTTGGAAGCAATTCTGCTAATCCATTTGCAGTTGTTTGCGGAGCAGATTTGTCTTGGAACGCAAACCTCAAATGACACATTTTCTTGAGCTCTTCGAAGACAGACTCTCTTATCGGCTGAGTTTTTAGTAATTCGATATACTGGAATATATAAGCAATCACATCTTTGTAATTTGCGAGTCCTTTCTTCGTCAGCGTGACACTCACAGAAAAGAAACAAAACAGATGCATATTTGTCGAATAGCCAGCTGAAAGCGCACTTGCCAACCCTTCATCCACCAAGAACGATCTCAATGAATTCGCTCCTTCATGCCCAATGATATGAGAGAAATATTTGAGTGGATGTGCTCTATAGTGCTTCTCATATTCAGGAAGAAGCCATTTAATTGCAAGTTCATCTTTTTCTTTGAGAGGAGTGATCTTCCAAATTCCAGGATAATTGGTCTCATCGAATGGCATTTCAAGGTATTTTGGAGCCGGAAGATCTCTATTTGGAATTGAACTGAATCTTTCGCGGACCCATTTTTCGATAGTATCAAGGTTTTCATTGCTATAGACAGCGAGGTTCATTAGGTTAGAGCTGTAATTTTTATTATAGAACTCAATAAGAGCCTCTCTAAGGCCTGGATGTAGAAGAGTTTTGAGGTTGCCGGTTGAGAATTTGAAGTATGGGTTGTCTTTTTTACTCCCGAGTTTGAGGATTCTGCTAATGCGATTAGCGTCGTTGGTAAGGTTTCGCTCGTGTTCGGAGTTAACAGCATTGACTTCTCGCTCCACGCAGGATTCGGTGAATAGTGGTGCCACGAAGAACGCGGAAAATATGTCTAAGGCTTCGTTGAGAGCAGTGTTTGCACAAGTGAAATAGTAATTTGTCCTTAATGCACTTGTCGAAGCATTACAGGAGCCAGAATTTTTCACAATGAAGTTTTTGTATGTATTCTGCACAGGATACTTTTCTGAACCCAAAAACAGCATGTGTTCGCAGAAATGAGCCAACCCTTGTCTCTCCCAAGGGTCTTCCAATGCTCCAACTGTAATATTCATACAAGCTGCAGACTTCTCAGTCTCGGGATCACTGATCAGTATGCATCTCATCTTATTGTCGAGTATAATATGTCTATATTCTCTCTTATCATTAGGACTCTTTCTTGGTTGGGGTAACGAATCCACCATTTTCTGATTTTGGAGTATTTGATTAGTTGAATATATTTTGTATCAAAAACAGTATTGAATTAAAATAGTTCTTTACACAGATATCAAATGGGAAAACTACTTACTTCAGGAGTTTCAAATTCTACAATTAATTAAGTCAGAAAAACGAAAAACTGTGACTATGAACCTCAATCTACTTAGATCTGGCTAGAGGTTTCTAACTTTCTTATTTGAAGGTCCGAGAAGACATAACATTAAGAAATTTACACAAAAATTGAGCAGTAGTCTGGATACAAGCATACCTGCTCCTTAAACCATTCAGGAGTCACCACTCTTGTGAGACCTTTCTCGTTTTTCAGCGCTTTTTCCTCTAATATTTTATTTTCTTCCTTATGTTGCTGTGATGTCAAATGCACTTCTACTAACCTCTTGCTAGCGTAGAAGATATCTTCAAACAGCGCAATCAGCTGCTCTTTCTTTATCACTAATATCTCCTTCAAGCTCTTTTCTCGCCTATCAAATAACATGGAATTCCTTGTTATTTCATAACCATAACGCGAGCTTTCCTCATATAAAGAGAAATTTTTTTGCTTCAGGCTAGCTATGACAGAGTTTCGACAGGTGTTAAATTCCTCATCAGTTATTTTCTTCATTCTCTCTCTCATGCTATCAATGAAAGCGAATACCCTCTGTCTTACATAAAAGGTGGGCTTGACGTTGGATTGCACAACAAATAAGTAGCCGAGGATTCTGCGGACATCTTGGACTTGAGACTGCACGACGTACCCCAACTGCTCATTTGTTCTCAACTGAGTAAAGAATGGTTCTCTGAGGCAGTTGCTCAACATCCAAAGCAAGAGCGTTTTCTGTAAATCTTCGGATTCGTATTGATAATACATGGCAATAGCTGAATTGAGTTCAGCCGTCTCTGATTTTTCAACGATTAGAAGCTCCTGGTGATAATAATAGTTAGAATTCTTTGGAACTTCAACAATCCTGTTTTCTGGGACGTATTGCTTTTTCAGAGGTCGAGAGCCTTTTCCCTTTTCGCCAATAAGCTCTTCGATGCTGTTGACCATGGTTTCGGCTTCCTTTGAGGTGTAGTTCCCTACTATAAGCCATCGCATTCTAATCGTTTTGAAAATCTCTTTTGAAAATTTGACAACGTCTTCAAAAGTGATCGTTTCTAAGAGCTCAAGCTGCTTATCAATTGAAACTGATTGTAAGCCGTTCGTAGTTAATAACTCATTGAGAAAATGGTATGCTTGGGTGGACGGTTGGTCCTTCTTCCGGTTAATAATCGATTTATAGAGCTGCTTGTGCACTGTGGGGAATAAATGATCACGTGCCTCAATATCTAGACTGAGAGTTTGTTTAAATAAGGCAGAGAGGAGAGATTCCAGAGTATGGCTGAATCCTCTTAAAGAGAGAGAGAAGCTGTCAAATGCCTGTGTGAGGGAAGCAAAGGCGCTTGCCTCTTTGGCAAGATACACTAGCTCATTTAGTGACTCATTAACAAAGTTAAACCAGAAAGAAGCGATGAGATTACTCCTGAGGTTAGTACCGAAGTCCATATCGTTGGAGAACATCTGGATCATGATGCTCGCTTTCGGTACGTTAAATTGATTATCCATCTTGAACCAGCACTCCGAGTAGGCCGTCTCCAGGATTTTCTGAGGATACTGCGGCAAATCAGGTTTTCCTTCGTTTCTTAGAGTGAAATCGGTAGGTATAAAGGTGTTCTCAGGTGGATAGTCAAGTTTCTTTTTGGTGATTTTTGGCTGGACTTTCCAAGGATTTGTATAGAGTTCAGTAATTTCAGTGGAAAGTGGCTCTGAGGTATACTTTGTACCATAAAACTCTTCGGTAAGGTTACACTTCTTCTCAAATTCCTTTGACAAGAGGAGTATCCTCATGTTATTGAGTTGAAATCTTTTGATCGTCTCTTGCAATAACTTTTCATTGTATTCTTCATAAAGGTAACCCAGTTGTAGTAAATCTTCAACCGGGTACTTTGGTAGTACCTCTGCTAATTGGCAAACAGCTGATTGCGGAGGAACCTTATCTTGAAACGCAAACCTCAAATGACACATTTTCTTGAGCTCTTCAAAGACAGGCTTTCTTATCGGCTGGGTTTTTAGCAATTCAATATACTGGAATATGTAAGCAATAACATCTTTGTAATTTGCAAGCCCTTTCTTCGTCAACGTGACATTCACAGAGAAGAAACAAAACAAGTTCATATTTGTCGAATAGCCAGCCGAAAGCGCACTTGCTAATCCTTCATCTACCAAGAACGATCTCAATGAATTTGCTCCTTCATGCCCAATGATATGAGAGAAATATTTGAGTGGATGTGCTCTATAGTGCTTCTCGTATTCAGGAAGAAGCCATTTTATTGCAAGTTCATCTTTTTCTTTGAGTGAGTGATTTTCCAAATTCCAGGATAATTGGTCTCATTGAATGGCATTTCAAGATATTCAGGGGCTGGAATATTCAAATTTTTGATTGAACTGAATCTTTCGCGGACCCATTTTTCGATAGTATCCACATTTTCATTACTATAAATAGCAAGGTTCATGAGATTAGAGCTATAATACTTTTTATAAAACACTATAAGAACTTCTCTGAGGCCTGGATGCAGAAGAGTTTTGAGGTTGCCGGTTGAGAATTTGAAGTATGGACCATTTTTCTTCGCACCGAGCCTAAGGATACGAAACACTCGATTATTATCATCTGTAAGATTTCGCTCGTGCTCTGAGTTGACTGCATTGACTTCTCGCTCAACGCAGGATTCAGTAAACAAGGGCGAAATGAAGAACGCAGAGAATATGTCTAAAGCTTCATTGAGAGCAGGATTCGAACAAGTGAAAAAATAATTTGTTCTGAGAGTCGTTGTCGAGGCATTACACATACCAGAATTCCTGAGAATGAAATTTTTGTATGTATTCTGCACAGGATATTTCTCCGAACCCAAAAACAGCATGTGTTCGCAGAAATGAGCCAACCCTTGTCTCTCCCAAGGATCTTCCAACGCTCCAACGGTAATATTCATACAAGCTGCAGACTTCTCAGTTTCAGGATCACTGATCAGAATGCATCTCATCTTATTGTCGAGTACAATGTGTCTATATTCTCTCTTATCATTAGGACTCTTTCTTGGTTGGGGTAACGAATCAACCATTTTCAGACTACGGAATATCTTCGAAATTAAACTGACTAAATTTTGGATCTTGATCCGATCGATACAAATAAATACATTAAAGAGGAATATTAGAATTGGCTGTCTACACTGCCAAACAACTCTAGAAAGAATTAGCATTTATTCCGAGAATAATAGAGGCAAAGGGTTCATGCATTTTTTCTTATCTTCAAATTTCCAAAGAGCATCACTCAACAAAGCGAGATGATAGTAAGTAATATCCTCTGGCCTTTGTTCCTTTTTTTGATTATATATAGGAATTCAAGATCGTCCTGCGAAATCTCTCTAACTATTCGAGAGCCTCAACTAAAAACTATTTACAATGAATATGAATTGGTTCTTCTTCTAGCATTTGTAAGGCATTATTCTTTAAAGGAACCTTTAAAATTCAAGAATTAAATAAAAAATTAAATCATGCAGAAGTACAACGGGAAAACCAAAATTCCTAGTGAGTCATTGCTCAGAGGCAGCGAGCACTCTCAAGAACTTCAAGAGTCGGAGCGGTATATTCCACTTCAAAACAAGTCAATAGAATCTGATAGCTCTGAGTTCTTGGCGAGTCAAATAAATCACGGAGTGTTTCAAAACTCACGAAATCACCTTCTATTAAAAATATCAGTCTTTGCGTTAGCAGTGGTGCCAGTATCAATAGTGATCATCGGAACCTTGATGATTTTCAACAGACTTCTAGCAGTTGTAACCACTCGTAAAGACATCATAGGCGCTATCAATGGAATCGACCAAGGACTCTACCGGCCCATTCAAAACGTTTATTTTTCAAAGCAAAATTGCTCTCAGGGATTCGAACAAGCGAATCTCGGCCAATGGTCAAAGAAAAATTTTGCAATCTGGAACGGCTATTCAATCTGCTTCCAAAGAATATCAGCTTCTGCTTACAGCAAAACAAAGCCCTCCTCAGACAGCAGCTCTCGTCAATGCTCTCCTGGTGTTTGGGTGTCTTCTTCCCTTGAGTGCCCCATAACTTCAATTGAAATTTCTGCTCAGTCGTTCCAAAACTCATCGACCCAATCTAGCGTTGCTTTAGATAACGGGTTATTTCTGAACATACAGCGCGAGTCTGGCAAGGTCCCTATTATAGGGTTTAGACTCACGCTTGGCAATAGCGCTCCATGCTTAGATCCCAGCGAAATGTCAACATCATTAGATTTTATTCTCAACACAGTCGAGTATTCAGAATGTAAGCCGATCGGCAAATTCCCAAATGCCACTCAATTTGAGAGCATTCGAGCGAAGAAAGTATTTGTGGATCAGGCCTGGAGTGGGCCAATGAGCCAACAGCCTTACTATGACTCATTAGTTGAGCAATACAATGCATTCGGTTATTACCTACCAAGCTTGCAATTAGCATCTAATGAGAACTGTTTGAGCTACAACAACACACAGATTTCTCCTGCCTGTAAAAAGATTCCAAAGTATGACTCCTGGTACTTGGTCTCCCCGCTGATTTTGGTGTTAATTCCCATCGGATTGGTCACTGGATCGATCTTTATCCTTCAGACTGTTAAGCATCTCTATAAGCATCCTCAAGCACTTTATGGAATAGCGAGAGGAAATAGAATCTGCTTTTCCTTTATGATCTTGTTGGTGGCAGTTTCCACATATATTTATATAAGAGAGGCGATTAATTTTACATCATGTAGCAATCAGATCAGTCCGCTTGAAGAGTGCATGATTAATTCAACAGCGAGGAACGTTGTTGGAAGAGTGGTTGCGACGGCAAATTTATCAAAGCGATTGTGCAATCTGCTCATCGTGATGAGTGTATCCACGATTATTTGCCTGGCAGTTTCGTACTTGACTCATTTTCTTATCCCAAAATCCCCAGAAAAAGAGAGCTCTGATCAGAAAGGGAAAGAACCCGAAGAAAAACTTCTGATGACTTCACATCGAATACAACTTAAAATGTAAAAGCACCTGTCACTTAATAAGTAGTTCGTATTAATTGGTACATCTGAATACAATTTGCTGTTGTATTTTGATGTATGTATAAAAAGCTGGTTTGATGGTAATTTATCATTAACTTTATCAATTTAAGTGCTTTAATCTAAAGAAGAGCTCCGACTAATAGGATAAGGTTTCTGACAGACAAATAAAACATTAATAAGCACTTAGGATAAGGCTTAATTTTTGAAATTTATAATAATTCTTAACCAAAATCATAATTTATTGAAAATTCAAAAAATATAACACGATCTTTCATTTCATTTATGAACTCTGGACAAATGATTAATTCATCTGAATGTAATCCTGCTATTGTATTGGTAATTAAGGAAAGTCTTTGGATAATGAAATGGTGGCGGTAAAATTTGTATTTCAGTGTTTGCTATCTTCAATGGAACTGGTATTAAAATTACAACGTATATTTTAGAATAATTTTGAAAAGTCTCTCTCTGAAATTCGATAATGTATGTATGTGGTTTTATTACTTTTCAATTAGTTGAACAATTTGAATTGAAAGAGAATTAATCAGACATTCAAAGTAATGTCATTAATGTTAGGAAAAAAGTTGTTTTTTAAAGAATACTTTCTTAAACTAACATTGCTATAGTAGTTCTGTTATTGCTTTTTGCTGACAAAAAAGTGCATCAGAATCTAAAAACAAATAAAAGTATTACCCAACCTCAGAGTAGTGCTTAACAGTTTTAGAATGACTGAGTAGTTGCTGCTGCTGCATTCTGTAGATATATAAAACTACTAAAGTCAATTAATTCCTGAGACACAAGAAAAGCTAAAGTTTTGTATATTTCTGGTCAAAACATCTTGTGGTCCATCAATCTCAGTTCTCTTAGGTTTTGGATTAGTGCGGCAAGCATTGAAGAAATGTCAATAATTTTCAAGCCACATATTATTTAGTTCAGCTTACTTTAAAGAACATGATTATAGAAACAATAGAGCTCACGTTCAATTCATTTACGAGACATTTAGATTCACCTTGCTTCCGAAGAGATTAAACTTCTGATCTAAATTCAGAATTGAATCTGAAATCACTGCGGCATTAACTTGCTGATATCCACCTAATGATTTAGTTGTGTTTAGTATAACAAAATAAGCAAAGGTCTCGAACCTGAAAGCACCATCACAATCGGCTTTTTAGCAACTTCCAACGCAAAATGGAAGATCAGTTCATCTCGTCTTTTAATTCCTTCAGCACTGACGTTTAAACCTAAAAGTTTTTGTAAACTCATTGCTCATCAACTAAATTAACCTCCCAACGGATCATTCACCAAGCAATCCGTTCCTGCGTTATAGAGGATAAAGTCTGGCTGAAACTCATGAATTGCTGGAAGGATATTCTCTACGAGTTTTGACAGATACTGGTCGTCATCATCAGATGCATAGACAGAGATATCGCATTTAATCGCTCTCTTGGCATAATTATCTCCTGGGTAGATCGAATGGTTATATGCATCAACGATAAAGACGCTATCATCATTCATAAAATCTCGAGCATAACCGTTTCCTTGATGAGCGTCTAGGTCAATAATCATTGCTTTTCTGACTCTTTCAGGGCAAAATCTCTGCAAGTGTCTGATGCAAAGCGAAATATCTGAGTAAATACAGAAACCTCCACCACAGTGAGCTGATGCATGGTGGTATCCTCCGCTCAGGTTAATCGCCCAGCCTCTTTCCAAGGCTAAAAGACCTGCATCTATTATAATAACAAAAAGCATAAAAAGAAGCACTTCTACAGATTAATGCTCATACCGATAGTGCCTTGAGTCGCTAGTAGCATAGGGTCAAGCACTCTCCATCGTAGTATAGAGCCTGGCAGGAAGAACACTGGCAGCTCGACGCATCGAGAAATGTATATACTGTAGCAAAGCTTAAAAAGATGAAAAACGCCATGGACCTCAATGAAAAATGCTATTAGAATAGGAAGAGGAGAATCAGTCTTACTTGAAGCATCATTGGTCTGGTTGGATCTGTAGGCATGTGTATCGAATCAGCGGAAATTATTTTCTTATTCACTAGAAACCTGTAGATTTTGCCGTATTTTTGAGAGTCGAAAGGATGGCATTTCTCTATTCCTCCCGCTGTCACATTGTAACGAGGGTGATAAACGATAGGATGGGTGACTTTGGACAACTCGAGCTTCTTCTTATTTAAAATGTGGACATATTGCTTCGGATCGAATGAGCATTTGGCGTAAGTATTGAGCAGAGTCTCTAGAACGACTGGGAAGAAGACGTAGAGAACGAGCCCTCCGACCTAAAGTACGAAAGACAGACAATTAAAGAGACCTGCTTGAAGACAAGGAAGTACCCAGAAGGAATATTCGTTATTAACTAATAGTTAGATCAGTTTTTCTGCCGAAAGAAGAAGAAAAGCATTACCAAGTCCGTAGATGAAGAGAGCCAAGGAAGCCAGCATCAGTAGCAAGCAAATGAACGCGTAGAAGCTCATCACGATGAATTATTGTTGGTTGAAATAACGATGTAAATTTTCTTCAAAAAGAAGATCTTAATAAAAATAAACAGATTGTAGTATTCTTTGTGTTATATATTTCATTCAGCTCTTGAGTTATTTTTCTGATGATCCTTTCAACAAAATGAAAGTCTTTAATTTTACTATTAACAGCTAGAAATCTTTTTCTTTAACACGAAGGTAGGCAAGGAGATGCCTCACCAAACGAGCTTTCTCTGCATGTTCAATAAGTTAATTTTTTGTGTTAATGTCCTCATACTCAATTATATGAATGATTATCAGCTTGAATGATTTCTCTTATCAAAAAATCAACGAATTGACTGTCTTTCAGTTAACAAGATAGATACGACACAAGCCTTATTTCACGACTATTTTCAAATGCATGGCCTGCTGATTGTTCTCGCTGGATTGTTCAAAATAAAACGAAGCCACAAAACACAAAGAACAGTAACAAATTTTAACATGCACAATCGAAACTCTCATAGAGGATTACAAAACTATTGAGAATTATCCTTCGATTTTGGTTTGAGTATAGGATTCTCAAATGTCTCGTTGCTGCTACTGTTTATTGTTTTGTTTCTGCTATGGTTTTTCAGAAACTCAGGTGTTGGCTCGAAAGACAGCTGTGGAACGTCATTCGCAAACACTTTGTTTATATGATAATATTTCAGCCCCAACTCAAGTACCAAAGGCAGCCCCTGGGTAAACATGATCAACGGAGCTATCGATATCACCAGCACTCCCTGCCTAACCATTAATAATCTTCCAAAGAAAGACTTTCGGAAAGCCTTTATCCAAGGCTGTGTTTGCTTAGGATCCCTGACAAAACTAGACATCATACCAATCCCAACCAAGAGAAGTGATGTTTTGATGAAATAGTTCCTGACTCGAGATCGGTCCTGATCATCGAGTCTTGAGTACCTCGTGATCACCGACGTGCAATATTTTTTAACTTCTTCAGTTTCTTCTTTGTTATACGAATTAAACTCCTTAAACAATTCTCTCAGTGGCCGTCCTTTGTACTTCTGGGTAATTTCTGCGAGGATCTGGCCTTTTGATCGTTCTTCCTTAACTATCTCAGGTTCAGCGGTTTTCTTTTCTTCTGCCATCTTGCTTTGATATCTTTATTTGAAGATTTTAATTTGAGACTATAACTGAATATGATTATCATTTCCTTATTACAATGGCATTATACCCATTAAGAAAAATGTCAAGGACGACTTGGTTGTAAGTGGATCGGAAAGATGAGAGGAAAAATTATGTTAATTGGCCTCGATGGCGGCGTTTCCGAACAGAGTAAATGAAAATTATTGAATGTTTAATAAAAACGTAGGTGTCGGATATGGATTTAAAAGTGCTTTATTTTACTAATGTCAGAGAGAGATCACTCCCAGTCTTAATCTCTGGTGCAACGATTAAAAAAGAACTTGTATGCATAAAATTCCCAAAAAAAATCAAATGGTGTGGGCTGCTGACTTAAGAGAGAATTTTATTTAGCGAACACCACCTTCTCAAGCACTTTTTCAGGAGTGTCATAGAGCCAATATTGGTCCAGCTTGAAAGTTTGTCGATTAATTTCCTTCATGTCTCTCACGCCGTTCAGGAACTTGAGATACGGGATCAAATGCTTGAGCTCCTCGTCTTCTGGGTTATCGTAGTAGGGAGCGATCGGGATGCCGTTATTGATTTGATAAGCGAAAGAGTAGGCAGCGTTATCGACGAGAACTACGTCGTTGAGGTTTCTGTTCGCGAACACACGCAAATCTTTAACGTATATACCTTCCTCGGTTTGCACACAGCTCTCTCTAAAGAGTCTATGATGCACGTACTGGCCTTTCGGATCAAGGTAATCAAGCACGACGTTAGCATAGCAGCTGTGAGACGCCGTAAAGACGATGATCTCGAAATGCTGGCTCAACTCTTTAAGAGCCTCGATTGCGTAGGGTCTGATATTGATCCCGGCCTAATGTGAATATTATTATTTCAACATTGGTTCTTGGCGGTTAGTTACTTCAACGATCTCTCCATGCGGGAATTTGATTGGAAGCTGGACGTGGGAAGGAATCTCGGTGGATTCATTGCAATGTATCAAGGTTTCATCAAGGTCGAACACCACCGTTCTCTTATCTAGTTATTGATTTTTAGTCATAAGCCTCAAAATGGTTGTCTCACCTTCATAACCGGGCCTTCGAGGCAGGTTAACTTTTTTGGAATTCAGGACCTTTGGATCCACTGGTTTTAAGTGTTTCACGAACATCATCGCTTGGAACGATTGGATGAAATGCTCTCTGAAGAGATTGCAGAAATAGTCCCTTTCAGAGTATTTTCGATGATGCTTTTCAAGGCTTGTCGCGTAGTAAATGAAAGGAGTCGTGTCTACCGACTTCGTATTAGCTGCCGATCTTGATAGAGAAGCTGAAGATTTCAAGGTTTTCGGACTATGGCCCCTAATTTGCTGCGAAGAGCTGGGGCTGAGCTGACCAGAGGTCCGGAGGGCCTTGGTATCGTTGTTATTGAAGGTAAACACTCGATTTTCGGCGTTAGTTGTGGTTTTCGGAGTCTTTGTTGGAGCGGTCCGAGGAGGCTTCTGTTGATTAACAGCAGGCTCTTCGAGTTTAAGCGATGATCTCTTCCCTGCATTAGTCTCGACGTTTTCGGCTTCCTGTTTATGTGGAATCTGCATGCTGGTTGCGAGTGTAGTTCCTTAAATAAGAATAAGCAATTCTAAATCATCAAGGCCAAGTTACCTTTTGAAACCTTCGTCACGAAGCTCTGAAGAGACACTTTCTCGACTTTCGCGCTCTGAGGGTCGCTCTCAGCTGGGCTCTCATCCTTGAAAAATTTCCCTACGCGAGGAGCGTCCTTCAATGTGCTCGATTTCTTCTCTTTCGCTGATGAAGGTCGTGCTTCTTTGGCATTATTTTCATTTCGCGCCTGTTGGAAAACTTGCTTGAAATTCTCAGCTGTTTTGTTAGCCACCTTCCGAGTTTCGTGGCTTTTTCGGTCGATATTGTTGTTAGTGTCCTCAACGTTTGCCAGCTCCTTTGCTTGCGATGGAGGCCGGTCATTCTGTTGGTTCGAAAAATAGTTATTGAATTTCAAATTTCTTGTTTGAGATGCAGACTGCTGGATATTCTCGCTCTTAAGCCTTTGTGATGAGTTAGTGGCTACTTTCTTTTGAGGAGACTGCCTAAACAGCTTGCTGAAAATTCCGCTCCTATGTACCTGAGATTTCCTCACGTCCTGCTCATCTTCAACAGTAACAGTATGGTTTTTTGGGGTATTGCTGCGAAGACTCGCTTGAACGTTCACAATCTGAGTCTTGCTCTTATCTTGCGAAGCGTCTCTTTGAGCGGAACTCTTCAATTTTGCATTCAAGTCGAAGGAGTAGTTTGACACCGTGCTGTTTTTCTTTAACGGGCCTTCATGCGTCTCATTAATATCTCGAGGCTTTAAGGTCTGAGATTTTGCCATTGTGGTCGCTGGACCTCCGTTTGTGACCATATACTTACCACTTGTCAACTCTGTGCTAATTTCTAAGCCCCCTCGCCTGGCTTTCTTGTTATCAGCAGCTATATTCTCCTTGAGATTAGCAGAATCAGACGCTTTCATTGTAGCTGTCGTCGCAGTAGAAACGCTGTTAGTGGAGGAATTTCGTTGGCTTGATCGAGAGTTAGTGCGCTCGTGGAACCCTTTCTTCTCGTCCATGAGCTTTATTTTTTGGTTTCCTTTCGGCGAGCCCAAGCTTGTCATAAGCACTTGGGACGAAGTCACTGCCTTATCGTTCTTTCGTTCTTGCTGAGGCGCAGCATTCTCGTTTGATCCGAGCTCGTATCTACGCTGAGGCTGTTTGTTCGCAGCGTTTTCGAGAGATTTAAAAGGGAAAATCACTTCAGTTGAATGTGATCCGTAGTCATTTTTAGGCGAGGTGAGAGCTCCTGATCTCGATTGGGAAGACGAGGCTCTGGTGGAACTTGGGACATAGTTTTTTAAGGTGCCGTATGAGATCACGTCAGGAGTACCGACAACCAGTTTTTTCATCACTTTTACTGAGTGAATTCGTTAACTTAGTTAATAGAGTTTTTGATTTTTAAATGTTTCACTGCAGTTCAAATCAGAAGCTGTCAGTTTCTTAAATTTAAACTGCAAACTCCTTTTTGATAAAACTGATTTTTTTTTCTTTCTTCCTCATGCGCCCACGCGAACACCAACTTCTTATTCATTCCTTCAGCAGCCTTTAGACTCTTGCGATGTCTATGATTTAACAACATTTTGCTTAAAATTAAATGAGGTTGCATTTATTCACAATGAGGCTGTCGCATAGGATACCCATGCGAATTACATATCAATTAATAGAGAGAAGTTTAAATGGGTAATAGCATTGTTATATACACAAAAAAAGGCAAATTTGTTATATTAATGCATCGATATTTCCCTTGAGAAATTCAAATACTCGCGGCGCCTCTTTAAAGCACTGCTCGTATTTCTTCCCTTTGCAATTTACTGCACATAACGCGGCGTAGGCTTTATTATCGATCTTTTCAGCATAGAAATTAAAGGTGTCTTTATCTGTTCGCTGATTATCCTGCGCTGGAAATAGCCCTTCCAATATGTCAAATTTCTCTTCAATCAACGTGCAAATGCTTTTCGCTTGGAACTGCACCTCCTAATTTTGATTATTGAAACAGTTCATCTTGTTATAATTACCTTTGAGGAATTTTTGTTCAATCCATAGACGAAAACGAGCTTATTCATGACGTAAATATTAAGATACTCTGAGTTTTTTGTGGCACTTAACTCCTCAAACTCGAAAAAAGGGTTCGAGATGACCGGTTCTCGGAGAATAACAAATAGTTTCACGTCGGGATTGGTAGCTTCGAACTTATGCAGCCTGCGAAAAGTCAATAGTGAGGATAGAGAGCGACTACCTTTCAAAAATCTCATTGCTTGGTGGAGGGAGACTTTGAGTAAGTCTTGGCTTGAGAGTGCATGATTGCAGCTGTTTAGAAAGGAATTCTCGGAAATATAGCTCGCATTTCCAAGTGAAATGTCGCTGAGAGCTCCGGATCAGTTTTATTAGCTTCAGGCTTTCTGGGTCTTTAAGCTGAGGGGCAGAATGCATATTAGCACGAGAAAAGAAGAAGAGAGCTTATTATTACATCAGGAATATCTTTCTGTTTTGCTTCAATCCATTGGTTGATCTCCATCTTAAGTTTCGTTAAACTGATTAACACGTTAGAAAAATTCAGAGCCTCCATCGCCTTGTGAACTTGGATTAATCCTCTAATCGTATCAATTTCACATCTAAATTTATGACCATATGTAAGGGCATTTCGCGCTGAAATCTGTTTTATACTTCAAACACCTCAGAAAGCTTTCTAGACCTCTGTATTTATCAAGAATATTGATTTTGTCTAATGACTCCGGCACTTTCTCAAGCTTTTTATTGAGTTCCTCTAACTCCGTCCCAACAGGGTTCCTTAACAATTTTTTGTAGCTTTGAAACGCGATAATTCAGTATGATCCACTCCAAATTTTTACGTCTGAATTGATTTGATTCTCACTCCGATGGTTTTCACCAATGAACCCAAATACGAGTAAGTCTCAGCTGTTTTTGTCTATCAACGAATAGTATTTATACGTCTTCGAGAAAAAAATACTGCCTACCTTTAAATTGTCCTCTAACAGTTGGTTTAGAGCCAAATATTTGCCCTCCTATTGACAAAAAAAAAAAAGAATTATGCTCACATCAACAGTAGAGGTATTACAGAACTATCGGTATCTTTGAGGAAAAGCGCCTTGTAATATTCTCGCTCTGTGGCAATAAACGTCTTGAATCGTCTCACAAACTCTTGGGAAACTTCTGGTCTCTACATTCAGGAAAAAGAGGCTGCAATAGAAGCGAAAGGGACATCTTACGTCAAAAACTTCGAGTCTATCGACAGTATGATCGTCAGCGGCCTCTCCTTGCTGTAGTTTTCTTAACTGCTCGTCTAGCTCTTCCATGAGAGCACCAGATTTTGCCTGCATAGTTCTGAAATCGTGCTGTGATGTCGGAAGTTAAAAAATTATTTGATAGCCTCTTAAGTTTATTCAATTAGTCTCAGTTAATTCTGATATTCAAAATTTAGACCTAAGAAAAAAACCATCTGACCAATTATTTACAAATGGGTTTTTTCTCCCATTAAGAGAACAACTTCCACGTTGAATTTTGAATATTCACATTCAAGACCTGCTTCATAGTATAAAGAAATTGTAATCAATCAATCAAAAATCAAACATATAAAAATACAATAATGACATTTGTCAGCTTTTCTTTGAAGTTTCTCAAACTGAAACTCTTTTTTGCTTACATACATGGCTTTTCGATTGCAAAGTCTTAGCAATTAAACTTTATGAGGAAAAAAAGAGAGCGTCTTTCTTCTTATGAATACTTTCTCAGTGGAATATGCAATTTATTCTTCTTGCTCACCCGCGAATTTTTCATTATTGGTTCATTTATTGTATTCAGCAGCTCTGAGAGTTGTGCCTCGTATTGCTGTGTTTCAAGATCTAATTCTTCCTCGGTCTGCTGAATCAACTCCAGTAACTCCACATTCTGTTTTTCGAAAAACTCGCAGTGAGACAGCGCATTCTCACTCTCCTCAGATTCCATGTGAAAAGATCTATTTATGAGACTATCTCTGAGTTCCTTGTCAAAATCGAGCTTCAGATTCGCCAATTTTTGAACTGTTGGCGACACGAGTCCTCCCACCATGGATGTTTTGGTGTAAGACTCAGAAATATTTATCTCAGGCTGCTCCTGAGCTTCTTTTTGGGCCTCTTGGATCTGGTTGATCTCATCAAGAAGGATATTATTTTCTTTTTCGAGGACCTCGTTAAAATGTTTAAATTGGTTGTATTTATTGTGAGGGAAAGAGATATTATTTTGCCATGTCGTAAATGCCCATTGTATATCTTCACGCTCATTATTATTAAATAATATTTTTGCAAGTTTGATTTTCGCGTTCTGTTGTTGTATCATCGCTGCTCTCTTCTTTATTTTTTCCTCAAGTCTGGAGTTAACCACCGACATATTAAATATCATGTTTTTATTGATCTGTGCTGTGAAGTTCTTCTCAGACACTTTCTGAATGTAGGTAGACTGAATCGTCTTCTCAGGTGAGCAAATCCTGTAGAAGCCAAAAGCTAGTCTTGCTGCCACCTTTGTGTGGAGAACACGAGAGAGCTTATATACTGCGCGAAGTGGGTTGGGCTCAGTGGTAGATACGTTCATCGCAGCGATATTTCGACGATAGTTGTTCAGGGCCTCGAATGAAGTCGCCAAAGCGAAATTTCGATAGCTCACTCTGACTGCGCATCTTTGGACGATCGTCAGCAAGGCATTCATTTTATTTGTAAAATTTTCCTCTTCTAATTTTTCCAGAGCTTGAGATTGTGCAAACTCATTTAGAAGCCGCCAGCCGTATGCAACGAGCTTTCTTTCTGTTGATTTTACGAAGACGCTAATTGCACAAAAGCCTACAAGATAGCGCTTAGAACCATCATGTGATCGTGTTTCCTGATAATTAGTATCAAATCTCTGGCCTGCGCTTCTATTTATAAGCACTACCTCCTCAAAAATATCAAACTCTCGAAAGGCAAGTGAATAAGTTCTCCTCATAGCTTGAGAGACCTGTTGTGCGATTTTTATACAGGCAACTTCATATTTTTGTTGAATTTTTCCGCTTTTTTCGCTGTGCATCTTCAGTTTTTTCCAAGCTTTCGCCAGCGCGATCTGCTCGAAAAGGTGGCCTTCGCTCTTTAAAAGCCCTTTGGTGGCGTTCGGCGTCGCGCGCACAAATCTTGCAAACCTAGCAGTGATCACTTTATACAATTTAGTAACAAATTCGTCGAGGAGTCGATAGGAAGGCTGCTGAAACGGGTTGATTTTCTGTGTTCTCATATCCCTAAACATTGATACATTGCCTCGAAGATTTTTGTGGACAATTCTTTCAAGACTTCTCGCTAAGCCTAGCATGTTGTAATTAATTGTGCTCTCGTTTAACTCGAATATCCCATCCTGAACCTCTTTGAAAGTGTTGAGGCTCGATATAAAATGAATTTTGACAAACGCTTCATACAAATTTCTCTTAACCCTCCGACTCATATCCTCAACCACGCGGTTTTTTACGATTTGCTGGAGCTTGATTCGAGCGAGGATCTTACTCAGGAGAGAATCGCGAGTAATAGGCCTCTGCAAGGTCTTCTTCTGGGCTAAAAGAGCAAGAAATTTGAAAAGAAATGACTCATTGAGACTCTCACAATCCTGCATCACGTCAAAAAAGTTTGAATTTCTTTTGATTTGGTTGAAAGCCTTTGAGACTAATTCTTTGACAGCCCTTTCTCTGATTGAGATTATCTTGCTCAAATATTTCCGGAACCTACGTTCACTTAGACTGTTGCTTCGAGAGCTGGTGGCGTAAAGGGTTTTCATTCGTGTGAAGGCTTCGATGTAATAGTTGAAAACGCGTTTAGTTAATGCAAAGGCTAGCTTGTCTGTTGCGATGTTTTTTTCGATCCGTACTGCGAATGAAAGGCCGCCTGGTTCGTATCGAAGATCAGCAGAACGGCTATTGTATGAAGTGCTCGGAGGTCTCCGAGTGTACCCATGGGAGGTGGTTGACATGGTAATATATTCAAATTTTGAGAGGAGTCTATTGAATTAGAATTGAAAATTTGATTTAAGTCAATAGATGAAAACAAACACATCAATTAGCCTTGTAAATAACATGAGTTTTTCATATGAGGGATAATCAAGAAATTCGAACAAAGAGTATTACTATTCTTATCAAAGACAGGCTCAAAGGGACATTTTGATAAGAAAATCCTCTCAAGAAGAGGATGAATTGAAACTACGATTGAAGGATATTATTATTCGTTAAGTAATAGACAGATCGATGATTAGTGTAGAGATTGCTCTGAAGTTGGCTATTACAGCACGTGCATCAGATTCTAGACATAGTTAGTTCCAAATCTCTGAGCATAAAAAGCGTTTTACTATTTGAATCAGAATTTCTAAGAATTTAATTAATCCTCCCGAGTGGATTCTGATTTGATATACTTTAGATGCTGATATGAAATTAATCAACAATGCAGAAGCTGACTCAGGAGCAGAGCTGGTTCCTCCAGAAGCTATGAGTTAAAAAGCTTCTGAGAAAAACCTTTCATCTTAATTCTTTTTTACTCTGACTCTGATTCAGTATTCGAAATTTATCCATAAAGCGTTTCTGTGTCTTGGGAACGCTGCTGATAATGAACAAAAAAATTAATTCAGCATCATCATCATATAACTTCAATATAATTTGTTATGCAGAACGAGATCTCGGCCAAAAGAATAATCCACTACAGTGAGTTCAGCACTATTATAAGCACACAGGCTTCAAATTGAGAACAAAAAGTTTGCTTACAAGCATAACAATACAGTCATAACAATCTAGGGAGGATGTCTGCCATTTCCTTGGTGAAAAAAATTCGTTTATCTGATAGGCGAAAATTTTTGGCGTTTTATTCAGCAGACACCACTCTAATAGCCAATTTAAATTCAAAATGCACACATTATAGCAAATTTTATAGAAAAAAACGCTTTTTCTGAGAGAGTTACACTATCAGAATGTGCCCATTACGTATAAATTCCCAACCAAATACAGACCAAATAATAATTTTCTTAACCTCGAACTTCAAAGACAACTGCTTTGTAAAATGGCGGCAGCCAACAATACTTTCAACGCAGCATTAGCCAGTAAGCGAAAGGAAAAGGACATCGCAAAACTCTTGATGTCCGACTACAAGGTCATCCGGTCTGAAGAAAACCCGAACGATTTTCTCGTAGAATTCGACGGGCCGAAAGACAGTTTCTATCAAGGAGGCAAATGGCTCGTCCATGTGATCCTGCCCGAATCTTACCCTTTCAAGTCGCCTTCGATAGGGTTTTCTAATAGGATCTTTCATCCAAATGTTGATGAGATGTAATTATTAGAACCCTTTAGACTGCTTGTCTAAGGTGTCTCCACTGCTATTTAGGTCAGGTAGCGTGTGCCTCGACGTGATTAACCAGACATGGAGCCCGATGTTTGATCTCATCAACATCTTCGATGTGTTCCTCCCGCAGCTGCTGATGTACCCGAACCCCACTGACCCTCTCAACCCTGAAGCAGCAGCTCTCATGCTGAAAGACCCCAAAAAATATGAGGCCAGAATTAAGGAAGGCGTCCTAAAGTATGCGAGCAATAACGCATCACCCAGCACGATGGACGTTGAAAAGAATAAGAGCAAGGCCACGGAAGACATGGAGCTCGAGAAGCAGAACTTCGATGACGATAAGATCTCCTTTGGAGATGTCAGCGAGCTGTCAGAGACTTCTGATATCACGCTGGTCGAGTGATCTCGCGTATCAAACGCACAATAAAACGACCGGCTACGATCCCAGCTCACTGAGAAGGGTAAGTAGAAGGTCCCCCATATAAATCTAATAATATTTTTTGCTAATATCTTCTATAATAATGCCTATCTTAGGAGTCGAGTCATCGATTTGCTCTCAAAGATATCAAAAACACAAAAAAGCTTGATAAAAGTAACTAAATTCCTATGTGAATAGTGGGGAATAGCTCAAGTGCATCCGTGTAATGACGCCGATGAGTGCTGGGCTTGTACTTATATTAGCTTAGGAAAGAAGTACTTTAATTTTTTGTTTCACAATATGCTCATTAATCAATAAAAATTTGTATGAGAAAAATATTATCGTTGCAACAATCTGTTTATTAATCTCCCGCTTTTTGCACTTAAGACAATAAATACCATAATACGGTGAAATAGCAGGTATATCTTAAAGAAACCTGCCTTGCCAGCTAAAGGCTAGGCCGAATATCGATGATGGTATATACTACTTTCCAACTTTCTGAATGGGAATATAAGGTAAAAACGAATATTAAACGACATTAGAAAAAGCTGGTTGGACTAACGAGAACGGAATAAATATTTATACAATCTCAAGCGCTCTTTTAAAATAGAATTGCTAAGCATTTGAAGAAAACGAAGCTTTGTATGACGAGGTGTATCTCCACTTCTTCAGTCCTTTGTAGGACTCGAAGAAGCAATAGGTTACATTTCTAGTGAATCCTTCGGAGAAAGGAGAGCCTTTATTTTGCGGCAGCTCCTTCAGATAGGAGATCTTCTTCCAGCTTAAATTTTCCCCTAGCAAGAGCGATAAGCCAACGAGAGATTCAAACGATGATTTACATGTAGTCTGGTTCTGAGTAACCAGATATAAGTGGAAAAACAGCAAGCAACAAACCATCAGTGTGAAAAAACCTATTCCCACAGCAACTACTGCTTGAAGCAACCGAATGCCAAAATCGTAGGAATCGTGATCGAAGAAGCACAACACAATCTACGAGCAAACAAGGTTACTCTTCTCCTTCAAAAGGTAGCAAAAGTTTACATGGAACTGGGCGAATGCCACTTCGAAAGCTTGGAAAAACAAATACCACACGAAAAAGAAATGATTCTTCTCGCCAATACACGTCCCTTTATATTAATATATTAGAGTCAGAAGAGTTAAGGAATTTCGGTTTTCTACCAAGCCATGGGCAGTGATGATCATAGGACGCAACACATCTCTCGCAGTGCTTGCAGTGACGAGCTCTGATCGGTTGTTCTAGGTTACAGACCGTGCAATAGCGTCTCTCGATGTGATTAATGTCTAATTTCTGTTCATTATTTTTCTGCGCCTCCAAATCATCCTTTTGTAAATTGTCATCCAGGTTCACGTCCTGAAACTCGGGCGTCCCTCGGATGGTATCCGCCAACGTTGATTTCCTTATATCATTCGCGAAATACACAGTAGGAGCAGCAGTCCTCACAGTACCTGGAGCGTCCATGTACGTCGAATTCGTCTTCATTGTATGAGAGATACCTCTGTTTGGAGGCTGGTTTGGCAATGAGTCCAACTGCGTGAGTTTCGGAGTTTCAAGCGCATCTAAGTCTTGGCTATTCACATTATTAGGTTTCCTGGTAAATACGAGCCTGTCCTTCAGACTTAATTTCTTTTGAAGAGTGGTTTCTAAACCTTCCTGCGTGTTCAGCTTCTGGTCTAATAGTGAAACCAGTTATTTCCGTCTATTATAACGAACAAATTTACCTGTTTGGAGCGCGATACTTGAATTGGTTTCTTGCGAGTGACTGTTACCCTGAGGCATAATTGGTACAATATTTTGGTCGCCTTCTGTGACGTCTTTCGTTGTGACATTCGATGTTTGGTTTTTAGGAGAGGTGAGTCTTCCAACTGGACCGCTCGTCATTTGTTTTTGGTCCGTTTCGTTCTTTTCTAGATCCGATACAGAGCGCTCTCCTGGCAAATGAATATGCGAAGATGCTGGCTGTGAGAGCTCCTGCTGCGATTTTGTGCTTTCGCTGTTATCTTGCAGTTGCAGCTCAACCCCAACGTCGTGATTATCCGCAAAGTCCTCCTCCTGGTAAAAGCTCTCATGGCCCTCGTCTTCCTCTTCGTCTTCCATCTGTTCAAAATTGGGCTTCGGTTCTTGCTCGCCGTCTGACCCTCCCGAAGGCATTTTCTTCATGATGATTTTGCTCACGCTCTTCCCGTCATTTATGTAGCTTTGCTGAATTTACAACAAAACGTTCGATGATGTTAACAAATAATTGAAACTCACTTGATTATTCATATTATGTGAAACATCGTTTGGGTTATTATTATTCTGAAGCTTCATTTGTGATCGCGTCCACTATCCATTTCCGAGATTAGATATCCTGAATATGCACGGCGGTGTTACCTGTTCTTCTTGCTCAGTGAAGAAGATGCCATCGTTGGGTACGTACCCTGGGTCACGCAGATGAGTGGCGAAATAAAACACCAATGTTAATGCGCAATCGAGGCTGTGACAATAGAATTAACTGCGAAGTATGCGAAGTTGAATACCAGAACCAGATGACGAGGTTTGAATGTATTGAATTTTTGAAATGAGGCGAGGAAATGTAAGCGCCGCTGATGAAAACTACTTGGAGCAAGAGGTAGATGTAAGGTGCAGAGGATCCTAGCATTAAGAAAAGGAGATGGAGTCCATATCAGAAGTCTTAATGAAGAAACTACCTTTGTTAGAGAGAAAATTCCAACGCATCGCCTTTAACTCGTTAATTGTAAAATTTTATCAGAATTCAAATTAAGAAAAAAATGAATATTGAGTGCACACACTTTTCTTCGCTAGTTTATTAGATTTCCTTTGAATTGCCTTTAAGAGAGAGCAAAATCGGCTGTCTGATTAGCGGTTATTTGATTCTAAATGATTTAACTGGCTATTGAGTGGATATAAGCCCTTTAAGATATTCAAGGAGGAAACCGATTATTTGTAAAAACAAAAGGAAGTTTAACCTTCTAATGAGCTATTGGTAACATTTACACATTATTGGGCTATACAACCGAGGCTATTTTCCTTCTATTTCTCATTGAAAATCTGTGAAAAAACTTATTTGATAGTGTAATAAAAGAAAAAAATTAGAAAGATGAGTCAGCACGATAGCGACGGCTTTGATTGGGAAGAAGCAGGCGGAACCAACGGCGTCCAAGAAAAGAATGGTGAATATTCGAAATTTAAAATCTTACCAGCTCCCTTAGACGATACGAATCAGCCTCATGAGCATCAATCTCCGCAGCATTTACACGAAGGCGTGAAAGTAGGAGGCGAGATTCCAGAGCAACAGTTAGGTGAGAATAATGAAGAGACTCGAGAGAAAAAAGGAGACGACAGTAACTAATCTCTTGCAATTGCCGGCTGATTTATTCTGAATAGATGAGAGTGACGGGTTTGACTTCAATGACGTGCAAGTGGCAAACCCAGTTGGTAACTATTTGGTGTTGAGAGCTCGGTTGAATAGTTTCATTAGAAAATGAAGGCAAAGCTGCTGAGGAGAACGCCGGGACGAATGGAAATGGCATTGAAGAAACGAAAAATCAAGCCGAGAGTAGATAACTTATTGAGAACTTTCAAATAACAGCGCATTGATTTAGTTGGAGATAGCAAGCCAGCTGAGGAGCATGATCCGTTTGATTTCGATAATTACACGCCTATTCAATATAACAAAGAGCCTGAGAATCAAACAAATAATGCTGTTACAACAGAGCAGTAAGCTATTATCAGCCGATTTTGAATAATGTCTTCGGCTAGAGAAACGAAAGTTGAGGATGGTACTGCAGTGGAAACAAATGTAGAGAAGCAGAGTGACGATGGTTTTGATTTCCCAGAGACAAAAGGTATTGTTTGTGTCTTAGACCCAAGATTAAGATAATATTGTTGCTGTTGAAGATGTTGGACAGTCAGAGGAACCAGCAAAATCAGAAGATCATAATTTACATGCTCAATCGCAAGAGCAAAACAATGAATTTAAAGACGCTGAGAACATTTCTGCTGAAAATAAGCAAGAAAAGGAACCAGAAGAGAAACATGATGAAGACGATGGATTCGATTTTGAAAACGTCACAGTTGAGCAACCAGTGCAGAATAACTCTGCGGATTCTCAGGAAAATCAAGGGGACAGATTAGAAGAGAACGACGAGCACCCAGAGGATAGAAAAGAGGAAACTCAGAGCAACCAGGCGGAGGTTGTGTCTTCTACATTTCCGAATCCGAGTGAGACGGCAGATAACAGGTCGATTAGCGAGTTTAATTTTGAAGGCAATTTGGCTCAAGCAAATGATCAGCCTGAAGAAAATACAAACGAATCAAATCAAAATAATGACCCGACGCAGCCAGCAGTTCAGGAAGAGAATAAATCTGGCGTTTTTGAGGGTGGAGAAGCTAACGACTTAGGACAAAAGGAGATTTCCGATGAAGCGGAGAAACGCCCTGAAGGCCATGAAGATGATGGATTTGACTTTGATCAGTATCAACCGACTGCTATGACCGAGACAACCAAGGCTGAAGGTGCAGAGGAAAGCAATATCCAAAACCCAGATGAAAGAAAAACAGACGCCATACCTGAAGGCGAAATTACTGCAGCTGCGAATAATGAAAATAATGATGAGGAATTTGATTTCGATAAGGCACAGACCGCTGAAACTCTTCCAGTAAAAACAGATGAACAGAAGGAAGAAGTACAGGAACAAGCAGAAGAACATAAAGACCAAGCCAGCGATGGGTTTGACTTTGATCAGGTTCAACCGACAACTAATGTCCAAGAAAGTACAAACGAGCAAAGTCAGCAGGTTGGCGGTCATCAGCAAATCGAAAATGAAGGCCATGAAGGACAAGATAGAAAGGAAAATGACGATTTTGGTCAGGCGGAACCTGTCAATAATCAACCTGAGAATACACAAGATCAGACTCAGCAACAGCAGGCTGAAGAGCAGACCAAGCCAGCACATGAAGAAGATGATGGATTCGATTTCGACAAGGTTGAGCCTGGGAATAATCTCACTGAGAACATACAAGATCAGACTAAGCAAGAACAGGTAGCTGGCCAGGCTGAAGAGAACACCCCAGCCCAAGAAAAAGAAGATGATGGATTCGATTTCGATCAGGCAAAACCTGCTGAAATTCTTCAAGAGACAAAAGACGAAATTAAGCAAGAAGCACCTGATCAAGTTGAAGAGCATAAAGACCAAGCGAGGAAAGAAAGTGATGGATTTGATTTTGATCAGGCTGAACCTGTAACTCATGTCGCTGAGAATATACAAGAGCAGGCTCAACAAGAACAGGTAGCTGATCAGACTGAAAAGCAAAACAAACCAGCAGCACATGATGAAGATGATGGCTTCGATTTCGACAATGCTGAGCCTGTAACGAATGTCGCTGAAAATACACAAGAGCAGACACAACAACAGCAAGCAACTGGCCAGGATCAAGAAGATGATGGATTTGATTTTGATCAGGCAAAACCTGCTGAAATTCTTCCAGAGAAAAAAGACGAAATTAAGCCAGAAGCACCTGATCAAGCTGAAGAGCATAAAGACCAAGCGAGGAAAGAAAGCGAGGGATTCGATTTTGACCAGGTTGAACCTGTAACTCATGTCGCTGAGAACACACAAGAGCAGACTCAACAAGAACAGGTTATTGGCCAGGCTGAAGAGCAGAAAAATTCAGCTCAAGAAGAAGACGACGGGTTCGATTTCGATCAAGCGCCTGTCAATAACCTACCAGTCCAAACTCAGCAGGTTGAAAGCCATCATCAAGATGAAGCTCAAGGAACCCAAAACAGAAAAGACAGCGAGGGATTCGATTTCGAAAACGCTGAGCCAACGAATAATAACCCTGAAGATATAAAAGCCCAAGAAGTCACCCACCATACTGAAGATCAGAAAGACCAAGCGAGGAAAGAGAGCGAGGGATTTGATTTTGATCAGGCCGAACCTGTAACTAGTGTCGCTGAGAATATACAAGATCAGGCAACTGGCCAGATTGAAGAAAATAACAAACGAGCGGAGGAAGAAGAAGATGATGGGTTCGATTTCGAACAGGCTGAACCCGTAACTAATGTCGCTGTGAGCTCACAAGAGCAGGCACAACAACAGCAGAAAAATCCTGATGAGGAAGAAGATGACGGATTTGATTTCGACCAAGCCCCTATTGACAATACTCAACAAACTCACCCTCAGGGTGCCAGCAACCAAGAGGAATTGGCTCAGAATAGAAATATTGATGACTCAGACTCAAGAGAGCATCCTATTCAATTAGACGAAGGTGACCAAGCAGAAAATAAAAAACCTACTGAAGTCGAAGAGGATGATGATGGCTTTGATTTTGATCAGGCACCTGCACCTCAAAGCCAACAACAACAAGGACGTCAACAAGGAGACAGTGATTCTGATACCAATGAAAACCCAATACATTTAGAGGATGCAGAAGGAGAGAAGAAACATGAGCCTCAACAAGGCGACGACGACGAAGGTTTTGAATGGGATGATGCACCGGTGCAAACTGAGCAAAAGAAGAAAAGTAAATTAACTCTGCCTTGATAGCAATAATTAAATAAACTTCCTAATAGATAGTGGCGATGAGGATGACGACTTTGAAGGGTTTGAAGAAGTTGCAGTGGCCGAAAAACCGCAGCATAAACCAGAAAAGCAGCGAGCTTCTGACGACGAAGACGACGGTTTCGAATTCGAGGATGCTCAGCCAAAGCCTGAAGACGCAAAGGTTCCTGAAGACGAGGACATGGGCTATGATGAAGAGCTTGCAATTGACCCAACGATTCCACCTACTATTAAGTAAATCGATACATTTTTTGCCACAACTAATTATTTAATCAAGGGAGGGTCCTCTTGTAGACCACATGAAACTCGGGCTTAAGGCCTTTGGAATTAAATCTAACAATAAAACCGCATTCCCAACTATAAACGCTGTGAAAAATCACAAAATTAATTTTGAAGAATACGATAATCGCAAGCATGCGTCAGTGAACAGAGTAGCCAGGTATTTCCTCATCCATAACTCTGTTTCTCATCTTTATCTGCGCTCAGAGGCGAAACGATATTGCTCTCTTACAACGCGTCTCTCTATTCTCTCTATATTGACAGAGAGCTAACAGTCGCTTTGAACGATTCGATTTCGAGAAAGAAAAAGATCGTTGATCGCGAGCAGCTCAAACCTGAGGTTAAAAACAACCTCCACTCGCTTCTCAAAGATTTTAATCAATTCTGGAAGGGAAGCAAAAGCCGCAGACAGTACTCCCTTTCTCTTTGTTGTACTTGACGTTTATTCTCAAAATAATAGGCTACATAACCTCATGGGAGTGCATTTAGAAGAGGAAGCAGAACCAGCAGACCAAGATAACCCTTATGCCGCCAACCAAGACCCTTCAAAATTCTCAGTGGGCATTCTGAAACGAGGACAGAAATCCAATCCCTCGCAGATGGGCTGGGACTTTGGCCAGAAACCGGAAGAATCAGAAAGTGATAAAACTGATCTTTCATTTACAGCGCCTGGCCAATCAGATCAGCAGTTCGATAAGAAAGGGATGGGTCGTCGTACAAGCAACATCCTTAGTGTTTCCAAAGATCAAAACTTTTCGGGCTATGAGAGCGGAGTGAAGCAAGATGATTCGCTTGATACTACTCCTACAAGAAAAGACATATTCAAACAGTTAGAAACAGTGCCTGATGATGTAAGTCCTGTACAAGGGAAGAATGATGGAGGCCGTGGATTTGGTTTCGAGAAAAAATCTAAAATTGACGACGAGACGAACAAGAGAGTCATGGAAATTCTAGATAAATTGCCAAATATGGACTACTTGCTTTCAAATAGAGTTGAAGCTCCATTTAAATAACTGTGAAAATTAGTCTTTATTTCTTCTGTTGTTCAAGGGGAATAACCTTAATGGTCGTCAAATCAGATTATCCTTTAGAATAATACATCTAGCAACATTGATTTTGTATCGCATCACATTATTATGATAGAGCAATTTAATATTGAGAGACTCTGAAACAGTGTTAGCTGCAATGGTACATCACAACCAGACTCTTACTTGCTGCTAGAGGGGACAACACCTCTTCAATTCGCTTCTGATACCCTCGAGAATTTGAAATCTGATAGGAGTAGCCACGTCTCTATGAAAGCATCTCTTCCTGTCATCTAGAAAACTGAGTAATATGGCTAGAGATTGTTTGATCCGACGTTTGTTGCTATTCATTCAAGGAATCAGAAAAGATAAATTAAAGGCGCTCATTTGAGGCAAATTTTCACGTGTAATTTTTTCAAAGATTTGGCGCGTAAAAAATACATTTATTTGATAGACCCGCGAACCGGTTTAAATCAATCTTATACAAAAAAAAATTGCGCAAAATGAATCGGTTCAACAACGACAAAGGCAAGAAAAACAACAACCGAAAATTCGTCAACCGGAGCAAGAACGACATCCAGTACTCTCACACAAAGTCAACAATTTTAACTAAATCTTTCAGATATGGCATGGAGAGCGTTCGAGACGGTCCACCACGAGTTGCATACCTCAGTAACTTGAAAAGCTCGTCGATCGAGGACGAAGACCTCATCGAAAGAAGTGTCGTTTCGCTGTACTTCGTCGAGCAGAATGGAAATTGGTTTCAATCATACATTCTCTACGAACCCTACTTCTACATATTATGCAAACCTGAAGTCCTCGGGTAACACCTCTGATTGCGAATATTCGCCTCCTTACCTTTACTTTGTAATAAATAGTGAAATGGGAGGCTTCTTGGAGAAGAAATTCGAGAAAAGAATCTCAAAGATAGAGATCGTTGAGAAGGTCGATCTGGATATGATAAACCATTTGTCTGGAAAGCTCGCAAAATATATCAAGCTCAGCTTCAGAACTGTGGCTGACTTGATCCAAGTGAGAAATATTATCAAACAAAGAGTTGATCAGAAGAAGAAGACCCAAAACGAATTTAATTTAAACGTAAGACAACTAACTTTGACCTCTTTTCCTTGACTCCGTATAACAAAAGGATATTTTCCAAACTGAGAGCAGCTACAAGGACTACATGGATGCTATCCTCGATATTCGTGAATACGACGTGCCTTATCATGCTCGTGTGCTCATCGATCTGGATCTCAGAGTCTCATATTGGTACAACGTGAGTTTCAAAGACGGAATGATTGATAAGTTGGAAAAGATCCCCAATAAGACCTTGAAGCCTAATTTCAAGATCTTAGGTAATTGTTGTTGAGTTGTTTGAAGCTAATCTCCCATTCAGCGTTCGATATTGAAACCACAAAGCTTCCGCTCAAGTTCCCAGACGCGAAAATCGATTGCATTATGATGATTTCGTATGTCATTGATGGAGATGCTTTCTTGATCGTCAATAGAGAGGTAATAATATCTGTCCTTGAAGAACTTGGCATTTATTTTTATCTTTGTAGATCGTCTTGCAAGACGTAGAGGATTTTGAATACACACCTAAACCCGAGTATGAAGGGCGAGTGACCGTGATGAACGAGCCTAATGAATGGAGCGTGTTGGATAGATTTTTCACTCATATCAAGGAAACAAAACCGTTTATCTTCGTCAGTTTCAACGGCGATCAATTCGATTGGCCATTCATCGAAGCCAGAGCCAATTTCCACGGCTTCAATTTAGATGAAGCCATTGGAATAGAGAAACACGAAGAGGAATATTACGGAAGATTCGCCACGCATATGGATTGCTTATATTGGGTCGTCAGAGACGCCTTTCTTCCTCAAGGAAGTCACGGTTTGAAGGCAGTCACAAAGGCCAAGCTCGGATATAATCCTGTAGAATTGGACCCTGAGCTCATGCTTCCAATGGCACGTAGCGACCCTCAGGTCCTCGCGGAATATTCAGTTTCCGATGCTATTGCAACGTAATTTCTAGTGTACGAAGCTATCAGTTCTCTAATTTCTTCTATGTAGGTATTACCTTTACAAAAAGCATATCCACGACTTTATTTTCGCTCTGTGCACGATCATTCCGATGTATCCGGACGAGGTCCTGAGAAAAGGCTCGGGAACATTGTGCGAGAATGTAAGAACCATCAGTTAGTCACCTCTGAGCTCATTTTTTTAACAATATATTAGCTTCTGATGGCGGAAGCCGTAAAGAGAAACATTATCTTCCCGAACAAGAGCAAAGAGGAGTTTGAGAAGTTCTACAATGGACATTTGCTTGACAACGAGACTTATATCGGAGGAAAAGTCGAGTGTATCCACGCCGGAGTTTACCGTTCAGATCTCCCTGAAAAATTTAGACTTGATACTAAGGCCTATCAAGAGCTTATTGATGATTTAGACAGGGTAAATAATATTTTTGAAGAAAAAAGCGTTGAACTTTCTCTTCTTTACTTAGCTGTTAGAATTTGTTTGTAAAGTGGAACTTGGCATCAACATTGAGGATATCGTAAATAAAGAGGCTGTAAAAGCGGAAATAGCTGCCAAACTTCAAAAATTCACAACTGTTCCATCAGTCTACGAATGTAAGCCATTGATTTACCATCTGGACGTCCTGGCTATGTATCCAAATATCATTCTTACCAACAGACTGCAGCCGGTCGCAATCGTCAATGATAAAATGTAAAAAGCCCTCCTATATCGACTTCATTCCTCATTCAAACTGCTACTAGATGCTCAGGTTGCGTATTCAACACTCCTGAAAGCAACTGCAAGCGAAACATGTCATGGGAATGGAGAGGAGAGTACTACCCTATCAGTAGAGCTGAGTACGAGCAAATCAAGCTTGACGTTGAAAATGAGCAAGCAAGGAAGATGCATGACGCTCCAGCTCAGTACGAACAGGGTAGACAACAACAACAAGGGCAACAACAACAAAGCGGAGGCGGCGGAGCTTTTGGTGCTTTTGGAAAGAGACCTGATGGTACCCGCAGCCAATTCGAGAACAATCTCGAAGCTACGAGAGATCTTATTCGCAAGAGAGTAAAACTCTACAGTCAGAAGACATACAAGAAGGTCCGCCTGACAAAAGTAAGGATTTATTACCTTCCCAAGGAATTTTACATATATATTGTTTAGGTTGATCTCAGAGAAGACACTGTCTGCATGAGAGAAAATCCATTTTACGTCGAGTCAGTTAGAGCTTTCAAAGACAGAAGATACGTGTTTAAAAATCTCGTGAAAATCTGGAAAGGAAAAGCAGAGGAATACGCAAAGGAAGGAAATCTCATACAAGCACAAGAAGCCCAGGATATGACGGTCTTCTATGACTCTCAGCAGGTAAAACTGCTCTAAATACTTCTTTTCTCTGACCGAGTTATTTTTCGTTTATAGATCGCTCATAAGGTCATTCTGAATTCGTTCTACGGTTACGTCATGAGAAGAGGCGCTCGTTGGTACTCCATGGAGATGGCTGCGATGGTCACACATATTGGCAGTAACGTAATCTCTGATACTAAGCGACTGGTCGACAAAGTTGGAAAACCACTGGAATTGGATACTGATGGTATCTGGTGCTTGCTGCCTGAGGGCTTCCCACAGGACTTCACACTGAAAACAAATCAAGGCAAGAACCTTAGATTCTCATACCCTTGCTCGATATTCAACATTTTAATCCATGAAAAATACGCAAACACCCAGTATCAAGACCTCGCTGACCCTAAAACGCTTAAGTACGACACTCGAACAGAAATGTCTATTTTCTTCGAAATCGATGGTCCTTATCGCGCGATGATTATCCCTGCTGCCAGAGAGGAAGGAAAGCTCCTGAAAAAACGCTATGCAGTTTTCAATCACAATGGATCTATTCAAGAAATCAAGGGTTTCGAGCTGAAGAGACGTGGTGAACTTAAAATCATTAAGATTTTCCAGCAAGATGTAACGCATTACCTAATGCTAGAAATATCATCTTACGAATAATATATTTTAGGTCTTCCAACATTATCTCGCAGGTTCTACCTTGGAAGAATGCTACAATCAATGCGGTATCATCGCAGAGCGATGGCTGACGATTCTTCATCGTAAAGTAATCAGAGCTTTTATAATGAGAAGAAGTTTTAACCTTTATTCTCTAGGGAAAAGGGCTTGATGATGATGAGCTCGTTGAGTATATTGGAGAATCAAAAGTCTTAAGCAAGAACATCGAGGAATACGATGTGAAGAAAGGTGTTGCGATCACAACCGCGAAAAGAATCGGCGAGTTCCTCGGAAACGATCTCAGTTCAGGCAAAGGTTTGAATTGTCTGTTCATTATCTCGAAGAAACCGGATGGAGCGCCCGTAAACGAAAGGGCTATTCCTACCTCAGTTTTCGCTGCCGAAGAACCTATCAAGAAGAAATTCCTCAGGAAATGGCTCAAAGAACCTGACCTTCAAGACTTTGACATGCGTTCTATCATCGATTGGGACTACTACATCGAGCGTCTTGGTAATACGATCCAAAAAATGCTTACGATTCCAGCTGCGTTCCAGAAGGTAACCAACCATATTATTATCACTAAATTCAAGCTCATTAATTTCTGCTTTCTAGATCAAGAACCCTGTTCCCAGCGTCGCTTACCCAGAGTGGCTGAGGAAAGTCGTCAGAGATTACGATCTCAAGTGCACTCAGCAAAGACTTGACGCGTTCGCTAAGCCTTTGAGAAAGGTGAACAATGCTCTCATGGACATCGAAGACATTGGGGGAGGCACAAAAAGAGAAATCACGCGTTTTGGCAACGTGTTCAGCAAGACCCCCACCAAAAACAGCGTCGCTAAAGCACAGGCAGAGGTCGAAAATTCGCACCCAAATCAGGAAACTCACGGCGAAATCACCATGGAGAAGTTCACTCCTGAGAAAGTCCCGAGCCAAGTGATGAGTAGTCAGGGAGTTGGATATCACAAGATGAAAAACGAATACGACATGCTTTCGCAATTCCCTCAATGGCTTAAGACGCAGAAACAGCACTGGAGTGAGCAGCGAAAAATGCTCAAGCGAGATGCTAGAAGCAGCAGAATTTCAAGCGCGAAAGGGTCGGTGTCGAAGCTCCGAAATATGTTCAGGACAAAAGAAGAGGAGATCCTCACTTCCGTCTGGCATATCATTCAAGTAAGCAGCATTTTAGATAATTTTTCACAATCTCTTCTTTAGGTCTATGAAACAGAAACCAAAGGACTTTACAAACTCTGGATTTACCTCGAGAATTCGCAAATAGTGAGCGTGAAAGTCAATATCCCAAGAACGATATATATAAACAGTCTGGTCTCAGAAAAAGTTGACGACTTTAAACTTGTAAAGAAAAAACTACCTAGAGGTATCCTCTCATTCTTCTCCGAGTTATTTAACGCATTTCTCGCATGTAAATAGATAAAAAGGTGCATTACCTTTACGAAAGAGTCTTCAAAGAGGAAGAATTTATCAAGAAATTCAATTCTTTCGACATGTTTTTAACAAACCCAAACATCGAAGGAGTCTATGAGAAAGCTATTCCTTTGGATTTCAAATTCATTTGTGAGAGAGGCTGCATCGTCAAGGTTAACAGGAACAAAGAGCTGCTACAGCAAGGTTACGCAAACTATATATTTAGCCCAGAGGATCTCCAGCCTTTGTTCAACCACGAGAATTCTTACCTCAATAGCTTCGATATGAATCAAATACTCATTTCTCACATCACTATTAGGTAAAGACACACTGCCTCTCTCAAAAGCTCATTAACTATTACTAATAGAAATAAATCAGTGTGGGGTGTCTTCAATGAATCCATGCGCGAGTTCCATTTCTTTTTAGTCGATCCCAACGCCTTAAAGCAAAATTTCAAGAAGTTTATCAAGGATATCTTGCGCACAAAACAAGGAGTTGATCTTTCAGAGTCTTTGAAAATCAAGGTAGCCTCTCTTCACATTCAATGGGTTTGCTAATGAGAATCTAATATGATAGGTGGAGTACACCGCAACCACTGACCAGGCGCTTAAATCGATAGAGAAGGTGCTGCTTGGAGTGAAAGAAAGAACCAGAGAGCCGTTCCTCGTGATTCTCCAAAGCAGTTACGAGATCAAACATCTGATATACAACGGTATGAAAAGCCTCGTAGCGGAGTATCCAGTGCTGCCTCTCGGCGCGGTTGATAGCTCAGGCATTCAGTTCTCTTCGATCGATTGGCAGGTGAAGAGTTTAAGAGCTCTATGCGAAAAGTAACCGTCCATTTACGATCAAACCGAGCTCACTCTACCTCAATAGTTACTTGAATTTCGACCAACAAGTCCAAGAGCTGCTCGACTTCTGCCGCTATGCGCACATTCCTCTCTGCAATCTCAAAGACCAGAAGCTGAATTTCATTACTGACGTCGTTTACTCTCGAATCCTCAAGTCTGCTGACTGTCTCTCATGGTACTCGAACCGCGGAAAACCAGAAATCGGAGGCGGAAAAGAAGACGATGCACGAGAGCTGATCCCTACGGATTTCATTTCCTCGGATATATCAAACCCAGGGCTGTATTTCGATTACTGTGTCGAGATAAGCGTGAGTCTCTTGGTTTTGAATACCATCTGCGCGAGCGATGAGCTCAA
>ENA-UOTX01000537-UOTX01000537.1-compost-metagenome-genome-assembly--contig:-NODE-537-length-38869-cov-13.547587_pt1 | contig 38869 bp, 30 predicted proteins | sample MGYA00238143_ERZ746982 | MGnify/ENA primary metagenome ERZ746982 (study PRJEB28758, sample SAMN06268862) | compost metagenome | isolation source: single cell | place: USA: California, Emeryville, Joint... | reverse complement strand
CCACCTCCGATGGTCTTGTCGGATGGCATTTGACCATCAGGTTGGATACCGTGCTCAAGGCAGAAGAGTTCCCAGCAAGCGTTACCGACTTGGATACCACCTTGACCGATGTGGATACAGATGACTTCTCTCATTTAAGATGTGCTAAAGAGTTTTTGAAGAAAAAGGAAGGTTCTAAGAGCTTTGATGAGTTTTGAATTATAAAAAATTTGTATATCTTGCTATTTAACCACTGATCTTGAAAAATTGATTCCCAAAACTAAATTTAAATTCATCCGCCTCCATTTGTAAAGTTCCAGAAACCCAAAAGATAAGACTTGAAAGTCATTCTCACTTATCGAATTGTTAGAATCCTTTTTGGAGGTTGTCGTTCCATGATTAACTCCAGCTTTCTAACTAACCCCCACAGGATTTTGATTTGGTTGTAAACATCGAAAACTACCTCAATCTGTTCGATAGTACTCTAAAATAGCTTCACTATCATCATCGATATCATGATAATGAAATTTACACCGTTCTTAAATCCAACTCTTTAAGGATCCATGAAAGAACTTTTAAAAATGAACATTTAGAATTTTCCAAATCTAAAGCAATAAAGCTATGAGTGAATTTACTTTCGATACTACTCAAAAGGAACCTAATAGCAACTTATACCAATGGCAGAAAGCTTCTCAAAGACTATTTTGAAAAAAATTTTTTCTCTCATAATACAATCTTCATTCTCTGTTGGGTTAAAAAAATTTTTCAAATTCAAGAAAGGATAGTTCTGGTGCTTCTACAGTGAGAGAAGAAACATTTTTCGCTCACAAAGCAAAAAACCAAAAGCATTCGATTTGAAAATTCTTCATTGTGAAAACTCAAATAAAAAATATGGCTGTGACAGTTACATCTCTTTCAGAGTTCTTAACCGGAGAACTCAGCATAATTGGCTCTCAACTGGTCATTCAACTCTTGTTGTTTGGTTTTTCCAAACTACTACTCCTACATTCTCAAAAAAAGCACCAACTAGGAAGAAAAGCTTGCTATCAGATCCTACAGTTATGTCTCGAAGCCTTGAATGCAATAGTCTACCTCATTTTGCTCACGACCACCTCAGCAATTAGCTTGCAACAGGGAACACAGTACTATGGCGACTATGTACTCAGGTTTTACGCGACTTACAATCTCTTGATGAGTATATTCCAACTGTGCCACGGCGATATCCTCGCTAAAAGTTTCTATTTCCATATTTTAGCTTGGGTCTTCTCGTATTATCTCATAATTCAACACAAGAGCCAAGAGGGTTCAGGTAATGTATCAATGCTATACCTTTTCAGCTTATTTGCTTTGAACAAAAGTTTTAGCTTTGGTTCCCATGGTCTGTTCTCCATTTACCGGATTTAAGACGTACTTGGAACTTACGAAGAGAGGAGCTTCAGCCGAATACACTTTTATGACTGTGGTGAGTCTCATTTTAAAAGTGATTGCGGTCGGGATTCTTTTCCCGATATTAATGATAATCTTCATGGATGTCTTCAGTGTTTTTGAACAAATCGTACTGTGGGGTTATGCGCTTGGCGATTTATGCTTCAGCATTATCAAGTATACTTTTCCGATTCTGTTTTTGAGCAAAAGCTAACATGAACTAGAATATTACCAGTGTTGTCATTCATCTGGCCAAAAAAAGCAAAACGAATGTGAAATGGCTAATGCAAAGAGGAGTTCTGAAGACGCTTTAAGTCTCAGTCTTAGATCATAGATCCTTCTTAATTGATGAGAAATGGACTGCATTTCAAGCATTACAAGCTCAAAGTAGATGACTAAATAAGTCATGACAGAAATGAAATTTGCTAGACAAGTCTGTGGTTTCATTTTAGTTTAAGATCTTTAAATTTTAATAATACATGTATTACATGAGAATTATGAGATATGTATGGTATTTGATGCTTATCGATGAGGTAAATAGCTTCATTTTGGAGTTCCTTGAGAGCTGGGTTTCTCGATCTAAATTGTCTTTGTGGAATAGTTAGAGCGGTATTATAATAAAGAGAGAGCAGAAGCATGATATTATAGTTGTTATTGAAGGAGACTCAAGGCCTCTTTAGAATTTGGGCATATTAATACTAGTACAAAGAGGATAACTAATTTGTGTAAGTGCTCATTATTAGATGTTCCCTGTAAAAGCTCATAATAATAAAATATCGATTAAAGAAGCAAGATATTTACATTCATATGTACACTATATATTTTTTGCTAGAAATGTAGACAGGAAAATTTAATAATATGTAGAAATGAGCTTGAATAGATTTAAGATAATCGAGTTATTATGATAATTCTTTGCTAAAATATTCATCTTTAACATTATACCCAGTCCAGAAGAGTTCTTTGCAGATGCTTTTGCCAACTTGGTGAAGCTCTTGGAAATAAATTAAACCGCTGGGTTCATTATTAAGGGCATAGACAAGAAGAACTAGTTATCTGAATCCGAATTTTCTAATAATTGAGGGCTTCTGTCTTTTCGGATCTTACGACTTGTTCGATTAATCTTGTTCAAACCGTGCTGTTGATAGAGCCTAACTCTTGGTCCCTCAAAGCTTGTGACTCTTGGCATTTCTCTTGGCTTGGAAGCTTGCTGAAACCTTGAGGTATAAGTTCTTCGTTCAGTGGCTCTTGAGATTTTTGACCTCATGTAACATTTAAAACTTGAGGTTGGTGCGGGCCTTCTAGGAGTGCTGCGAGGTATGCTCTTCAACAAGCTTTTGAGATTCGCCATTTGACTCTCAAGTTCACTAATTTCATGGTTCACGTGAGAGACTCTTTCTTCGAATGATGGTTTCTGAGGACTTTTGGAATAAAGTTTAAATTTAAGTTGAAGCAATTAAAAAGTTACTTTGTGTTATCAGAATTTTCCAATTCGCCCATCAGCTGATTCTTAAGAAGTGTATGCTGCTCAGAAAGAGGGCCTTGGAATGCACGGTATTCACCATTTTGGCTTGGGTTGCTAGTGACGTCTTGCATGGTGATTTCTTGCATGAGGTTAGCAATGAAATCAGCCTAAACAAAAAAATTAAGAAATGATAATAAATGTTTGATATTTACAAGCTGAGGTCTTCGGTGGACTTGACTGTTAAGTGGTGCAAGGCTCTGAGGTTGTGAGATAGTTTGAAGATTCATTGACTTGGAAGAGGCAAAGTGTTGTGAGATGAAATTTTTTTTTTTGGTTATCGGATGTAAGATTTCAAATTATAAGTTCACACGATCAGAGACCTTTTATAGATGTCACATAGAACCGAGGCAAATTCCTAATCGCAAAAAATGTCAGTAATGTTCTGACTTCTACTATTTGATATGATAGAACAATTTGATAGCCGTTTCGAAATAAAGCAGCACACTAAAGAATCTAATTCAAATAACAGAAATATATGATATCAAATCAGGTTAGTGCGTTCGATGAGGAGTGATTACTCCAATTGCTTGCGTGTAAACTTCTATTCGGCTCTATTATGATCGTTCTTCGTTCGTGACTTCCAAATGAGTTCTCACCGAAAGCAAAGACTCTTTGGATGGCATAGCATAGTTTTCTTAGAAGTGAATTTCGAAAAGGCTCTAGAGCAAATACTTCCCAAATTTTGAATTTGAAAACTAGCCCTGCTCACGAAGTTGAGCAATTTTATAATCGTTTATTGTAGCAAAATGAAGTTTCAATACCATTCAGAAAACTCAGCGCCGTTAGGTTACTTCTCAAGTCTAGTTAGAGTATTGAAGAAAAGTGACTTATAATTCAGAAATGATAGTTGCTCGAAGTCATACGTGACATCAACACGCACAGAGCTAGTTTTTGGATATTCTCAATCATCCGAGAAAAATTGATGAGAGGCTCTTTCAATAGAAGTTGCGTTTCAAAGAAATTTCATTCCTCTCTTCCTTTGCACTTATGACTAGGAAGATCACCCTGAAAACTTTCGAAGGGAATAGACAGTTCAAGGATGAGCACAGTAATCATTAGTTTCACTAGTTTTACTCAACAATACTCGAAAGAATAGAGCAAATATAGTTTATAAACCAATCTGACCTCTATTGTTGGCAAAACAATTAAAAACTTGTTAGAATAGGCAGAAGTACACTCCATTCCAATTCAATGCAGCTTTTTCTTCTGGCTGAGAGTAGAACACATCTGCCTCCTTTACAATAGCGTTTCTATTGAAGTGCTAATCAGTTTAAAATATAGTTCCGATTCAACATATTTCAGCCAGAAATTAATTCGTTTAACTGCCCAAATTTTGATAGCATAATCGGGTAATTGATTGCACTAAATGAAACAGCTGAAACTATCACATGAAGGCTTTTGAAGATACCTTACAAAATTCTCTTCACAACATGTTGCAGAGAAAGCGCTTGACTTTGTGAGCAACTCTCTGAGTTTTGAGAACTAACAACTAATCATATTCCATCTAAACCGACAAAGTTTCTACTCGCCACAGATCGAAAAACAAAAAATAAAACTTCAATCAAGCTTTTCCTACACAGGTTAAGCGAACTTCCATCTTTTAGAAGCAAGTTTACAAACTAATATTATAAAAACCAGTCAACCAAAATCCTATCTTCTGCTCAGATATCGATTGGTTTAGAAGAAACATGCAGAAAGAGTAAGATCAAATGAGAGACCTATATGGCCTGATAACTGAAATTATAGCTACAGATTACACATCTTCTGAAAATTTCTGAGAATTTGAGAGGAAAAAAAAACCAAACAAAAAAGCTTAGATAAGAGGTCTCGCACTTTCCTTTGGGCTTTCAAGATTTCTTGGAAGAGTGTTAGAGAGAACTCTCGAATCTTTGTTCGCGAATGAGTGCGTCAAAACATTTTTCGTCGGTCCTTGGGAATTTGGAACAAGCATCACCATTTTCTTGGGCAACTTGAAGGAGAGGGCTGTATTCTTAAAAGATTCTACCGAAAAGAAATTGTGTACACTAGGGTTGGAATCAAGGCATTCTTCATATTTATTCTTTCTCTGCATTAAGAAATCAAAGTCCTTCCCAAACCCAAAATTCTCTTGGTATATCTCTTTTCTTTTATGATCTGCTGCCACCATTTTTGCAAAAGCAGCTTCCACCATCTCCTGTTGGATTACGCAATTCGGTATTTTGTAAGTTTTGACGAGTTCCGCATGGATCTTCCTTAGGAACGCACCATTCATCTTATCTTGGACTCCAAATATGTCTTTTACTAAAGATCTTCTTGGATTAAGTTTATTCTTTGGTTTAGAATCCAACAGCTCGCTAATGAATGAAGGCGATTGAACTTTAATCAAATCGCCGCCTTTTCTCGGTGAAAGGGGTAAAGGCTCTCTTTCCTCAGTCATTTCTCGCTGTATCGAAATTTTTGCATCTTTCTTTGTCGGGCCCTTGCTTGGCACTTTGATTTTGTTAGCCGCATTGCGTTCTGACATAGCAGTTTCAAGATTAGGAATTTCCCTGGCGCTTTTTGGACTTGGAGGATCTAGATTGTCGTTGTCTTTGTTGGATCTGCCTGAGATTGATCCTCGATGAGAGGAGGAAGAAAAGCTAAATGGTCTGAGAAGACGCTGAGATACGTTTGCAAACACAGATCCTTTCTTTTTGAGCGTGCCGCTCAAATTCAATGATGGAATTTTGCCTGACATTGTATGCTCCAAGCTCTTAAACTCAGCATCCTTCGACAGGATGGTTGAAATCTTGAAGTTTACCTTCTCATCAAGTTCCATTTGACTCAGTGCCTTTTTGTAGATTTTGTGAAGCTCAGCCTTTTCTTTCTCAATGCTGCTCACTGAAACTGCCGTGTATAAGGCCAGCAACCCCGATAACTTGCTTCGGATTTTCTGATCTGCCTCTGCTCTGAGTCCGCTAAACTGATAATCGTCCTTTCTTTTTCTTATACACCCAATGATGAATTGAAATATCATGACTCCAACCGAAATTGCGAAGGCGACAACCCAAATATACCAAAGACCCTGAAAGTCTTGAAATGTGATACTAGAGCTTCCTAAATTGCTTTTGGATGTACAAGTATTGTTCAAAATCTCTGCAAAATATTCACTGGACCATTCCGCTTGCGTCTTGTTCATGAAGGCTTCGTTTAATCCCATATTCAGCAGCATCTCGTCATTGGGATCGACTTGCTTCGGCATCATAAAACCGAAATCATATTTTACAAAGTTAGGCAGCAGCTCATACAAATTGCATTGCGCAGCCGCAACGTATGAGACAATCGGCGCATCATACGCGAAGTAATTAGAAGGAGATTCGTTTGTTTGATTGAGAAACTCCTCGGTTGTCCAAACGTCAGGAAAATTCTGATAAATTGAGCCTTGAGAGCGTAAAGTGTTTTCGTAGTAGCTTATTGTTGCGACTTTAAGCCCTCGTAGGCTTGATATGTCAGTTATTCCTCCAAAACTGTTATCGGAAGTCAGGTTATTTGTCGTAAACGCCGTGTACAGAATGAGAACTATGAGCATCAGAATCTTGGTTGCGAGTGTAGTAAATCGCGCCTCGATGTTCATGCGAAATTGGTCATCATTTTTGAAGTAAATCGTCAGTGTTAGGTAAATATAGTTGGCTATGGAGCTCCTCTTGCCTTGAAAGATAAAGAGGAAGAATCCACCGACAAACGGCAAAATTATCAATAATATGACGAAAGTAGTATGAAATGAGCGAATGTAGAATATCGTTTGAGGATCTTCTTTATACATGAGGGACATTCCTGTGGACAGTGTCGGTTGAGAGAACTTCAAGCCAGATTGAATTCTATCGCTAGATATTGTGATGCCATTGATGGCTCCGAAGACCGGACGGGTGTAATCTGGTATTACAGTAAAAATATCGTCCCAATTAGTGCAGTTGAAGTAGTAATCAGTCCCTTCCGTCCAATTGGCGTTCGCGAGCGCTTGTCTTAAGATATTGACCTCTATTCCTACCACAAGCGAGGGATTTAAAGGGTCATCCGCAGAGCAATCCGTCACAGGTGGATAGCTTGCGACTAAAATCTCTCTTGTTGCAAAGACACAGCAGTTCTGAATGGCTAAGAGGAGGAGAGGAAATACTAAACGAACTTTCATCTCTGAAGCTCTAACGCAATGATTAAATTTTCAAATAAGTGACTCGAACGACGTCCCTTTATTTTAATTAAAACAATTGGCCGTTTGCGATATTGCTTACGAAACCAGCGATCGCACATCATATGAGCATTCATTCCCGAACTTATGGACAATACCTACCCATATAGCAAAATCACTACATTTCCATGGCTAAATTAATGAAAAAAGCTCAGAGCTGTAAGATAGATACCATATATGAATTAGTCCAGGAGGGAATATATCCGATAGTATAAATGATCTGAGACAAGCTAGCTTGAGCTCTGAGTATTTCGGGAGATATTAATAATGGAAAGACTAAGCTTTCAAAAGGAAGGCCACTCGGGTTTTTCCGGCTTATTTAGACTTTAATAATATAAGAATTAACTAATTTAACTAATTTAATGGTGATCCACCAAACGGAGACGATTACCGCCTGGAACTTGTAATAATAGTGCTTTAAACAGCTAATAAAGATAAAAAAAGTCACAAAAAAGGTTCTGATGTCGCTCATTTAAGAGAATGGTGATTGGAAGATAGAAAATACTACTAAGTCGAAATGACAGTTAATTATCTCATGATGCTGTGGTGATTATCGATCTTAAAAGACAGCCCTTTCAAACTCATTTGAGAAAATGTGATTTTTCCTTACATGGTCCATGAGGCGCTGCTGTCGAAAAAAAATATCCAGGGGCGTAGTGGTAAAATCCGTTTTCAAAAAATAATTCACATCTATTACTATATTTAGGGATTAACTATACTATATGTACTGGCATTATAAATACTGTTTTTCTTGTTGAGCACACAAACCACTTTTTAGGTTTTGCAAAGCGAAGTGACGTATTTCAGCTGCTACTTTGAATAAAAACTGGTAAAATGATGTGAATCGATTCAAATTCTTTTTTTCTTGTTGACTCAGAACCATACAATCGATCTAACACAACAGGAGAAAATGACGCTAGCAACAGTCCCAACATATATCGCAATAAAACAAAATATATAGTCATAAAAAAATCTTAATAAGCCACACTGAATTTTGAATAGTCTTGTTTTCATTGTTCAGGAGGCCAAGCTGATTGCGAAGTATCTTCTGCCCAAGCTCTTTCGTCCGTTATTTCAAAGTTATAGGCTTTCAATAATGATCTGTAGCGAGCGTCGTCTGGTTCAAAATGACAAGAGAAAAACTAAAAAAACAATTCGAAAGCATTTACATGCCAAATTAGCTCTGATGCACATTTAACTAGGATGGCAATTGATTGCTAAATGACTTTGTTATTTTTTCCTTATTAATGAGCTATTATGGTTGTACTTCTGGACAAGAATGTTTTAGTATTTTACGTTTGGGAGGATTGAAAAGGTTCTCTCCCTTGGGGAAATTCATCGCATCCCAAAACTCTGAGAAGTTTTAGACTACTTTCTTTCTTTTTTCAAGGGATTATTTCTCAGCACTACATCATATTTTATTTTAGTTCCCTCAAAGACTTAAAGAGTTTAAACTCTCCACTCTGGGCGACTTTTGGACTGCAGTGTCAGTGAGAAGAACTGGGAGGACTGCATTATTTTAAATAATTTTATTTATTTGTTGCTCTGGCTAATAGAACACATTTGATTGTGTTCCAGGTTTTTAGAGAACAATTTCCAAAAAAGGTTTTATAAATACTTGAACTCGAAAACAGGTAGGGAAGATTCAAATAATTCTCAATGAGTGTTACTTAAACTCTGCAAAAACTCTCCATTCCGTGAGATTATAAAGCTATATTTCCACATAACTCATGAGAATTGTTATAAATTGTGCTGATGCATCTTCAGTCTCGGAGAAAGATTAAATTCTTAAGGTTTGCATTTCAAAATCAATTCATTCAATGCTAGTAAGTTCAAGCATTGCATTTATTTTATATGTGTTCAAGAAAAGACTCACAAAGCCTGTTTTTCGTAATTCAGGAAACGGATAATTTCCAGCTTCAAAGGCTGGAAGTTATTTAAATAAATTTTGAACTTACACAATTTACCTTGACTCAATGAGCTATAAAATATATAAGCGCGGGATTTGATATAATTAAAATCAAGATTAAAAAACTCACTTGATAGGAGCATGACGGCAGTCACAGCGATCAACTACAACGGCGAGCGAAGCTCTCACTACATTAAATACCCTTCAAGCGACGAGGAAACCGAGGAATGCACCATAAGCGTCAATCCAAATAGCCTAAAACAGACACAGCTTATGATTGCGCCGACCAGACGTCAGCAAGTGATCGAGAAACGCCGAGTCGCCTTCCACTTAAAGAAAAAAACTGAGGTAACACCAGATCTAGACCATTCGCTGATGCCTTTTTTAGTTATGCAAGCATTTCCTCGTTAGAAAAACCTGTCCCATGGGAGACAACTGTGCTTTCGCTCATGGAGAAGAGGATCTCAGAGCAAAGCCCATTGCAAACTATCGAACAGCCAAATGCAGACATTTTCAAGACAAAGGCTGGTGTCAATATGGACCACGCTGCCAGTTTTTGCATAATGTCAAACCAAAAGAAATACCAAAGATCAAGATGTCATACAGTCTGCTGCTACAATCCGTTCAAGACGACTTCACTTTGAATTCTTTCAAAGGAGCTGATCTTGAAATGGAGTCTTTCTTCGGCAAAAGATCAAATATTGAAGCTAATTCACTTCCAAAGCTTCCAGTGTTCAGTTGGATAAGAGGACCAATTAAATATTAAATTATATATAATTCCAGGCAGCGAGACGAAATGGAGCTCTGGGCCTGAATCTTATACATATATGGATTAAATGATTGAATTGGGGTTTATATAAATACATCTATACAGTTAGAAATTGAGAAATTTATACAGTACAAATATATACTGTGATACTGTTATATTCCTGTCTGAGTGATCTCATCTAGATAGAAAATTGGTTAAACAATAATTACATATTTTATAGTTTTAAACAAACATCTTTACCCCCGAAAGAAACTTTTAAAAATGCTAATTCTCTCTGAACTTGAAATAAGGAATCTTCATATACAGATTATTGCTCATCAGAAAGACCGAGAATTTCTACCGGAAAATCAACGGCGGATTTCCTTATTTCAGAAATGAGGGATAATTGATTGGTTATAATTAGAGCGCAGTTAACCTTTTTCAAATGATAACTCAGTGATGTCATTTCAGGGTGTTAAAAGCATATGTAGCTCATTTTTTGAGCTAGAGTTGTGAAGGGATTGCATGGGGAGATGACAATCCGACAGTCTAATCGCATTTCGAGAAATTTAATAAGCAATTTGATGAATCAATAAAATGGCCATCTGTTTAGATTAGCAATGACTTTGCATACACTCCTAGTCAGCAGTCTATTCGAATCTTAATGCATCCGAGACTAGAATATAATAGTCTACGTATTCAACTCTAAAGCCGGACTTTCATTCAATGTGAATAAATGCTTCTTTCGTTGATTGTAGATGGTGCTATTTTCTGCTTCTAAAGAAGTTTTCAAAAAAGAGTCGCATGGTCTACGGAGCCGATTTTGTATCAAAACTGCCAAGCAGCTCGACTTCTTTTGCATACACTGGGCATACTTGATTTAATTTCTTATCCGCTGCTAATCTGTGTCTGCTTAAGAAATCTTGTAAAGTAAATATAAATATTGAAATATTTCAGCTCCCGGAGCACTGATATTATTGTTGAGTCATAATTGACACAAGAGACTTTTGAAAGTGGTTGAGGTGGGTATACCTATTTCGAATTTCTCAAAATAGTTGAAATATTTGCTGGATTTTGAAGCATGTGAGCAGCTCATGCTACTGTCTATAGACAAGGAATGCGACTTGGCCATATAAAATAGTAATACCATGCCCTAGACTTACGCCCGAATAATTGGTAGCAATCTGACTATTATAAACTTCATTCCTGCCTCTCCAACTAGCCATCGCACTCTGTTGCATCAAAGACAAGACTTTTCGTAGACTTCTATGGCGAATGGCCTGCAAAATTCGGATTCTTTGGAGAAATGGAGAGAAATTATTCAAATTTAATTTATAGTATTTGGATATACATCAAAAAATCAAATTTGATTCAAATTCCTTAGAGAAGCAGCAGTAGTATTAAATAAATTTTTATCATCCTCAAGCAGAACGAATTTGACGAGATGATAGCTGAAAGAGAAAACAACCTCTATCCAAAACTTGAGGATATCACCTATGAGAAGAAGAAAGGCATGATTGATAATGATGACGGAGCACAAGGAGACGATACGAAAGGCGATGACAAAAAACTTACAGGCGCAATGCCAGAAGACTCTATCAAAGTGGATATGAAGTTTTCTATTATCGGAAGGTTTTTCAACAAAGTCAATGAACTCAGAGGAAAGAAAAAGACTGAGTAATCTCGCTTTAACAAGAAAGATTTATTTGAATAATCTCTGATTTTTTGAAAAGATTCGTTGAGAAATTTTTCGAAGAGTTTCTCTTTAAAGGCGAGAACAGAAGCAAGGCCTTCCATATCCTGAGACTTATTCTTCCACAGGTATTCAACTCGTTCTCTTAAGTCTCGGGCAACATAAACTCTAACAATCTAGCTTGACAGAGAAAGAGGCAGCTACGGTCTGAAAGAAATCTCGCTAGCGAAGCTAGTAGGTACATTGCCCTTTGCTCTTTGTGCAGGGTTGTAATTTACAACAATTTGTTAGCGGAATCGCTGGGTTTGCCTCCCCAAGAGTCACAAAGACTTCGATTCTTTAAGAATCCGAATTACCATCCAATCGGAGCTCCCGTTGGAGATTTCGTGGGAGTTTGCATATCAGTTGTAAGGAATCTCTGTCGTGCGGAATCGAATCTCACAGTGGATGACGTGAATAAATTTTTGGACAATTTGGCGAACGCGCAAGATTTCAAAATCAAAGTGGACCTTATGACACAGTACTTGCAAAGGGCGACTGCAGATGATTTGAAGTGGACACTAAAGATTATTTTGAAAGACTTGAAGATTGGTTTAAAGCACGAAAAAGTACTTCCAATGTACCACCCGGACGCTTTGGATCTTTACAATGTCACCTCAAATCTCCGTGAAGTCTGTTCCGAGCTATTCGATAAGAACAAAGTGATGGGTGCTGATATTTTTAGAGTATATCAATCGATAATAGGCGCATTTTTCATTGTGTTATCTACTTCAAAAATAGCTTTTTCAGCCGATAAAGCCGATGCTTGCAGGTAAAAGGACAGCTGAGGAGCTCAGGAACTTGCTCGCTGGGAAAGAAATTATCATTGAAACTAAATTCGATGGAGAGAGAATTCAATGCCATTTTAATAATGACGACATTAAATTTTTTAGCAGGTACACACCTCATCAACCTTCATAATCCTCATTCAACTTTTCTGTAGGAATTCCAATGACTACACACATATTTACGGTCCCAAGCTCATTCCTATTATCAGATCAAACGTGAACGCTCAAGCTGGAATCCTTGATGGCGAAATTATCGTGCTGAATAAAATTACAGGAGAGACTGTACCATTCGGTATGAATAAAACCGTAGCTATGGAAGACGATGAGGGCGAAGAAAACGATTTCCAATTATGCTGTACTCGCACAATATTTTCAACGGCAAAATCTGATGAATTGATGTTTTTATTATTATAGATATGATTTTCGATATTCTGTATGTCAAAGGTCCAAAAGGAGAAGAGTGCAATCTGCTGAATGTCAAATTAAAGGACAGAAAAATGGTTTTGAAGAGAGTTATCAAAAACATTAAACAGAAATTCGAAGTGGTCACTGGACATGAGACGACGAATGTGGATGATATCTTCAGGGAGTTTGATAAAGCGATGATGAGAAACGAAGAGGGAATTATTATCAAACAGCTTGATTCTATTTATCTTCCGAACGACAGAGGAACAAGCTGGATTAAATTGAAAGGAGAGTATATGGAAGGAATGACTGACACATTGGATCTTCTCATTATCGGAGGGTATTTCGGAGAGGGTCGTGTTAGAATAGGAGTACAAAACCATGATATCGAGCTTGCTTTTTCTAATTTCATGTACAGGTGGGAGATTGGACAGAGCATCTGACACATTTCCTTTTGGGAGTCGCGAAATCAATCGACGAAAAAAACCCAGAAAAATCAGTTTTTCTTCCTTTCTGTAAAGTCGGAACGGGTTACACAGTCGATGAGCTCAAAGAACTCAGAAATGTGCTGAGAACCAGATGGAAAAAATACGATCCGAAAATGAAGCCAAGCTATTACGCGAGTTGGAACCCGGCTTCGGGTGAAATACCAGATGTGTATGACTTCTTTTTCATGACTCCTCTTTTTGCTAATAATACCACTGTCAAGCTTTGTTGACTCTCCTGTAAACTCTGTCATACTTGAAGTCAAGGCAGCAGAGATCATTCGAGCCAATACATTCATTCCTGGCTACACTCTTCGTTTCCCCAGAGTCGTGAAGATCAGATACGACAAAGACTGGAATGAGTGCCTCGACGAACCAGATCTCGTGAAAATGATCGACCAGATCTCCCAAACGAAAGGATTAAAGAGAATCAAAGGAGGCGAAGGCGATGAAGAGGAAGAAGAAGAGGATGGAGAGGGAGAAGAGCAAGAGCCTAAAGAGAAAAAGAAAAAAGCGGGCGGTGGACCTCCGGCCAGACAACTCTACGTTATGCCTCAATTCCAAGACACTGACACTTCCCATGTAAATCCAAACCGATGAATGTGTCTTTTAATCAAACTTGCTTATCATAATAACAGGTTGAGGTCATTTCAAGTTTGTTTGAAGGCTGTGAATTTTTTGTCGTCAATGTCGACCCGAACTATGTCACAAAGAGATACCTGGAAGAGCAGATAGTCAGGTATGGAGGCCAGAAAGTGCAGAACTTCCTCCCAACAAATACTCATATCATTGCATCAAAGTAAGATTTCTTCAGGTAATGATTATTCACTGTATCTACTTCTCTGTAGGGAAGACATTCGAGTGGATGCGATTATTCAGAAGCACCAAGTGAACATCTATCAGCCTTCTTGGATTATCGATTCAATAAAGAAAAATGAATTAATGGAACCCGCGCCAAAGTACATGCTTTTCATTGTGCCTTGGCTTCGGGACCAGATTAATTCACGCTTTGATATGTATGGCGATCCTTTCTACAAAGACATCACTCGTGAAGAACTCAAAGAGATTATCGGCAACGTTAAAGTCGACAGGACAGGTATTAGTCTTGATGATGAACTCCGTGAAACGAGAGAGGAGCTCCGAGAGCAGCTACATATTGGAGAAGGACACGCATTTAAGTAATCATCAATCTGTGTGAATATAATGTGCTAACTATTTTTTTCATCTCTCAGGGGCAAGATATTCTTCCACCTGCAGCAAGAACAATCAACTGAAATGAAATTCATCAAAGCAATGGTAATATACTTATTATTATTAAGGAAAAAGTGTTTACAACTAATCTCGTACAAATAGATCACAGCCAAAGGAGGAGAGGTGAAGACAAAGCTGATTGGAAAGATTGATTTCATTATTGAGACGAATTTCACTCCAGATCAGCAAGGAATCATTCAGCGGTATTTAAGAGATAACATAAATTGCAAACTCGTGAAAAAAGCCTGGATCCTCGCAAACCTACAGTAAATCGGTTGTATGTTGAGTCATTACCTATCTATAAGAGTTGTTGTAAATATATATATACATGTACACTTTTTTTGTCAATAGAGAGCCTAATATGAAAGCTTTACATCGATTAAAAGAGAGTGTGTATTACATTAGTGTTGGAAACCTGACTGTTGGGAAATTAACCATATTTTCAAAATGTTTATGTTAATACATATGGATTTTGGTGACAATTAAAGCCTTAAATAATTATCTGTAGTTTTAGATGAACTATTTGAAGGCGCTTCCTTTGGCATATCCAGCTCGCAGCCTCAATTTTCTCTCCAGAGCTGCGTTCTCCGTGAACAAGCCACAAATTGCGACACAGGAATTTTATGAATCAGAGCCCTATTTCGCGGATCATCGACTCAAAGAAGTTAAAGAAGTAGCAGAATCATCAATTGGCAGTTCAAAAGCTAACTATCCATAGATCAGAAAGGGAGTCAACCTCAGCAAGATAACTGGCGACAGATCTATTCGCCAGACCTATTACAGAGAGCAACGATATCGAGCGCCACATTTATTCCATGTTTATGACTTGACTAAGAAAAATGATGTTGAGATGGAGCTCGCGTTTAGAGAAGAGGCCTATCTCTCTGTGGTCAGTGGGGCTTACGACGAGTTGTTCAATCTCATGGAAACAGGTAATACTTGATGAATGATAGTATGTTTGAGATCACGAAATATCTTAGATTACGCTGACAACTTTGATAATTTCGTTTCCTTGTTGAACGATCAATATTATAAGAGACCAAGCAAGGACAACTTCAATGATGCGGAACTGAAAGTGCTCAGAACACTTTTTGATAGAATCAAACTCAAGCAGTTAGACTCTTTGACTCCTGAAATCCCGAAAATTGCCAGCCAGTTGAAGGAGATCAAGGAAGGGAAATACAAAACTGATGCGTAGTTCCACTGTTTATACAATCAAATTTTTTCATGTATAATTGAATAAACAGAACCTCTTGATGTTTCATGAAAAGGGTCAAGAAAATTTTAAGCAAACCTGTTAAGGCAAGTGTACCTGTTTGAAGGAATTTTAAATTTGAGAGCGCAAAACTCATGAAAGACAAATGTAGCAGCAAGAATAGAAAATAAGCTCCAATTTTTTTTGACAGTCTAGAAAGGAAACTGGTATCAGTGCGCTATTAGCTGTCATTAATTAAACACATTTAGTTCCATTTGATTGTATGATTAGAGAAAGTCTATTGCAATTACGAGTGAATTTAAAAATTGAGAGTCATTTATGAATGTCTCACTTGTAAATTTGAATTGCTAGGTATATCAATTGTAAATGACTATACTAAATGGTAGGGAAGCCTTTTGCTTTTACTGAAGCAAAAGAAAAAAAAGATGTTTTAAGTTCAAATATCAAATATCCTCTTTACTCGAATTCTTTGTATTTAAATTCTTTCTCAAAAAAAGTCGTTTGAGTTAAGACGAAGAAATTTAAGAGAATTATTCCTATCGGTCAATTTGCCAGTAATAAAATTAGAAAAGTTAGATATCATGGATAACGCGACGGAAGGGTCTCCTCTCATGATGAGCAGTAACAGAAGTACTTAATTTTTTGACAACTAAGGAACTCTGCTCTTAGTTAGCAAAGCTAGTGAAAATGGAGAACACGAGACGCGCCAAAACGAGGGAAATGAGAGTGCAGTTGATTCATATATCCCCAAAGAGGAATTCATGTGGATTTTCAGCCAGAAGCTCGAAGATTCCTTGAGAAAATTGGACGATACAATTATCAGTTGCGTTCAATATATCCACCCGAACAAACCGGACCAATCTGGGATTCAAAAAGCACTCGCAAGGATTTTTCAGCTGATTTCCCTGCTGATAACTTGTATTCTCCCTCATATCAACAGCAACTGAGCATTTTCCTAGTTGTCACTCAAATAGAAAACGGACCCTCTCTTGCAATCATCTTTTTGATCCTTGGCATGGATTATTACGCGGTACTACAATAATAATATTGCCGACTGTTTGCTTACACTGAGGTTAGGGAAGACTAATCGTAGTTGGATGGGTCACCGCAATAGTAGCACAGATACCTAAGCGTTTTGTTTTTCGAAAGCGCCCTTATATGGTTGGAAGAGCTCATAATGTAAAATTTTCTTCATTGCTCTCCTCTTAAAGTTTTAACAACCAAACAAGCTCAGGAAAGATAAAACATCATCCTTTCCGTCAAGGGCGGTCGCTTGTGCTGTTGTGTTTGGCTATGTGCTCCTAGAGGCTTACAATTATCAAGTCGGCGTTGTTTTGGGTGAACCCGAACGGACGATCGGTTGGTTCAGTATCTTTGTGATTGTATTCGCATTCACTCTCTTGACGACTTGTGCAAGAGTATGATAATCTTCTTTACAATGACCTCATTGCTGTTGATAGGTTTATCTCGGAGTCCATTATCCTTCCGATTGTATTGCAGGAGCGCTATTGGGAATCATCATTCTGTTAATCACAGCTGTACTATATCAAATTCCAAACATATTTGGCTGCCCAAGTTGCTATGATAATGCCTGTTATCCTACCAATCCTAACTTACAAATGGACGATAACACTTTTTCCATGGTAATTTTGTCTCTTTTCTCTCTAAATAATCTCGTTCTTCCAGCAAAATACAGGACTTGTCTTTTTAATTTCAATTATCGGCTTTGGAATATTTTTCCTGATGATTGTGCCTCCTGTAAGGTACTGGGAGAAAGCTGCTCCAGTTTTCGGGTAATACTCTAGAACGTAAAAAACTCGGGTTGACTCATACATGTTTAGGAGTTTCTTGGCATTAGTGGTCGCAGCTGTCGTCCTGGAGTGCCCGAAGCAGAATTCTAAAGGAATGGCATACGTCCCGCTTTCGAGTGTTTCAGGCTGGAAGATCTTCTTAGCAATACTTCTAAGTGAGACTAATCTTTTATGTTCGCTTTTCGCAGTGAAAAAGTACCGAGCTTTAGATCATTCATCTTTTTGGAAACACGTCATTTTTAATACTTTAGTGTTTTTCTTATTCCTGATTATTTTTGCGTTCATGATTATCGGCGCTCGACTGTGGTTACTTTTCTAACACTGCTTGCTTGCTTGAACAATGTGTGTGTCTGTGTGTGTCCATCCCTCATAATTAGCACAATGAAAATATCGCTAATGAAAATAATTCAATCTTGTCGTATAATCTAATCAGATTATTCCGACGTTTCCTTAATCAAAGAGCATTGCCCAGCTGGTGTAAGTCTTCAGGATCAGCAACTATTTAGTTTATTGCGGATTTGTAAGGATTTATAATTTAACTTTTGAATGGGGTTTTTATGTGTTTTTGAAACTAGCTTAATATTTAAGCTTTGTGTATTGCTAATTGTTTTTAAAGGAGTACAACGAACCTTTTTTCACGCCAACTTAATATGGATAAGTAAACCACATTCGATGATATAGAAAGCCTCCTTAAGCGAATGATTTTGCTTATTTTTTACCTTTAGCTGCGGCTTCCTTTGCTGCTTGAGCTTTGGCTTCCTTCTCTTTCTGGTATGCGACTTTCTCGGCAGCAAAATCTCTGTCAAAAGTCCTTTCTTGGTTAAAATTGATCAAGCTAGTTCTGCCCTGTGGTCCTTCACAGTCATTTCTGTGGGTTTGAGGACCTCTTTTCACAGGCTCGCCCTTCTTAAGTTTTTCAATAAGAGTAATTACGCTCTCAGGGGTAAGATCTTCATAGACCCACTCGCCGTTAACCTGGATCATTGGGGCATTTGCGCAGGCTCCGAGACATTCGACTTCTTGGATGGTGAACCAACCATCTGGAGTAGTCTCTCCATTTTTGATTCCGAGATGCTTTTCAAGGGCTTGGATGATCTTGTCTGCTCCGCACAACAGGCAAGGGGTCGTGCCGCAGACTTGAAGATGGATCTTACCAACTCGCTCACGGTTGAACATAGTATAGAAAGAAGCAACCTCGAAAATGTCCATCTCTGGGACTTCAAGGATTTTTGCGACCTTTCTCATGGCTGAGAGGGACAAAAAGTTATCATTTTGCTTCTGGGCAATCGTAAGAACAGGGATAATAGCGGATCGTTTGTAATTAGGTGGGTATCTCTTGAGGATTTTATCGATCTCCTTGTAATTTTCATCAGTGAACTCGAATGGGACAGAGTCGTTGTTTTCAGGAGTTTCCTTGTGTTGGACGCTGATGCTTGAGAAGGCTCTGGAGGGCATGTAGGTTTTGCTGAGACGGCCCATAAATCCGAAAGTTTTCTTGGTAAGATTTATCATCGCTCCTGTCTATCGATGCTTTTTCTGTATGAGATGCCAATTTATTTTAATTTAACAAAAAGAAAATTTTTCATTTAGTGCTGTGCTGTTAAATATGAACACTGATGTATTTCATGCCAATTCTGGGTTTACGAAAGAAGGTCTTCATGACCTTTAAGTTTCTCAATTATGTGAAGTGTAACTTACTTGTCTGTTCAGCGAGAAGGAAACCTGCCGTGAAAGAAATTCGAGAAAAAGAGTTTAAAAAGATCAAAATCAAATGATAACTTGTCACAAAAATAGAAAAACGCTACATCATTATTAATGAAGGCTTGGGTGATTTATCATTCGCACTTGACTTAATATAAAATCCATGAGAAGTGATATAATTTTTAATAAAAGTCCTCTCTTGTGCAAGCATGATGGAAACTCAATTAAAGATTGAATCCAGCAGAAATCTCCATGCTATGACAACGATGAATATTTTATTATTTTATCAATGTCAATATGTCATCAAATGCATATATTAATTAAAGAGAATAAATTCAAGCATGAATGCTGGCCTTAACATTAGCAGTTGGGGTCAGATATATGCACAGGAGATTGTAGATTAGCACTGTCAAGGCTGAGAATGCTCATTTCAATCAGCTTATTTTATTACGAAAACATTTTGCAACATTCCAACTCTTCCTACTTCAAGATTGTACTAGAACAAGGAGTGCCACCATTAAAAAATCACAGAGATGAACCAATTATCTTAACTTTTTGGAGATAGAGTTCAGAAGTATTTTCATATGCATTACTTTTATTTGAATTTTTCCGTTTTTAATTCCAGGTTCTTAATGTACATCTTAAATTTGACTCGAAAGAATTCTAAGTTCAAGATCATTTATATAGATTATTTCAGAATAGGAAAAATGAATTATTTTCCATCTAACCTTCCCGAATTCAAATTCTCGTCAGAGTCCTGGAGTCCACCGTTTCATCTAAGAAATATGTTTGCTTTTCAACGCTAATTCATAAAAATCCCGTTTCCCACTACATCACAAGTATTTTGAAGTTAGATCTCTTAGCATACAGCAATTACCTTGCCACGCGGTGAATAAAAGCGTGGTTATCAATCCTTTGCATATGCTCATTCCTCTTATCAACTGTGAGTCTACATAATTATCAACAAAAAATAAACCTTTGAATGAAAACTCACGTTTTCATAGCTCATTTAAGTCATGCAGTTCTGCCGGAGTTTGTTATCACCGCCCTCCTTGCCGACTGGGCTGACTCATATGAGCAATGAATTTCAAGGATATAATGAATATCACTTAGACTTAACCTCCTCTAAGCCACATAATATCATACTTTCATGGCTTTTGAAAACTCAAGCGAGGGGACTTCATCTTTTTTTCTATCGATGTATTTTTAACGGGTTTTTCTATTTTGTTTTCGTTTTGATTATAACCTCTTGATTCTGCTCTTTAAATAGAGACTTGAGACAATGATGGACGGTTTGTGAAAGTTCTATTCTTTCCTCTGGAGGAAAATGGAACGAATGCGTTGCCAATATTTTTACTGAAATCAGTACAATGCACTGAAAAACTATTAAACCTCTATCCAGAGGCTCATATCTGATTCGAGACGTCTGATATAACACATGTTCCAGATTCATTTTATTGAACATTTGAGATCGCAGAATCCATGTTGTTACTGAAATCAGTAAAAAGTTCACTGAAATTTATGCAAAGATCTGATTTTCTCACCAGTATTGACATAATTTTTTATTATCAGTATGGATTCGCAGAAAGTTAGCAAACTGGTAAGAGAAAAGGTGCAACTCCTTGTAATACCAAAGGAAACTTGCTAAGAAGTCTCTAAAAATATAGGTTCTCGCCATTTGGTTTAATTAACTCAGAGTTCGTTTTCTGTCATATAAAATCTCAGATTTTGTTCGAGAGCAAGGATTAAAAGTCTCGAACTTAGAATTGTAATAATCTGAGATAAAATTCATTTTTGTGCTCCAATATTCTATATTTTAAGAACTGCATTTCCTTTCTGGAAAGTTCAGTGCATAAAAAGTTCTTTCGATGAGCAAAAAATCCCCAGACAGTGTGGCGCGTTAAGAAGTCTGATACATACCATTATCGAGCTCACAATTCTTTTACTGCAGGAATCGACTAAGCAAGGCCAAGCTTATGTTTTAGCCCTATCGCCTAGATAGGATATTCTAATAAGACCTCAGAATATTATTAGTGTGTTCACTGCTCATGTGAAATGAAAGGAGTTGTAGAGAATCATCCTAGGTGTACAACATTGAAGAATTGAGGGTCATGCATTAAGAGAAGGTTACTAAGAAAGGAATGAGTGATATGAAAAGAGAACATCAGTGATATAGAGTTATTTGATAATTTCTTCATAACAATTTGACGAGATTCTATTTGAAATCGTTAATACTGTGGCATTATGATACTATGAAGCTATGAAGTGAGGGTTAATTAATATGTTAATTCTGTATAGAGTGGCAAAATTACGGATTTTCTGAAAACTTTAGAATGAGTTGCTCGGTATTACTCTGAAATAGATATCTTCTTTTGCTTATCTATTTGAGCCGAGCTAGGATCCTTGAAAGAGCTATACCTATTGTTACTTCTTATCAAAAACGTATTTCGAACAGTGAGTTCTTTCAAACATCTCGCTTCCAAAAATCAAATGATTAGCACAATTTCCTGAGAAAGCTGACAGCAATACTCTTTTATAAAAGCAAATACTCATGGAATCATTGTGATATTGCTTCTAACATATAATAAGCAGCAGGAGAATTAAAAATTTCCCAATCTGATTGAATTAAATACTGGAACCTTAACACTCATTCAAAGTCTGTAACTTCTAATTATCAAAACAGTGAGGCGAGACTCAATCCTGTTTGTATATACAAAAAGAAAGCATTCGATGCAGAAATGTTTATGTAATAACGCACAAATTATGATGCAAAGGGAGCAAGAGCACCCCAAGCATTCGTGGGATGACTATTAAAAGAAGTATCACCAGCACGAACCTTGGTTAAGAGCTTCAATTTGTCCCTAGTGGCAATAGTAACACTAAACAAATCAGCACTATTTTTCGGTGATTTCGGCTCTTTTTTCCTACTGTTTCTCGCACAATACTCACATTTCTTCGAGCAAGGAATCGCCGCCGCATTAATCCGTTCGCTTTCGAAGCTCAGGTCCATCACTTCTCGAGTTTTCATATCAAACATCTTCATTTTCTTTTTCTCGGACCAAATTACACTATTCCAGTTATCAGCAATGGATATGAACTCTGGTGTATTTTGCAGGGAGATTCTAAAGTCGTTTCTAAGCTCAATTAGACTGTAGAGTTCAATACTGAACTCATGAGTCACTTGGCCACGTTTTGAAGTCCCCGAGGTTTCCTGTGTCAGGATCGCAAGCTTCTTTGAATCTGAAGTGCATCCCACGAGTGAGCTCACAAAACCCTTTAGGCTTCCAATTGTAGGGACCTTGTATAATTGAATCGAGTTTAACACGGTCTCAGTTTTCGTACAAATGACAAATACGTTTGTCATGGTCCTAGCAATGAGCCATTCTTTGGATTTATGAATTTCCATCTGTTTGATTTGCTGTTCGTTCCTTAAACGCAGTTGGCTCTTCATTGTTCCGTGGACGGTACTGTAGGTTATAATACTACTCGTTTCGCACGCTAGATAAAGCTGCTTTTTCTCTGCATAATGGCAGACGGCTGAGATCCCCTCGACATTTTGGAGTTTGAAGGTAGTTCTATGCAAATGAGGGAAGCGGTAGACCTCAATCTTCGTGGTATCCCAAATGCAGACGGAATGAGATTCCGCTTCGACTTGATAGCCGAGGCCATGAGGCCTGAAGTAATCTGAGAGAGTGACACAGCAAAGCACTCGTGATAAGAGCTGGTGAACGATAATAAAGCACACATTGTTTGGTCGCCTTGAGGGCACCCCGATAACGAGGGTCAGGTGAAGGCAAGGGAAATGGCTTAGCGATAGGACCCTCGATAAAGGAAGATCCGTCATTTTTTGAACTTTTAGCAAGTACATTTATGAGATTATTATGAGAAAATGTAAACTCTATTAATTCTATTATAGAATATTGCCATTAATCACCAAATCGAAAAAATCGATTGTTCTAAAAATTTAATCGGAGGCTTCTTACCTTTTTTAAAACTCCAATGCGCCGAGCGATTAAAGAATAATTCCTTTTTGTAGCGCTCTTATTTATCGTGTTCCAATGTCATTAGAAGAATGCAGACCGAAATTTTGAATGTACGATAGCCTCCTGCTAGATAGATAGCTGCCTGCTGTTTCCAGTGAACGACTTGAGTAGCCAAGCAGCAGCGTTTCAAAATGAGCACTTTCTCGAAGAAAATAAATCTAACAATTTTGGATAGGATTAATACCAAAATTCGTTTCTAATCATGGATTCCGAGCTATAGGCAGTGCTAAACTTAGTTTGCGAGATTATTTGCTTACTTGGGACCTCAAAAGGGAAGAGAAGAGAGTATAGACTTTCTTTTTTTTTTCTTCTTTGAAACGAAGCTTCATGATTGAAGTAGCTGTGCTCCGGAAAGAATAAATTAGGGAGTTGAAGCAAAGATGGTATTTTTAGTCGTCTGTCATAAAAATTTTCAGAATAATTCAGGGTTAACATTTGCTGCTAAATCTCTTAAAATTGTAGTTATTAGAACACGCTATTTTTAAATTTCGATCGCTTAGGCTTAGAAATTTCTCACTTTTCGGAAGCACGGGCTTTTTAATTATAGAAGCCAGCTATTAGTTTGAAATTTAGAAGCTGTCAACGCCGAGCATCTATCGATCATCTCATCATTCAATGAACGAGCCGAAAAAGTCATGGATGGGATCTTCCTTCTAATAATATATATAGAATGTATCTAAACCACAATTAGTTAGAAAGCATTTGAATAAATCTTGAATTAAAGGGGCCACGTCTCGCAAAAAAATAACAATCAGAATTCTCTAGCAAAACCATAGATGATGTGTTGTTTTTGAAAGGAAGTATTGAATTACCGGTAATTAACCTCTATAAATTTATCCATTAGCTAAGCAAGTTCATACGAATAAGAAAACCAATGTGAGTTTAGATAAACGCTTTTCCAGGTCCAAAATTTTAGAGACCATAAAGATATTGAACAAACTCTGGAAGCAAGTTAATCAATAAGTATTGTCGTTATCATAATAATGGAAAAATGCACAATATCTATATAAACAGTGGAATTTCTCTTCCAAAAAATAAAACAGAATAATTACCAAAGCTCAGTGACCTTCAAAGCTCTTATTTAAAACTTGAGCGATGATTTTTCGCTTCTATCAGATTCATCAAATCCTAAATCTATGAATTTGGCGAACAAGTCAGACAACAAATTCAATTCTTTTGGTATTAATCTCCTGGCTTCAAATCTAGTCAAGGTTAGCCGCTACCAAGTACTCACAAATGCTATTACCTCAATAGCGACTGTTTTGACTCCTCGTCAAGCAGCCTGTACGTCAACCAAACCACTATTCAAAATATCTCAAGGATAATTCAAACAAACCCACTTACCTCTCCTGGAATTCGAAACGTCTTTAATTGCCTTATATAAGTTCGTCATAATCTTTTTAATATCGACCGTATAACTCTCCGACTTTATAAACCTGAATCGCAAGAAGTTGTTGAGCTTATCCCTCTTTAGAATGGCAAAATTACCTCATTCGGATTTCATTTAATTTCTCTTTAGCATTCTTTTCAAGGTCCTTAACATTCTTTATCGGATCCTCTGGGTCACAACCTCGAGAGAACTTTTCTTGTTTTTCTTTCGTAAAAAGTTGATTCTCAAGACTGACGGTTGCAAATTTATTAAAGGACATAACTTTTTCCCCTATTAAACGGCATTAGTCCCTTAGAAAAGGCTGTGGATGATTACTGTTTGCATCTGTGAGAATCAAATCACACTCGCTGAAGAATAGGTTTTGAACTTTGAGTTGATCGTATCTCTCCTTCTCAATATGACGGAAAATGATATCGAATTCGAAGAACTCGATCGTTTCGTTATTATCCAACTAAATTTCATCAGATTTTTTTGGACAATGAACAATGTTTTTGTTTTTACGTCAGCCACCAAAAAGATATCATGCACATGTGTTTTAACTGTGTCTCTTAGATTCTTACTTGCTGATAGTAGGTGATCAAATAATTTCTCGACATCGACAACTAAATGTAAATTTTTTTAAAGGGAGAATGTCTGTCTTGACAATTTACCTATCGAAGGTTCCTTCGGATTCGGCAGCTCTGAGATTTTTGATTCGTTGACCTAAAATTAAAAACAAATTGATCAAGTCTGGCTGCTATCAGGAAAGATACCTTTTCAACTAGTTTCTGAATATTAACTGGATCGAGCTGATTTTGGAATAAGTTAAGCACTATCTGCTCTGGGTTATTCTGATCAAAGTAAGAAATAGTGTTAATATATTTGTATGCTCAAGAGAGCTTGTACTATCGGCATTGTTCCTCTTTCTGCTGTAGAACTCGCTAAATAGAGACCTCCATGCCTATACGCCAAGAAATTATGTTATTATTTCAATTAGAACTATATCAACATTGGATCCAATGCTTTGATCGCTTTGCAATAGAACTCAAACTCGTCGTTATCGTACAATGGCTCTACTATTCCGATGAACCCGGCAAAACGTTTGATTTTATCAACTTTCTGGTAGATAAGCAGAGACTCTATCATCTATAAAACCATCAGCGCTTGAATATTCGCACTTTGTTATTACCTGCACGCATTTATTCTCAGCGACCTTTTTCAAACCATACTTATTGATAAAGTAATCATACAACATGACATGCGGAGGATTCCCTGAGTGCACATCCGTTTGCTTTAATTTTTCTTGATAGATTTGAGATATGATCCTCAGCACATTCGGTTTTGCTATTCCTCCAGTAAGTTTGTAATTAGGACTCGCTAAATCAGCCATAACTCGCTGAAGGAGTTGATTCGCTGCTTCGGCATTGATACTTGATGCTCTCATGATTTTCTTCACCTTCTGAGGCGTTTGTGCAGGCACTAAATGAAATTTCGGTAAGCTCCATCATACGAAAAGATTAACGAGTACCATGCCCGAATTGTCGAGGCTCTTGTTTACTCAGTAATACAGAGAATCGTTTATTTTTTGTCGATTCACTACCCGAAAGAGCAGGCGTTTTTGTTCCTTGTAGGGAGCACCAAGTGAGTAAAATAATGATGATTCAATAATTATTATACGTGTATCTTTGGAGCCGGGACCACTTTTTGTCGGCGAAATGTCAGTTTTAGCATGATTTAATAATTCATGAAGCTTAATTTGAGTTGATCGTCGGTTATTTTCTCTTTGTATAATGACTTCCCCTGATATCGAATTAGTTGAACTAACAATAGGAGAAAATTACAGTCATCGAGTTCTTCTTCTTCCGTTATATTGAGCTTTGTAGTATTTGAAATTATAGAATTCAAATCTTTTAAATCCTCAAGGATGTCAGATGGGAGAGCGTTGTTATCTGCTAGTTTCGGATTATCTTTAGAATTACTTTCGGGTAGTTTGAGCACTGAAATCTTCGGTTTTTGGTTGCTATCAGGACTCTCATTTCTTCCGCCAGCTCTGTTCTCAAAGTTCGTAGTTTTTTGATTACTACGTTTACCTGGTTCTCGCAAAACGTTTTTCTCTGTGGCCTGATCATTTGGTTTTATATTTCCTTGAGGGTCCGTTTTCGTCGTTTGGCTGAAAATTGACTTTCCATCATTGCCGGTGGTCAATGCATTGTCACCACGACCGGGCCCACTCTGACCCATTTGATTTCCTGCTTCATGAGCAGCGTCGCTGGTGTTGCCATCAGCCATATTATTGCCTTTTGTATATTTGTCGCCTTTGTTTTCTTCTATATGTTGTGTCTCTCTCGGGGTCAACAATTGGCTTGTCAACCTCTGGATAATTCCATGAGCTTTTTCAAGTTTCTCCGCAGCTTCAGAATCATTTTTTTCCTGTATTGATTTTACCCTCTGCAGCAACGACTGATGTTTGGTCATTAGCAGAGCTACCTCATCTTCTAATCCTTCAACCTTCATTGTGGATTCTCTCAAATTCATTTGGAGCGCCCTTAGCTTTTCTCTGAGCTCTTGGTTCTCTAAAAGCAGCTCTTCAATTTTGCTCTTCAACTCCGAGTTCGCAAGCACTCCGTTTTTTTGCTCGCTTATCAATTTGTCAAGCAGCTCCATCATTCCATCAGGTATTTCGCCTTCATTCGCGTTCAAAAACTTCGCCAGAACCGTCAAATTATAAAGCTGGTCGTCTTCATTCGCATTTTCTCCTAGGAACTTAGCCGCGACTGCTAAAGGATCAATTTTCTTCGCATTTAGTTCTGCCACTGCTTTCATCATCTTCTCCTGGACTTCAGGACTCTTAAGCTTATCCATAATCGCACTGCCTCCTCTAATGAATGATCCTTCGTCGACAATGTCACTGAGATCTCCCAGATTAATTCGACTTTGAGCTTTTGAATTTTCCGTCATCCGCTTTTTCTGTCCCCTTTCTAAACTCGTTGTTGACTGTATGCCAGTTTCATTCGCGCCTGGTAATTTACTCTCCTTTCCGCCTTTGTCAAGTTCAATTGCAGAGAGAGTTTGACCTCTGCGAGAGATCATTGGAGATTCATTTTCCATTATTTGACTACCGGCATTGTTCTGTAGAATGTTATCTAGTGCACGAATCTTTTTCCAGTCACTCGCAGCAAAATCCGTTTGAGTGTCTCTTTCAATTGCATTGGGTTTTATTTGAACGAGGTCGTCTGTGGATGTAAATTGATGTCCTACTTCGAAAGTCGCTTGAACTCCTCTTTCTAATAACCGAAGAAGGTCTGTCGTGTCTGCCTCCCTTTCAATCGTTTCTATCAAATCGCGAGTATCCACTCCTCTCTCATGAGTAAGATCGTCAAATTCTTCATGCATACCACCAAAAGTCCTCATTATATTCTCCATTGGTGAAGTAGAATCAACCTGAATAAATTGAAGGCTGCTGGTATGGGCTTCATCGTGTCCTCTTATTGCTGAAGCCTTGGGATTAAATTGATATTTCTGATAGTTTGAGAGCCCTTGATGATACCCTTCAGATTCTAAATATGCTGTAATATAGTTGTTAATAGCGTCACTATCGGTTCGAGCGCCATGGCTCTCCAGAGCCATTCGAAACGCCTCCGCTTCATTCTTTGCATTTTCGTAAAGTATCTGCAGCGTGTCATGTCCCTTTTTGTAAACGCTAAGCTCTTGATCCCTCTTGAAGGTCTTTTTTCTCAAATATTGCTCTTTATCCTTGTAGGACTGAAGTGCCTTTTCATAAATGGCTTTCTCTTCTTTCATTACTGCCACCATGGCATTCAATTCCTGGATTTCTTTTTGATGCATAGCTTCCATGAAATTTCTCTCCTCAAGAAAGCGGCGTTCGAGCTCGAATTTCTCTTGAGTATTCTCCACGAACGCTTTTTCAAGGAAACCGAGATAAGAACCCCAGACTTTCTGCAGCAGCTGACCTCTCTCTGCGCAATGAAGACTCACCTGCCTGATAATTTCTTTGAGGCAGGTTCCATACACTGTTTGGAAGCTATCCACAAACTCGAGATTGTTTAGATCTTTTTGTGCATTCAGCTTCTCTATCATCATGTCAAGCCACTCGTTAAGCGCAGCAACCTTAAGAAAATTGTATTGAGACTGAAATATGATCACATTTGTGCTTACCTCTCGACGGCCGCTGGGAATATTAAAATTTTTTGATGAAAACCGCTGTATCATTGGTTTGTCCCTCATTGTGTTAAGGAAGTCCTGACTTCGATCACGTCTCATCGCAGTAGGCAACCGAAGATCCAGACCCAGTTCAAAAGGATCTACCATTTTGGGAAACGATTCTGTCGTGGGCTTTCCAGAGTTTTCTGTCGATTGGACGGCTGTGGCCAGATTTCTGATATTTTCGACGTTTTTCTGCAGCTCCTTTATCTCGGTTGGCAGCCTGTGATAGTGTTTATTGAAAAAGTGCACTATGCATCATTGTAATATTACATCAGCGGAAATATTATGATACTTTGAGAATAAATGTTGTCTTTATTATCAGGATTGTCTATCAGTTCTTCAACTGCAACGGTTGTTCGAGATTTTGAGTCACCATGACGTTTTGTTGCTTCGAATTGCTTTTCTACATTTGGTCTGCTTGGCTGATGAAACTCCTCATTCCCTTCATTTTGAGCAAAAGCCATTTCAGTAGGGAATCTGCTGGATGGTTCAGGCATTTTGTTTTTATACTGATCTGAAATATAAGATATATCGCGAGTTTTATTCAGCATTGCCGTCTTTTGCGTTGCCAATCTGTCGTGGTGGAGGATCTGATTAATCATTTCCGACCTATAGTTCAGACTCAACGACACTTTTAAATTCTCTCAAAAAATACCTTCTTTTTAGTTCGTCATTAACAATTGTGTTATCTGAGCTCTGCAGTTTCGGGAGAGTCGTAGTGCTTTTTGTGGTCTGATGGAATGTCCGGTTGAACCTATCGCTGGTTAGATTTGCAGATGTGAGAGTGGAATTTGCAAGTCTTCTAAAAGAGAGCTTTTTGTCTGCTGAACCCGATTTCACAGAACTTGGCTGTAATTTTGGAGGAAACGGATCGACAAAAACTCGGTGCGGGTGTAAATTATCCTTTATTGCTGAATTCTTTGTGCTCTGTGATCCTGTTGCGATTGTAAATTTGATTTTTTCACGACTGATTCAAAATAGTTACGTCTCAATGATGTGGGCTGAGCAGGGCTAGTAATTGTTAAATGTTTAATCTCGCTATCCATCATGCCATTTGTCGGACTTGCTATTTCCATGAAGATGAGAACAGCAGGGCGTTTTAAAATATTTTATTTAATTTGACTCGTTAGTCAAATTGATCACTCAACTCAAACTTTCATTCTTATGAAATTGCCAAGCTAATCTTAATTCTATATTTACTCTTGAAAGCGAGGAGTCTCAGACAGATTTCAAATTGCAAGGAAGGCAAGGCAAATAAACAGAAGTCAGATAGTCAGTTTCGTACATTTGATCTGATAAGAATCAAAATCTTCTTATATCAACATATTAATAATAAATATTAAAGGGATAATGGCTAAAATGACATATTTTTATTACTTTCTTCAATAAAATCATGATAAACTGAATGTATTGACAAGCCGCCAGCATTAGTCAGTGACGGCAGTAGAGGATTTACAGATGATTGAAACTTTTTTACAACTATTAGCTAATCTAAGGAAAAACAAACGCTTTAGATCTTTGGTATTGGTAGCCGTGTTGCGTAGGACTTGGAAGTTGTTGTTGAAACACCTTGCTTTGAGGGCTTGTCACAAAGCTCTTATATATCCCCTGAGAGCGGTCTGAAGGAAGCTCTTTCTGAGAGTATTGATTTGACAGACGGGCAGGTTTCTCCGACGGTAGCAGTAAGCTTTCAACAAATTTACCACGCACGAGCTGTTGCTCAAGCATTTGGTATTCCGGGATCGTTTCTTTCGTTAGCACCTTTTCTAAAGCGCGCAATCGAGCAGAGATATGAATCTCTTCGCTATTATTTTTCGTATGCATGTGTGAGACATTGTCAGTGGTCGAGATTGACTCAGAGCGGCCTTGTTGAAGAGTCTGCTTGTAGATTTTAGGAATGTAGTTATTTTTTACAAACTGATGCTGTGTCAGTTCTGCTGGCAAGAATGGCTTATTACGCAGCTCATTCAGTTTCTCCTCATGATTCTTCTTGTCCGGCTCTTGAGGAGGATATGTTTTGTCTGCTTCACAGCATAGCGACTCTCGAATTCGCTTCGTGAGAGGGATTTCTGGAGACTCTTGTTCAAAATCGATGAGCTCAGCGCGTTCTCTTTGGACTTCACTTAATCTGCTTCGGACAACGCTCGTGCTGGGAATTGGAATCTCTGTTTGATAGAATCGACGTGAGCCATTTACTTCCGGGTCATTTGCAAAGAACTTGCTAAATTCGTTAATATGACTCGAAACAACTGTTTCAGATTTCGCGTTTGCTTCTAATTCGAGAGTTTCACCGACTCTGTCGTCCTTATTAAAAATTGGAGTGCCGTTCTCAATTTCAGAGGCCACGAATTTGTGATTTCTTATGCCTTTCTCAGAAATATTATCCACTTCTTCAGCGACCAAAGAGACAAACGAATCCTCCCCTTCCTCTCTCTCTTTAGTAGAGACAACCGGCGACCAGGAATGTGATCTAAGATGCTCAGGTCTCTTATTTTTGATTTTATCAAATGTAGAAATGACCATGCTTTGACGAATAGGAGGCAAAGTGACGAATCCCTCCTGGCAGCCATTGCAATATAGAGTCTCGGGATCTGCTATTGGTTGAATAACTCGGTTTATTGGCTGGGATATCACTCGGTTATGATGGCTTATTCTGTTGACAGCCACCTCGTTATTACCTTTGCTGGGTATCTCGGAGACGGAGTAAGTTAGGTTAAAAGTGCTTCTTTTAATTGGTCGAAAAGCAGAATCGTAAAGCAGCTCGCTCTCAGTTATTGGCGACGACTTGAGCTTATCTGGAGACTGGTATACGACTGAGTCATCCTCATGGGCATTTCCAAATGTGGGTAGTAGTTGCCCTTGTTGAGCTCTTTGGGCTTCTATTGTCTCATCGCATACGAGGATATCATCAAAAATGTATCTTCTTGTGGGTGATGAGAGCTGGTTGCTTCGATTCTTTCTGAGCATAGACCCTGGAGTCGAGTCGGTTTTATATGATCTAGAGGTTGTGTTTCTGTGATCTAAAGGAGCTCTTTCATCGAAATCTATTGGCGCTGGGAGTTAGCACGGCTGGGATGGAGCTGTTGTACCTGGTTCAGGGAAAGTCTGTGAATCCTTAAGTTGCTTGGGAAAGAGGTAGTTTTGTGGTTTTTGAATGACTAATTCTGATTGCTAAATGGGGTAAGATTAGAGAGCAGTGTGAGAGGTAGGATTTACATGGTGTCTGCAATCGCCGCAAAGCTGACTTCCCATAGTACGCGAAAATTTTATGTGATTGTTAGTGATTTAATTTTGCGAATATAAATTATAAAATTCAAATTTTGCGATCAATATAAAGCATTCAGAGTTTGAGTGGAAAATCAAATTATCGATACAATAGCAGCCTCACATGTGTTAGGCTTGTAGTTTGGTTGATTCAAGAAACTTTGCTCAGGGTGATATATCTAAAAATAAAATGATAGCCTGTGAAAACCAGGTAACGCTAATTGAAAAAAATTCAAAAATTGAACTTTAATCGAAACTGAAACAGGCGGAAAAAATTAGAATCATTTTTGCGAGCTTTTTTGTGTTGCTAAACGCGAATAATGAATAAACTGCATAATATTAAATCGATCGGAGTTTTCCTTGACTCTTTATATCTGCTTGATTAATGGTTTAGTAAATTTATCCTTAGATCTCATGATTATGAGAGCATCCATTACTGGGGATGAACTAAGATAAAGAGGGTGACGAATTATTGTCTATCCAAATACTAGCCCCACGGCCACTGATTCAGTGGAAATTGTTATTTAATTTGCGTAATATCTGTCAAGTATTCTTAGAATTTGAAATCAATCATTTTTCAGAAGCCAGTGGGCAACAATTTTGCAGCATCATCAGCTTAACTTTGTTTTTATTTTGACAGTCTTTTCGTCAGACTAAGCCATAAGACCTACATAGAGTTCGCTTCGAAAGGTTGATCAGTCATGAACTCAATAACTCCTTATATTTAGCGTTTTTATATGTGGGTGATTGTTTATTGATTCTGATCAGAGTCGCATCAAATATTTTAGAGATCAAAATAATAATTTTAGTCTCAAATTCAAATTTCCCATGGCTGCATTAACCCTCTGCTGCATCGCAAGGTTTCAATAGTTATTTTATAATTCAACCGTCCGGTTCTTGATCTTTTATTTGCTAAACTATATAAAATGATAAGCGATTAATCACGATTTCCTCATTTTTTAGACAAGAAGATTTTATCTCATAATATCGACTTTCTTTGAATTTTTCGAGGAACGTGCACTAATTTCATCACCTCATTCCAACCGGCAAGTAATGTTATGAATAGGGAGTTTCAAAAGCTAGCTCATTGATCATATCTCAGAGATAAATTTTAATCAATAAAATAATATGAAGAAAGGAGCAACTGTAGAGCTTGGAAGTGGAGATGACCTGAGCCAAAGTCAAGATTTAAACGATGAGATCAGTATTGAAAACCAGCTCCAGGCTTACAGGAGGTGCCAACTGAAGGAAGGACCCGTTTACGAGCCGATGACTCCTAAATACGAGGAAGCAAAGAAACTGTTTGAACGAATCAAATCAAAACTCGACTTGACTTTCGATGAGGCGGTGATTTTTAGTACAACCAGGGAAAGATCAAAGTCCTTTCGGTTAGGCAGTTTCATTAAGGAGATTGTGAATCAGCAACCCACAAAAAAGAAAGAGTACGATGAAGCAGCATCCAATCTCCTACGCATCGACCACTTAAAGGAAATTCAGACGAAAATGATTGATGGAAAGAAAGAGAGCGCAGCCAGAGGCAGAAGCTATAAATTTTTCAAAGGACTGCTCAAGGAAAAAGATATTCAGTAACTTTCCTTCAGGAGTACCAGACAATCAGCATAATCTATCTAATTTTAGAGTGAAACTTGCAAAAAATAATCAAGAGGACTCTGCCAGTGACCGAAGCACTCCGCGGATTCCTCTTCCACGCATTACTAAAAGTAATTAGCCATACTCATCCTTGCAAAAGCGAACATATTGAGTAGAAATTCTGTCTATTGACAGCGATCAAATGGAAGCAAAACCAGTGGAAAAGGATACAGCAGAAAATATTTACTGGAAATGGCAGGTACTTCGCTATCACATCTGGTTATCGCTTCATATGCAATTATTTTCTCTAGAGAGAGAGAAAAGCTGTGACTCCAGAGCCTAAAACAATGGAAGTTCTGCCGACAGCTCGCCCTCAAGAACCAAAGAAAAGCAAAATGGCGATTCTAGAAGAGGGTCTCGGATCGATTAGTAATGAGAGATTCTCTATACCTTTCTGAAGATTTTTTAATTTTCTCTGCTTCAGCTGACAGATGCCTCTATGGACCTCAGATTAAACAAGTAAGCAGTTTTACTAAACTCAGTCGAAATGCTGAATCCTATTTCAAAAAGGATAAGAAAAGGAGGAGCAATTTGGGATCAAGAAGAGCTTCTAGATTTTCAATAGGAAGCGCAGGCAACGCCAAACCAGGAGATAGATCGTTTGTTTCTTCATTGCTGGGAACGCTCGCAAAAAGGAAGGATTCAGCAAACGGATTAGAAAATAGATCTGTTTCGAAATTTAAACCCTTTAACAAACCGATCTTTGAAATGGAGGAAGACAACACAGCTTCTCGAATGTCATTTGGTGATACAATTACCAGGTTTATGACCAGGCTCGATAAGAAGCCAAGTTCGTCAGTGCTCAGATCTCCTTCTAGACAAAGCAATCGTTCCGTAAGCGAGACAGTCAGCAGAATCGAACGAGACCTTTCAATAACGAAACTGGAAGAGTCATTGAAAAAAGTGGACAGATATAGAAGTGAGACCCCTAATAAGCAAGAAGAACTTCCAATAAAGAAAGACACTCTTGATTGTAACCAGCTATTTCCGAAAAAAATCCACTTAATTTCCCTTTCAATAGATAAATATTCGCCCTTAAGAAACAGATTCTTGGGAATCTCAAAGAACACAAATATACCCAAAATCGTCAATTTTAGAAAGAGGCAATTTAATTATTTCCATAACCAGGCCATAGCCTCACTCAACCGTGCGATAACCGATTCTCAAGAGGGAAAATGTATTTTATATGCTCTGATCTGACTGAGGGCTAACCCATTTGTCGTTAGTAAATACCGAAAGGCAGCTCGACGATCTATCACACACTCTCATTTCAGAGAGAGAAAATTTGACAGTATTAATACCTCTTATAAATCAATATTGAGTCTAATATATATTTGTAGCCTGTGACCGAGCCGAATCGTTCTAGACTCCCTTCGTCTGGAGAACCAAACCGCTCCAGACTTGGTTCAGTTGGGGAACAAGGCCGTCTCAGATTGCCGTCATCATTGGGAGGCAACGGTGCAGAACAAATTCAATCACATAGAAGAACTCCGCATAACTTGAGGCAGATTAAAAGGTTTTTTCATATACCGCAAATGTGTTATTCGACAGTGATAAATCTAGATATGAAGAGGCGCTTAAAATGATAAGCGATAAAAATTATTATTACCTTCTTGAAGAAACTAGGCTCCTTAATAGGATTCGGTACGTCTTAGAAAGTGGAGAAACAATCGATAAGAACAGATTTAAGTCAATGCTTGAGTCTGTTACAGTCGAACGGGTTCATGAGGAGCCAATGTGGAGCATCGTAAAGGTTATCCGACAAGACCCTCTCATTAATGTAAGCTTCTCGATTCCTTCAGGCGAGCTCTTAATGCACTTTTTGATTAGATCACTGACACTGAGTACGAAGAGCTGATAGAAGCTAAGTTGGCTGCGAAAATATCGGAATTGAAGAATGACCACCAACGCTCGTCTGAAGAAACCAAGCGACCGCCCTGGTTCTCAAAGCGAAGACCTTCAAGATTTTGAGTTTAAAAGAAGAAAAGCATGGTCAGGTTTGCAAATGGGGCAAAACTTTTTGGTATGCATACCCTAGTCTTTAACAATTTAACATATTATATGAATGTTTTGGAGTTTGAAAGTCTTTATTTCATTATACTAAATCGTTTGAAATTCTCTGTTTAAAATGGCAGAGAATAAATCCTTTTAAAAAAGTATAAAAATCAAATTCAATTCATCACATATAACACGTTCTATTACCAAATTCTGACTTGAGATTTGATCGGCTGCTCGCAAATTATCCTAAAAAGAGTTCATGAGGATGCTATGCTTAGGGAATGTTTTTTCATCTATTCAATGCTATCAACTATATGTTCGCATAACATATTTATTATTCATTGTATTTTATGGAGAAGAATTTGAAGTTATTTAAATAGCGGTATCGTTTGCTGTTTCGACTATGGTTTGACGATCCAAGCTTGATCAATCTGTCCCAGGAATCCAGTCAAAAACTTTATAAAAAAGTAGTTATGAATTAATATTCGTAAATAAAGCAAAGTCTTACCTTCTGGCACTTGTCCTTCAAAGTCATGACCTCATTCTTATATTTCGAGAACCTAGGCAGGTCTAACTTTCCAAGTTCCATTCTAACTTCAGTTTTGTAGTGCATTTCGATCGACTCGAGCAACTCTTCAGCATACTTCTCGAGATCCTTTTGACTAAATTCGTACAGACCTCTGTGCTTTTCATCGAGGTAATATCCAAAGGCATATGACCACTTGAGAACTCTCTTGCATTCAACGAGGACTTTACCAGCTTCACTTAAAAATTGAACTTCTCCATATTGTAAAGCGTACACGTCATGTAGTTCTTGCATTTGACTTTCAGTGCCCTTCGATAGCTTTTGAGCGACCTTAAATCCGTTATCGTGATTGTGGTATCTCTCAAAGAAATAAATATATTTTTCTAGCTCTGTCTTCTCACGATCGACGTCTGCTTGCAGTTTCTTCTTCTCTTCCTAAAGAAAAAAAGTTAAATTACAATTAAAAAAGTCAAAAATAGGCAATTACTTCTGACATCTTAGCGTAAGTACTACAAGAATAATGAGAAGATTCCCATTTGGCTAAGCAGAGCCAGCAGAATTCATATCCGCAGGTTTTGTGTCTGCAAGTCATGTGATTACATCCCTGGTTCTTTTCAATCGGATGCCTGCATTGCGGACATTTCTTGGTATTGACCAAAATCCATTTAGTGTTTGCGGATTCAGCTGCGTTTTTACTCGTCCATGACTCAGCGGTTGGACAGTCACATGGCCGATGGTCTTCTTTGCAGCATTTAAAGCAGTAGAGGTACCCGCATCGACAAAGCACTGGTCGAGAGACCAAACTTGGATTTTCGACGCAGAACTTGCAATCTGGAGCTGGACACCACTTAATAGCCTTGTTTTCTTCAGCGTATGACATCGCGATTTTTTTTTCATAAGCAATCATATTTTCCTGAGGGACATGCTTCTTAATGAAGCTGTCTGGAAGAACCAGTGGGCATTTTGAGGTAGGACACGTCCAGAAGCCTCCTTCGTTTTTGTCGTAGATCTAAACGAGAAGTGATGAGTCAATGAAGCAGATATGAGGCGATCAGGTACTTTGTCTTTGATGTAATTGTCCCAGCAGCCGCCGCAGAGGAAATGACCGCAGCTGAGTGCCTCCAAGGTTGAAACGGGAACGTTGTCCCAGCAGATCGGACAGTGGAATTCTTCTCCAGTTGGTTTCTCAATCTTTTTGCCGAGAGGGACCAGGCCAGCGGCTTCTCGTATTTTATCAGGGTTCGCGAAATAATCAGATGTCTCTAGCTTGTTCTTGTTCCATCTAAAGTGATGGAACAGTATCAAGGTTTCATCATCATTAGTGCCCAAGAGTTCGCTCAATTCTTTGATTATTTTCTTCAGTCTTGAGATAATGTCGTTTAGATCCATGTATAGAACAGAGCTTTGTCTCTAGAAGCGTGAGAATTTTTGTATAACAGCAGTTATTGCGTTTTCTGTTTACGTCTTTGAGTTTCGGAAGTGCTTCTGGGCCTCCGAGTTCATCTTCGGGGAACTCGTAGTCATCAAGAGGCTCTTCGTCAGAGTATTCTTAGTAGAGAGAAGTACGCAGTGTTAGGAGCTCTTGTTCAGAAAAATCTTATGATACCTATCTTGAATTCTTCGTCGTCAGACATTTAGAAGTGCCAAATAAAGAAAAATTTATTGTTTACCAAAATATTTTATTATTTCCGGTTTTTGGTACAAAATCAACTCATGGTCAGAAAATGAGGATCTTAGGCATTTCGGAGGTCCAATGTGGAATGCTTGCTCATATTTTTCAAGAGAGCCGCATGCGGTAGCCTACTTCTGGAAACGTTTTTGATGGTGAACAAATTTTCGATTATTCTCGCAATTCAAACCCTTAAGAACTCTCAAATTAATGATTTTGGTAAAGCTCAAGCTGCCAGATTCGACGCGAGGAAACATAATGCTTGAAAAAGTGTGATGCTCTGACCAAATTTATACTGTGATCTCTTCTCTATTTTAAAAGATGAGAACTTTGCCTAAAAAACGGGTTGAGCTGTTTTTTTCAACCGCTAAGTTCAGAAAGCAAGAATTGCCAAAGTTCTCTTTATTAATCTGACTAATGTGACATCAAATCAAATTTTAAGCTGAGAGTTTATTATCAGCAAAGTTTTGATGAGTTTCTTATGAGTTGGAGCTACTGTTTGTAGATATTGCTATTATAACGAATAGAAACAAAAAAAGTTTTGTCTGCCCAATGAAGCAGTTCTTAAGAAATGAACTTCATTACGAGCACTGGAGAAATTTTTCTCATTCAGTCGCTTGCGAAATCCCAAAAAGGTTTTTTTTTTGCCTATTTGATGATATTTCAAGTTTTATAATAGCTTTCAATTTTTCATTTCGATCAACATTCAAGCGCACAGATTTTGGAAAGCTCATAAATTATATACGTGCTTTTCTCAAATAAAAAAAAAGGTACATTACAAGTCCTTCTCGTTTAATTTTTGAATTAAAGGACGATAGCCCCAAAAAAAAATGGCCGATTCAAGGTTAATCTGCAACAGATATCCTCATTTGATGGAGAACATCGTCTTTATTGCCGATAATATTTTTGCGACAATTTGAAATCAATGAGCATCTCATTGCCCAATTTTG
>ENA-UOTX01000536-UOTX01000536.1-compost-metagenome-genome-assembly--contig:-NODE-536-length-39024-cov-20.255424_pt1 | contig 39024 bp, 36 predicted proteins | sample MGYA00238143_ERZ746982 | MGnify/ENA primary metagenome ERZ746982 (study PRJEB28758, sample SAMN06268862) | compost metagenome | isolation source: single cell | place: USA: California, Emeryville, Joint... | reverse complement strand
ACCAAAAACTTTACTCTTTTATCATATTGCATCTGCGCAAATTCAGCTTCTTTCTTCCGAAGCTCCTCTCTAAATTCTATCCCTTGTCTCTCAACTCGAGCGGTCAAATCATCTGCTAGCTTCTTGTAGTGCATTTTCTCTTTCTCCAACTCCCCAAGCGCAATTTTCGCGTCTCCTTTTTTCTTCATCTCATTCTCAAGTGCAAGAAGTTTAGTCCGACTATCTTCAAGCTCTTTTTGTAGTAGAGTATTTTTATTTCTTTCAGTTTGAATCGTCACTTCTAAAATTCTGTTTCGCTCTCTTTGAGTATCTCTTTCCTAAATAAGTCAGTTATAAACATCCAAATATCCTTAAAAAAGAACAGTACTTTCTCAACAATTTTGCAGTTTTCTTCAAGATTTTGTATTTTTGCAGCAAATAACTTTTCGTGCATATTTTGTCCCGCCTTTTCCATAATTGCCATCTTATCGTGTAATTCAGTAATAGTGTGTTTAAGTGATGAAATTTCTCCAAGCAAGGCTTCTATATTCGGACTAGGCGTTTCTTTTTCCGTCGCTTCATCAGTTTCCTCTCTTTTAATTGTTTTGCATGGGCTTTTGCTGAGTAGCTTCCTCTTAGGGCTTTTTGAAGTTCCCAAAGCTTCCTCACTAAATTTTTGTTTCTCAGGTGTATTCCGTCTAGCTACGCTTGATTTCTTGGAACTCTTAAGTACTTTTTTAACTTTTTTTAAGCTGCTGTCTTGAGACAATTCCTCTTTTGCTTTTCCTAAGCTCCTTTTTTGTTTCTTCCCACTGCCTTGCTTTCTTGGAGTAGAACCAGTCCTGTCACGAGGAGTTTTCGTAGAATTCGATATCACTGAAGAGTCCACCGTTGTTCTGGGGGTGCCTTTTTTAGAATTGAGGGGGTGCTTATTCCCAATCACGCGGGATGTTTTCTCAGAGCCTTCTGACTTCTTTTGCTCCTTTTTGGATTTTGTGGGAGTGCTATTGAGACTATAATTTTTCAGCCCACTCCCTCTTTGGCTTTCATTCCGATTGCCTTCAAGCTCAGACTCAATTTCATTTCTTTTTGCCACTATTGATGACGCTTGTAGATCTTGTGCGGACTGCCTGGTTTGATATTCTTGACTGAGGTTCCCACTTTTGAGCAGTCCTGAACTATCGAATGAATTTCGTTTCCCTTGAAAGACTTTTGAATCTTCTAATGGTTTAGTTTTTTCTACAGTTAGCTTTCCTTCGTCTTTGACAGGTTCTTCTCGAATGTCATCGTCTGATTCATTATTTCGTTCAAGCGCTCCGAAACTTGAAGTATGTTTCATTGACTCGATACGATCTTGTTCCATTGATTTATCTTCTTTCAAGTCAAGGGATTCTTCCTGTTGATCAATTAAATCCAGATTCGCAGTCCATTGATGTGACCCTGGAGATTCCTGGTTAAAACTGAGTGTATTTCCCAGAGCCAAAGCGAAGTTTCCACCGCATGAAACCATTGTCACTCTTTTGCCTTGGAGTGCGAGAACCTGCTTAGGGCTGATTCTGCTCTCATAATCGCCAGTCCCTAATTCGCCGTGATTGTTGTGACCCCAGGAGTAAATGTTTCCTTTTGAATCAACACAGCATCCAAAACCGTTTCCGACAGAAATACGTTTAAAAGGATGCTTGAAGCCGATGATTCTTTGCGGAGTTAAATATTCTCCGAATGTGCCAGTTCCCCATAAATACAGATCGCCTTCGAGAGATATTGCCGCTGAGTGGGACCCTGCTGATATTTTCTTAAATTTTAAAGTCTCTGGCACTACAGTCTTGACGAATAACGATGACCCTTTCTTATTTTTTGTGCCCAGTTGTCCTGAGAGGTTGCTTCCTGCTGCATAGATTCTTCCGCTCTCTGTCAATATAACTGTATGATTATGTCCACATGAAATTTTATGAACTCTGGTGTAGAAATCTATTTTGACTGGAACGAGCTCCTGCTCCAACCGACTAGTTCCTAATTGACCATAGTCACCTGCTCCAAACATGAACATCTCTCCCTTATCTTTAAACTAACTTCAATTGCAAAATCATAAGGAAAATTACCTGAAAGAACTCCAGTATGCCTTGTTCCACAATCCACATCAATAGCGTGTATTTTGAGAGCCTCACCGTTTGTATTATTATAAAAAGTTACTTTCTGAGGCCCATAATGGATGTTGTAGCTCCCTATTCCGAGTTGTCCATCAGAGCCATGACCCCAGCTATATAACTCTCCCGTTTCTTGAAAGAAAAAGCATTGAATGCAACTGAAAAGCAAAAGAATTCAATTATTACCCATTACAGCTGCTGTATGTCCCCAACCACAGGAAATGCGCACAGCTCTTGTTTTCGAAAGTGTCTCCACAAGACAAGGAGACGATGAAAATGCCACGCTTTTCGAGGAAATCCCAAGTTTCCCGTCAACATTACTACCCATCGTGTAAATGTATCCTCCGCTGGCAATAAAGGCTGAATGATCCTCTCCGCATGAGATTTGATGAATCACTATATTAAAGCTGCAAAATCTCGGAGTTGGGTAGCTCTTTCCTATTTCCATTGAATCATATTAACCTATCTTTCTGTTTTCACGAAGCTTCCTTACCTGCTTTCTTCTCTGCTAGTCCCATTTGTCCATGATTATCGGCTTTTCATAAAGAAATAATTCAGAGACACGAATTTTTGCATTATATTTACAGCCCCAAGTGAAGACTTCAGTATATGAATGTTCCTTTTGCTCTCTCCTGCTCATTGGTCTGTTCTTCGTGGAAATGAAAGGATCACTATTCAAATTTTCTTTTTATTTGATCCGGTAAAAAGCGCCCTCGAATAAAATTTATTCACGTTCCCGAACAGTATATCCGAAAATCTCTCTTCCTTTGATGTGAAGGTTTCTCCCGCAGAAACTTGAAGAAAAGGTCCATCCTATTGATTGATAGTATGCTCTGACATCAGAGGAATATTTTCTAAGGTCTATTACACGTAGAATTGCAAGGGAATTTCAATGAGTGTTCTCAGAATTAGAAATAAAAATATTTACATTGAATTTGCATACAGATATTCAAAAAAATTTTCTCTTATGGACATTGACAAATATATTGAGAGCATCCGAGCTTGTAAACCACTTCCTGAGCGTGACATGAGACTTGTTTGCGAGAAAGTGAAAGAGATTTTAGCCGAAGAATCGAATATTCAGCCTGTAAATGCTCCTGTAAACGTTTGCGGTGACCTCCACGGACAATTTTACGATGTTCTTGAACTATTCCGCGTTGGTGGAGAGATACCAACAAAGAGATACGTATTTATTGGTGATATTGTTGATCGAGGATATCATTCTGTGGAAACTCTCACGCTTTTGTTCTGCTATAAAATCAAATACACAGATTGTATCACTCTCTTGCGTGGGAATCACGAGTCGCGACAGACCTCAAGAGCCTATGGCTTTTTCGAAGAGATACAAAGAAAGTATGGTAATGCCAACGTATGGAAGTATTGCACGGATGTATTTGATTATTTTCCAATCGGAGCTTTGATTGAAGGCAGAATACTTTGCATTCATGGAGGGCTTTCTCCTAATGTCAAAACGATAGATCATATTCGGGCAATAGATAGAGTGGGTGAAATTCCTATGCAAGGACCGTTCTGTGATTTAATGTGGTCAGATCCCGACAATATTGATACGTGGGCGGTAAGTGAGAGAGGAGCTGGATGGCTTTTTGGTGGAAAAGTTACAAAAGAATTCAATCACCTGAATGGGCTCGAGCTGATCTGTCGGGCACATCAGCTAGTGCAGGAAGGCTATATTTTTTGGTTTAAAGAGAGGAATTTAGTCACAGTGTGGTCTGCCCCTAATTACTGCTATCGGTGCGGAAACGAAGCCTCCATTCTCGAACTTGACGAAAATCTCGAGAGAAATTTCAAGATGTTTGCTCCTGACTCTGAGTCAATTAAAAGTAAACATCCACGTACTGTGCTGCCTTATTTCTTGTAATTAACCTCTGTGATTTATTAAAAAATGTGGGTTTATGAGTGAAAAAGCATTGAATTGTGGTATTTTCCAATGGTCAAAAAACATAAGAAGATCGTCGTATTTTCGTAGATAATATACATTCTGAAATAAAAATTAATCATGAAGACTCTATACTTGGTAATTCTTCTCTTGGGATGAATTTCAATCTCAAACCTCGTGTATAGGCTGGTTTACTTTTCTGGATAGCTTGCTTACTGCAAGAAGTTACCGCTCATATCAGAGATAAATACTGTGGATTCAATAATTGCTATGAGATTATGAATGTTACAAGGTTTTGTTTGCTCATCCTCGATTGAGTGATTTATCTGCTATTATAGAGATGCCACTATACAAGACATTAAGAAAAGCCACCGTAAACTTGCTCTCAAGTACCATCCTGATAAGAACAAGGAGCCTGGTGCTGAAGAACAATTCAAGTAAGAACAATTGATCTTAATGAACATGCGTCACTAACGGTTATGGTAGAATGATAAATCATGCATATAGTATTCTTGTGGACCCAGCGCTTCGTGATTCATATGATGAGTTCCTCAACAATCCAGATGAAGCAGAGGTCTATGCTTACTACAGATACTATCAGGCCAAATATGCACCTCAAGCAGATCCTCGTCTGGTTGTTGGAGGAGCTCTGATACTTCTCTCGCTCTTTCAATATTACAATAAAAAACGTATGTACCAGAACGCTGTCAATTACGTTGTGAGAACTCCGCGATTCAAAGCCATCCTCGACCAAAAGATGGCTGATGAAAAAGCACAAAACCCTTCAGCAAGAAGAAGCAGAGAAGAAGTGACCCAAGAACTCATTAAAACAGTGAAAATTCATGGAGGATACGCACCGCCAAAAATGAAAGACCTAATCCTCTTCCAATTTCTTTTGCTTCCATTCACAATCGGAAGATTCTTTTATTTCCATACAAGGTATTGCCATTCATACGAAGCTTTATCACATACTGATCATTGTAGATGGCTGATTCTGTTTACGATTTTGAAAAAGCCGTATGGAGAGCCAGAAAAGGACCATATAACTAGAAAAAGACTGAGAATTAGAAAAGATGTCTGGGATGTAATTATCTATGGTTTTGTGTATCCTTACGACTGATTTCAATCAGAGCTCCACAGAAGAAGAAATAGAAGAATGGAGGGCACTCGAAGTTTGGGACGATTTTAAATTTTTGAAATATGTCAAAGAGATGCAAGAACTTCAAAGGCAAAAATTGGCCGAGAGCAATAGATACAAGCAATATAAACGGTTCAAGAAGTACAATTGAAAGCAGTTTAGTATTTTACAATTTCCTTTGTATTTTCACAACTTCTTTCGCTGAGTAGATTTATTGTTTTTTTGAAAGAGTTGAGTCACATTCAGTAGTCTAGCTCCAGACTTAAAATAACCAACGTCAAAAGAACACGACATCTTTATCATTTAATTTAAGGCACTGCCATTAGTTTACTTCATTCAGTGAATCCATTTCAATATTCAACAATATGAAAGATAATATATCCTGCAACTTATATAATTTAGACATCAGGGGCATGAGGACTACTATTACTCAAATTTATCCACAAATTATAATTCATATACATGGGAGAGTAAAGCGACCTCCACCTCAACTCGTGCAATTTTTATTTTTTCTTTGTTATATTAATTGAAACGTTTTCTGAAGGATTTCCTTATTTTTTGAAGAGAATAGGTGGGAGTCTTTTATTCGCATGGACAGGAGTCATCGCATTAATAGGATTCGCTAGCTTGATCGAACTATCATACAGCTTATTTAACATGAATCGAATGGAAATATTACTTTCGTTTTGTGCTCGAAGGTATGTTGGGCATTGCTTCAGAAACCCCTCCCGAGTCAGCACGAATGAATAAATTTCCTTTCTTTTTGTTATTCATCTGAATGGGAAGAAGGACAGGCTTTTTGGCCAAGTGATTTCCTTTCAAGTTTGGGGCTTTCACGCTATCAGAGCGTGGTCTGCTGAATGAACCCTTTGAATCCCGTGCAAATGTTCTAGTTTCTTTAAATTCTTCGCGTTTTTCTGATGATTTCTCTTCAATCCTATGCATAAGCATTTAATGAGAGTCTCTTCGCACTTTTTTACTTGAATTTTTCGCCCATGACCCAAGGATGCGTGCTGATATTATTCAATGTAGACCGTTTTAGAGGATCAACGACCAAGATCTTTTTGATTAAATCCTTGACCTCAGCGCTGATCTCAGTATCCAAGTCAGTTGGGAACTTGAAATCACCGGCACAAATCTTGCGAATGATCTCGCGGTTGCTGCTTCCATTGAATGGGAGCTGCCCACAGACCATTCCATATAATATACATCCTAAAGCCCAGATATCAATCGCAGGATTTATAGCCTTGATAGTCCCATTCAGTACTTCTGGTGGCATGTACTTGAGAGATCCAGCTTCAAAATCAGTTTTCAACGTTGAACTCAAGCCTGCAATACCAAAGTCAACAATCTATTTTAATAATAATATTTATAATGTGTCAGACTCCTCGTAGGCTTTGAACTACCTTGATGGTGTCGCTGTTTTTAGAAACCAACAGAATATTCTCCAACTTTAGATCACGATGGATCAGTCGTTTTCGGTGACAGTAGCCAACAGCTTCAATTAACTGCTTGAAATAAGTTCTTGCCAGGGATTCAGGTAATTGCTTCTTTTCCCTTACAACCTCCAAAAGCTCTCCACCTTCAAGATATTCCATCACAAAAGCGATTTTCATATCTTTCATTGAAAAGCAATGAAGGATTTTCACGATGTTAGCGTGGTGCAGGGATTTGAGAGTCTCAGTTTCAGAGTATATCATGTCAACATCAGAAGCGTTTCCTTTTATTAAAATTTTCAGAACTCACCTAGTTGCTGGGAGAAATTACCGAACTTTGAGATATCGACTATCTTTATTGCAACTTTTTTCCCAGTTTTGCGATGATGAGCCAACATGACTTTTCCGAATCCACCCTCGCCAAGCTGTTTGCTCATTTTGTATTCTGCAAGCATTGACATTTGATCAAACTCTTCACCTATCCACAGATATTCTCACGTTGCTTTGTAGAATTTGAATTACCCTCAGAAACAAAAAGCCGATCTCCATTTTTTAGCAAATCGAACTCATCGATGCTAATCTCAACACCTTCTTGGTTAAAAAACCGATAATTTCTCTCGCGGTTCCTTTTCAGGTGCAGGTTTCTCTCGATCTCTTGGATAATGTCGTCGGGCCGTGCTGTTTTCCTATAATGCAGTTCAAAACTTGTCCCGAAATTCCCGTTTCTAAAGCATTCAAACTGCTCATAGTTAGCAAATCAAGCATTGAATGAATTTGGGCTTACCACTTTGCCCGATGTGCTGCTTAGGTCTTCGTAATACATGATTGTTCAAACTTGTAATCTGTTAGTGTATAATAGATGATCCTTATATTTTCTGATCGCTTTAATTAGTACTGGCTTAATTTAAGTATATATTACAAATTAACTCTTTTTCGAATGAGAAACAATTTGATCAAAATTCTCGAAACCGTTGAAAACTGGTTGCTTGGAAAATTTTGCAACTTTTGGGAGGCAGTAGAAATCTTAACTGATCCCAGTTTTTGCAAACAGTATAACACTTCAGAAGCTTATTTTCTTCGCTCTGGGTGTTATCAAAAAAAAAAAGATAGTCCACCTCTACGGTCGACATCACTTCAAGTTTCGACTGGAGACAAATGAGTTTTCAATGAAGAAAAAATATTTTAACAATCTGAGTGTTTGAGATTCGCTCTAAGAAGATGGCATTGTACAGTCAAAGTAAAACGAGAGTAGATGTTTAATATGAGAACAACATATAAGGAAAACAAAACAGAAAATAAATTTCCTTGGGTGACCTCGAATGGGAATCATAGAAAGAACTGGTGAAACATGATAAATGCTCATGTAGATATGATATGCTACTGTAGCATTGTTGTAGGGAAAATTGCTAGCCCCTCAAATGAAGGTGTTATTTAAACATTGAGCTTTAAATAGTACTCTCATTTCTTCAGTACCAAATTATTCAGCTATCGCATCTATTTCCGGACAAAATGTTCGATTCTCACATTGCAAAAGTTTGGACTTAATCCAGAAACTAAACTTTACTCATGATTTGCTATTTAACCGCAACTTTGATTAGCTCTTGCATCAGTACAACAAATAACAAGCATTCATGGTTTAGTGGTAGAATGCAACGTTGCCATCGTTGCGACCCGGGTTCGATTCCCGGTGGATGCACTTTTTTTTTTAAAAAAAACACACACTTGTAACGAATCAACGGAATGAATTCGTTAGATTCTTTTGACTTTTATTAAGAAGAGCATTGTACTATATCACAAACGAGTTTTGTTTTTTTTTTAAAAAAAAAAATTGAAATCATCAGTAGTCTAATTTCTAGAATTATCTGCCACTCAAATCCATTCCGATTCTCATTATCTTCCTGTTGGGGCTGAGTGAAACTCAGACCTGTAGCGCACAACGCATCTGAGGCAACTGGTTTCTCTGGCTATTTCTGTAATATGCTGTAATGCACTGTATCTCAATCCAAATTTTCTAAATTCTGGATAAATAGAATATTGTTGCAAATTTGCGTGTTTCGAAATTATCTCCTTGAAAAACAGCTTAACTGAATCACGAAGCCAGCCAAGACCCAGTTTCTGGTTTGGACTATCCAGAAGCATTGTGCTGCAAAATGATTATAATGTATTTTTTCTATAATAAACAAGTGAATCTTGGCCCATAAAAAATTAATAATTGTGCTTGTGCTTGACAGCACTTTTGTTAAAATCCCACTTGTTTTCTGTGGACTTATTTGTTGGTAGCGAAAACAGAAAGTTGTTATTTCTCTGTCATTTGAAATGGAAAAAAAACTTTTAATTCCTCTTTCAGTATTCTTCATTACTGCTTCATCCTCTAATTCAATTTTATTATTCCCATTTGAAGGTATAGGAAAAGAATCTAACTTGCTTAAGGTTACCAATGAAATACATGTAGGCATCATTAGGCATTGAAACAAATAAATTCTTCAGATAGATTCAAAACAAAAATAAAAAGTTATCGGCTGCCCCTTGGTTTGCAGTCAGATGCTCTACTAATTGAGCTAAGAGATCTTGTTGATGCATCTTATGCAAATTAGTTGCTGAGTTTGCATCTTTTTGGGATTATTTATCTTCTCCTTCAACTGGTTCACTAAATGCATGAGTATGACTGTATGTTAGATATCTGCAGAACTTTTGTAATTTAAAAGGAACTCATGAGAAGGTAAATCATTACAAACTGCAATTAAAAACGAAGGTTTACACCTTGACAAAATCGCAATTCATGAAATAATTATCAAACATTAATTGCTCATTTCTACTTAAGGCTCCGTTATGTCCACTTGCAACAGGAAGAAGACGGCCAAGCTTTAGCAAATGGCCTCTATGAGCGCCTCTATTTGTGCTTGCCGCTCCTCCTTGGATTAGAGCCTCTTTTGCCAGGGATGGTCCACCATAAGCCGCCATCTATTGTGTAAAAAGGAGGTTAGCTAATATAAGAGCGAAAATCTCTGAGTTACCTCAATGCCATCAGGGAAATTTCGATCATACAACACATTCAGGTTTTGGTGAACTACACCAAACAGACTTGAAATCATCTTGAGATCTTCATCTAACTAAGAGGGGTTGAGAACCTTTCTCTTGATTTTCAGATTAATTACTGCTCTTTTCAACTCTCCTTGCATAGATGGACTATGTTTAATAATATTCTCCCATCGAGTGAGGAATTGCTGAATTTGATTCTATCCCATGCAGTTATAAACGAGCATACCGATAAATTTACTATTGCATGCTTCTGGCGATATCCATGAGCAATTGCAGCTTCTGGACTCACTTTCAGAGGTTGCACAGACCCCCATATCTCCCAACTCACCAAGAAATCCTAGTTCCACCAGCTACATCCAAAAAATGAAAAGCAATGATATACCTTGAAATGCTCTATAGTACTGTCCTTTGGACTGATCAAAAGATGTAACAAAGGAACTCCACCAGCTTCCAAAAGCCCAAAACTATCACACAACTTAAGAAATGGTTAGATGACCAAAAGATCAGAAGAAGGTTTAATTTACATTTTTGATAAATAGGTGGAAGTCCTCTGACAATACATCCTCTTGCTTCAATAGAGGAATATAAGAGTCTATTCGTTTCGAAATCGTCGGAAGTTCTAGATTAATAGCAATCTTCTCATCAGCATTTTCATGGCCATTCGCCTCACGGGCAGTAGGATGAGGAAATCCTTTTTTGAGTTGCGCAGTGGGATGAACTGGCTGAAACGGAGCGCTTTCATCCATATCATCGCCCTGAGTCTTTAGTTCTTCTGCAGACGTTTCAAGACTTCTCTTCTCCACTGTTCGAAGCTCGACTCCTGGACTCTTCGGTTGAATACGAGTATTCATGAATCTTTGAGCCGCTCTCACGGCTCGCAGATCTACTTTTGCCAGCTCAGTAACAAGCCCAACGAGCCGCTTCATTGCAGGATAAAGCGCTTCGATTTGATTTGGTGCAAGAAGTTCATGATAGTCATGAGTTATTCGTGGTTTGTGGCTCATTTTAAACCAACTTTTGCATCGGATTTTCATAATCGAAAACCCTCGGGCAGTGAAAAAATTATTTTTCTTTTTGGGATTCTCAATTGATTCAACTCCAGAGTCAAACTCTAAGAGCTTTTCTGTAACCTTGTTTGCTACTCCAACACGTAGTGAGGCAAGCAAAGGGATCACTTCGTCATTAGGAGAAAAAAGAAGCACTTTATAGCAATTCGCATCTTTAAAATTTGGACTTGAATCATCCGACCAACCTGTCACCCACAAGTAAATTTTCCCGAGGATCGGCCCAAAAGAGAGTCGAGCCACAGAAGTGAGTGTAGAGAAAGTTCGATCAGCACAAAGATATTCCAGGTTGGCGTGCTTCGCAAGGTGACAAGCAACCATTCCTCCCAGAGATTGTCCATGAACACCGATCTTCTTCACATTGTACTCTCTTCGTAAAAATTTAACTATTTCTTCTCCATCACGTCTAAGGTCCTACACAAATACCGATGAAATGACACTTTTCTGGAGGGGGGAAAAAAAATTCCATACTGATGGTTTAGGATATCCGCCGCTTCTCCCATACCCTCGGTAGTTCCAAAGGAAAACATTAGCGCCTCTTGCTAAGTAAAACTCAACCCATTCATTCTAAATTAGAAGGCTGGCTGTTAGGATGATTGCGTTCTTTGCAAAGTTACATCAAAAACAAAAGTCTCATAGTAAGCAGCATTTGGATTGCAGAAGATAATCGTTGGACGTGAGAATATTTCATCGTCTATGAATAGGAGGGGTTGTTGAAGCTAAAGGCTATTAATAATTGAAATGAACTACCTCTGCTATGAATGACCTCAATCGAGCTATCATCCTGAACAGGGTTCATTGAATCTGTGTGCTCATTTTCCATGTTATCTGCAGATGTGCTGGGCAACAACATGCTTCAAAGGTCTGTCACAAATCAATTATTTCAGTGCTGTTTACCAGTCCAATGTAACATTGCGAGATACTTTCAACTTAATATGCTTTCCATTATATTTTGAAGCAAGTTGCACTCTTAACTAGCTCAGAATGTAACACATTTTTGCAATGTAAAATGAATCTACCTGATCAATTGAGCCAAGCGTGTCATTTGTGAGAAATCGATACAAAGCAAAGAGGCCCTTCTTTGGCATCACCATATCATCAAGAATGAGAACAATTTCAAGGCAACGCTCGAGAATTTGTCTCCCTTTGTCTTGATCCTCGAAAGTCAGTAAAATCACATCTAGAAATCGCTTAGATACAACTAATTCTCACAACCTTCATTACCATCTTCATTAGATAGGTCCAAATTTTGGTTCAGAATAGTCCAGTAAGGATAAACCTCAATTGAACCTTCTATATTCCGACTGACATTAGTGCTTTTTAGAAGCTCCTTTAATCCATCAAAAGCTGTTGCCAGTTGCCTCTGCCTTGAGTTTAGCGTTTTGCTCTCTTCTTGTTTCTTGAATAATTCACATATGGAAGTTATGGTCCCTCGAATGATCGCCGTATCATTATTCGAATACCAATGCTTGTGCTCATTTGTCTCCAGAATATGATGCGTGAGTGAGGTTAGTTCATGAATATATTCTCTCAATTTGTTAGCATTTGCTCTATGAGGATACTCTGATGAATATATATTGAAGGCAAGAACTTACTTTCCATAACTGAACTCGAAGTTTCGGAGCCATAGATATGAAGAACCAGGAAAAGTCATCGTGCGGCAAATGAAGTAAAGCATGCGATATCCGAGATAAATAATAGCCTAGAGAAAACAATTTGAGTTGGAGCTCATTCTGAATCGATGAGTACTGGAATGGAAACAAATCTGGGAAAAAATATTCTGAAAAACGAGTAGATCATGGAGAAAATTCCATAAATTATCGCCAGCAAAATGATCAATACCCCTCCCAGAACTATCTTCACTTTCTGTTTCTTGATGAACTCCTTCAATCTGCTGAGTACTTTAGTGATGAGTTCCTTATTCATCTTAGTCATTTTTTTTTTTGAAATAAAGTTAATAGATACAAATAAACGCACTTGAATCAAAATTAGTCGTAAACTAAGATATTTTTTTTCAACCATATTTAGAATCATTTCCAAAAGGATAACTTCATGTTGCTACGTATTATTCGGAGACATGAGAACATCAAAGTGAATTCAAATCGAAGAAGATAGTGTTAAGTTTCTAATTTACCTTTCTGTACCCTTTTCTTTTTATTTTTCGCATAAATCTAAGACTCCGCTTCAAAAATATTGAATATCAATGGTATCGAGATACCACAGCCATGCACACCATGAAGTAAAATGAATGATACTTGCGAATGTATTAGATTGTCAGTAATTATAAACAAGCTCAGGTGTTTATTCCTGAATTGAATTTGCAAAGCAAAACAGCATACTTTAGACAATGGAAGCCAGCTCTTTGACGAAGAAGACTTTCGTCCAAACTTCTAAGAGAGTATTGTCTTCTTTCAACTCTGTTTGGGGAGCACCAACCAAAATATCATTCCTGTCAGTCCTAGACTTTGCCGTATAGATGCTTCTTTTGGGGATAAAGAGTTGTAGCCATTCAGAGTCGAGCAATTTTATGTTTTTCCTGACCAAATTTGTCGTTAAGCCATAATATTCTATAATATTTCGTTTACTGAGACGAGCATAACGGGGCTTCTTCCTCAATCTTAACTGAAGGGTCATTGCCTTGACCTTGGAATTCGTATCCTGAAGGGCAGAATAACGTGGAGACGTACTCTTTTTTCAAAACTGGGACGCTACCGTTTCCACCTTGAAAGCCCACTAACTGATTTCGATTATTAGCATCATTCTTGTTTAGACTGTCTGAGAGTTGCTTTATGCTTTCTCTCAAGTAAGTTACAAAGCTAATTTCGGTCTTTTCGCTTTGAATCGAAGAAATACTTAGGTTTTGGGATTGATGATTCGTGGTCGAGGTGAATGGGTCAAAAACCTGTCAGGAAAGAGACAATGAGTTAGATAATTTGCAAAAATGGTTACTTTGAATTGGCTCAAAAATTTGCTCATGTACTTCTCATTGAAATTTTGATGAAGAGCGCTAAATTGAGTTTAGAGCAAGTCCGACTAATGAATGAAGGTGTTACGTGAGGTGGTTTATTAGAGGGAATTCAAACAAGTTGTTGAGACGTGGTGGTTTTTTATCTTCCAACATCATAACTAAACCTTGAGAATTACTAGCTGGACATTTTAGCCCTTTGCCAATTGTTTCTTCGAGAACTATTCATTGTATTTAGAAAAGAAAAGTTATCCTAGTAATTATACCTTTTGAAATCGGGGATTGGAAAATGGCCTGCTGGGAGATGTTCGAGACCATCGTCGATGTTTTTGTAATTGAAGAGTTGATATTATTATAAAGCAACACAGCAAAGATTGTTGCCAACGCAAACGTATAACCCATAAATCCGCCTAGCCTTGAAGGTTTTCGATTGTTTTGACTCGGTTTTTTGTCCTTTTCCTTTGGATCAGGATCCTTGGTCTCGGCTGAATTAACGGATGTTTCTCTTGAGAACAGTTGCTCTTGATCATCTGTGAGAGAATAAATATTCTCCAGAAGCCGCTCATATTCTTGAGTTTTTTGCTGAAGACCGAGGTTTTCTTGTTCTAGCTGTCGAACCTTCCCTTTTAATTTCAAATTCTCATCTGCAAGTTGCCTTTGATGGTTTTCTAATTGCTCAATAAGTTGCTTCTTGCGATCTCGTGATTGTTGGGCAGCAATGCGATTTTTGATTGCTTGTATCATTTTTTTCTTAGTTTTTTCATCTAAATTTGGCTGATGAAATTCCTCAGGAATGAATTTTTGAGGAATTTCTCCTGACAGAATAGCTTCTTCCATCGATTTTTTGGCTTGATTCCGCTGTTTTGCTCTTTCTCTTTTCATTATTCTTCGACTTTTTGATGACATCGGATCGGGTAATACATGATTGATTGAATTGGAACTGTGATGTTCTAGTGAGCATTCTTCTTTCTTTTCTATCACTATTATAGAAATCATTTAGTGGTGTAAAGGAGTGAATATTTATTGAAAAAATAAGCAGATAAAGGGAAGAGATGATATCAAAGCAATGCATGGATTCTAGTTGAGAGGTATGTATGTACCATATTGGAATTGAACGTCTTTCTCAAAATTGAGGTTGTTTTGGCTGAAAAGTCCAGAATTTTGTCTTTCAAAGTTGATTGACCATATATTTTGCTGACTAGACTCTCCAAAAAACGCATCTTCAAAGCTTTCATGAGACATATGATTTCCAGTTTCAATTTGAGGGCTGGCAAGGAATCCAGAATAATTATTCTCTTCGAAATCCATAAAATTGGTAGGGCTCTGATTCATTGGTAGCCAAGGAATGTGCAATGGAGGAACAGGAAGTTACCTGAGTGTGAAAATTATTGCGTTTTAAGATAACTATTTTTACTTCGAAGGTTTAAAACTGGAGAAATTACGATCAGAAATCATTCAAATCATCGAACTCTCTGGAAAAATTAACCATATGATTCAACGTGGGAAATTATACACACAGGTCGGTAACTCACCGGAATTGAATTACTTCCCAAGTGAGAAAATATATCACTCACCGCCATAATAAAATTCTCTAATTAGAGAGAGATCGGATGGGGTCCCAAAAAAGAGGAAGACATGTGCATAGGCACACAACATTGGTTTGAAATTCGACTAGCAATTTCTTTCGTTAGAATTGTAAAACCTGTTCCCAATAAAAAATGATTAGAGGACTTTTTTTCACATATCAGTGGGGGCATCGGAAAGTGTAGTGAAGGTATTGTTTCTTTTTACATGCTACTGCAGATTTTCTCTCATATCTCGTCGTTAAAGTTCTAAATTTTAATGATGAATGGGGCTTAAACGCAAAAAGTGACCTAAACTCCCAACGGAAAGCAATAAGTGTTCAGCAAAACAAGTGCATCCGCCGGGAATCGAACCCGGGTCGCAACGATGGCAACGTTGCATTCTACCACTAAACTACGGATGCTTGCTGAGTTTTCCTATGATTGCGCACTGTGTCAGATTTGCTTGCGTTATTTCAATTTGTCACTTTGCGAAGAAAAAAAGCGTTGTAAAGGAATTGAATTACAGTGGCCTTTCAACTGAAATTTATAAACCAATGTGAACCCATGTCCTGGTTTTCAATAGGGAAATGTTGGGCTCATGAGTTCCTTCAATAATGAGGGGCAACTTTCAGAACTACTAAATGTCTCTAAAATGACCTTCAATGCAATTCAAAGATTCTCTGCTTCGAGAAGATAAGCTCAAATTTCCAAAGCATCCTTCTAATTTAAAAAATATCAGACCTTCATCTTTCATTATTTTCTCTTTTTTCCGAGGACAATTCGAGGTTCTGTTCTCGAAAGTGTCTGAACATTACCAAAATTTTTAAATTAATATCCTTTATACTGTGAAAAAAAAACAAACTAAAAACTAAGTTTCTTATCGCATTGGCATAATATAAAAAAGACACATTATTCCCTCTCCATTATTATTCAATTCAATGCTAGTCTCAAAGAAGAAACGACTCTATCTCTTGTATTTGGAAGCCATTTGCGAGATTTGAACGCCTCTTCTGAAGGCCAAATTATGTATTAATCTTGAGCAAATAACTGCTGCTTTTAAGATTTAAGTCATCAATAAAATTTGTTTTCCAAATGCCTAAGCTATTTTAAATCACCATATGGCATCCAAACCGGTCATCTTTAGTCGCCTGCCAACATATCGGTACCCTCAAACATCAACAAACTCTCCAACTTCCTACCAACTGAGGACTAAAATAAATCACCAGCTAATCTATCTTCCTCCAAAACAGATTTCCAAACCTGACAAGATAGATGACAGCACAACTTTCACAATCATTGCCAATAAACAAAGCCTTTTTAAAGAAATTCGAGATGTCTCTATCCGCAATGATATTTCAGATGATTTGAAACAAGAACTTGACACGTATGATCTGAAATATATCAGAGAGAACCACAGAAACCTCAAATCAGTGAATGAGGCTATCAAAAAAGCTGCACATTCATTGAATGTCTCACCAGTTACCAAATTTCGTAAAAAAACGACTGACGAATACACGATAAACAATTGTAACACCTGCCTTAATGACACATCTCCTCAGGCAATCCGCCTTAAGGCTGAAATTTTCAAAGGCTTGCCCGAAATTAAAACACTGACCCCTAAGGCAGTGCTACGAAGGTCCACGTTGAACACAATGTCTCAAGGTACAAAGGGTAATGATGGCGAAGAATATACACATCTTTTGAAAATCAGGCCTCAAAGGAAGCGTATATCTCAAGCGATGCACAGGACAATGGAATCTGATATAAACGGAGATATTGAAGCTTCTGCGAAACAAGCACAATATGACCGTTGGAGATCAAAAAAAGAACCAACGGAGAATAACAATCAGCTTCCAAAGCTCAGACTCCCCTTAAGCTTAAATACTTCAATGGAGGAATCAATAGACCCTACTGTAAAATTTGAGCTCTTGTATTCTTATTTCAAAAGCCCTGCAACCCGGAAACATTGAAAGCAGTTCCTCGTTTTTTTCTCCTCTGTCCGACATTAGGACTATGTGCGGCAGGATATTCTTGTTTGAAAAGCTCAAAAGAGCTATAGTTTTCAATTCAGGATCTCATTTATGTGCGATAGAAGAGATTATTATTATCATTGAACTAATATTATTTTTTTTTGTTTTGAAGTTTTTGATTCAACATCACCATAGTCTTCGAATGTATAATTTCTAATTAGAATCGAATATAATTCGATGGTGTCAAAGTGAACTGCACTACACTTAGTGATTCATTTTAGTCTCGAAAGGTCTTACTTAAATTGAAAGTGGGGTGTAGTCGTGCGTGTGCGTTATCAACTCTCGCTAAGGAAAATTTTGAACTTTTATTTGGAAGAATATAAAACAAGAAATTCTTGATTTACAAATTATTCCTGACATGGGAAACTGTTTTACTGGGAATACTCCAGATAAAGCTGAGCCGTTCAGCTCGAGATTGAATCGGCAATCCAATGCAACTATTGACCAAGCCAGAAGCTCAGTGCTAAGAGTAGAAACGACTAAAAAGACAATCACTGAAGAATTCAAAGAGGAAGAGAAGAAGCACGTAGACGAGGTAGGTCTTTGATTGGAACAAACAGTAATTTCCCTCCAATCATAGAAAAACTTAAAGAGAAACGAAAAAAGAGGGAATTTTAAAATCAAAAAAGGTGGCGATAAGGAAAATGAGCCAATCTATGAGCATTTTCAGAAAATCGAAAAGAAAAAGAGTTCCGAAGATTTCAAATTCATCGCAGGCAGCCTGAAAAATCACTTCGTATTCTATAATTTGAATGAAATTGAGAGGTGAGCTTTCTATGGAGATTTCCGCTGAGCTAATTTGTCTTGTGTCAGAGAGCAAATAGTAAGCGCAATGTTCTACTGCGAGATCAACCCTGAAGAATATCTGTTTAAGCAGGGTGATGACGCTAGCTGCTATTTCATCTTAGGTAGACTAGATATTAATTTCTCGGCATAATGAAACATAGAGAGCGGAAAAATTGAGCTGAGTATTAACAATGAAGTCAAGAAAGTGTTGAGCCGAGGTGAAGGTTTCGGTGAATTAGCTCTCTTATATAGCGCTCCGCGCTCGGCAACTCTCAAAGCTCTCGAAAAATGTAAGCTATGGGCAATTGACAGAAGCACTTTCAGAAGTGTTGTTGAAGAAATGATGATCAAAGAATACTCAGAAAATCGCAAATTCATTGATGCAGTGTCATTTTTCAGTCAGATCTACCTCATTACCAGGCATTAATCCATATTATATTGATTAGATACTATGACCAGTGATCAAAAAGACGCTATTGCAGGTGTTTTAATTACGCTGAGATTCCAGAAAGATCAAAATATCGTTGTGGAGGGAGATCCTGCTTCATCTTTCTATATCATAAAGGAGGGTCAAGTGACTGTAATGAAATCGGGCAAAGAAATCCGCAAAATGAACAAAGGGGATTCGTTTGGTGAGCAAGCGTTGTACTATAACACTGTGAGAGGAGCTACAGTCAAAGCTACTAATGATAATGTATGTGCTTTAGTGGTTGAAAAATTTTAAAAGGTTGCGCGTAGGTGAAATGCCTGACGTTGGGAAGAGATATTCTGACGAAAATACTCGGAGACAACATCCAAGTCATCGTCTTCAGAAATCAACAGAAATGGGCGTTGGAGAAAAGCGCACTTCTTAGCAAACTAACCAAGCTTCAGACTGAGAAGATTTTGGATGCTATGAAGATTGTGGAATATAAAGCAGGAAGTGTGGTTTTCAAAAAAGGCACTCTTTGTCATCAGAAGGTTGTTGCGGTTATTGAAGGATCACTAAAAATCGTATTAATCTCATTTTTATTCAGCTCACCTCATCTCTTTTAGGCGAAGTTAGGCACGACAGTTGCGGCCAAAGGAACTACTTATGGTGATGAGTTTTTAGTTGAGGCTTATAAAACCAAGATGTAACGAATACACACAGGCCATTGTATTCATTTATTGCAATTTGGGTGTAGGTATGATGACGACATCATCGTAGAGAGTGATTCAACGCTATCCGAAATCTCGCACAGTGATTTTGAAAAGGCTATTGGTGGACCGATTGAAGAAGTGCTTAAGAGAAACGAATCATCTCACGAGGTGAGTTGTTTGATTTCGCTGCAAGGTTTTCTGACTGATGGCTCCGATAGAAAAAAATGCTTGACTTAGCCAAAGAAGTTAAAGACACCGGCAAGAATATTAAGCTTGAAGAGTTGATCTACTTTAAAAAACTCGGAGCTGGCATGTTTGGCTCAGTTTTCTTGGTCCAAGACCCAAACACTGGGAAATTTTATGCCCTCAAATGCGTTTCAAAACAGCAAATTCTCGAGCAGAACCTTGAAAAACATTTGCAAGTAAAAAAACATCTGGGAACGATCAAGATTTATTCCATAATTAATTAGCAAGAGAAAAGCGTCATGGAAATCTTGAACTTCCCATTCATCATGAGCTTTGTCAGGACATTTAAAGACAATAATTACATCTATTTTTTGTCAGAATACATCAAAGGCATTGAGCTCTACGACGCGATCAGAATTATCAATCTCCTGAATACTACAGAGTCGCAATTCTATATCGGCACTATGATCCTCGCCATTGAGTTCCTTCATCAGATGGGAATTATATACAGAGATCTCAAACCCGAAAATATAATGGTTGATCATACGGTAGTTTTCAACGTTGCTTTCTTATCATTCTAACTCCTATAACTTAGGGCTATTTGAAATTGATAGATATGGGCACAGCAAAGTTTTTGAAGGGGAAAGGAGCGACGCTTAATAGAACGTTCACAATTATCGGTACTCCTCACTACATGGCCCCTGAAATCCTTGCTGGAAAGGGTTACGGTTTGTCAGTTGATCTGTGGTCCATTGGTAATTTGTCTCTCTCTCTTGCTTTTCATTAACCCTCGATTCAAAGGTATCTGCCTATATGAATTTCTGTGCGGGCAAGTTCCATTTGGCGAAGAAGCTGAAGATCCCTATGAAATCCACGACGAGATTATGAGAATGCCTCTCAAATATCCTAGCTTCTTGAAGGATCTAAAAGCTAAGAAACTTATGGATCAGTTACTTAGTAAAGTCCCAGAAGCACGACTTGGAGGTTCTTTCGCTGCGCTGAAAGCACATTCCTGGTTTGACAACTTCGATTGGGTATGACTTCATTTCTTGAATATATGCTTATGGATGACTCTAAAGGACAAACTACTTGACAAAAAACTTAAAGCACCACTCATTCCACCCAAAGAGAGACTTATCTCTGAAGTTGAGATCCAAAAAATGGGAAAGCTTGCAAAGAAAGCTATTACCGTCCTCGAGGTAATCACATTTATTGAGAAACTGAACTAATAAGTGATATGAAATATTTATAAATAGGAGGAAAACAAAAACGGAAAGACTCTGAAAAAAGAACTGCCCTCAGACTTGGGCTGGGACAAAAACTTTTAAAAATTATATCAATATTCCTCTGAATTCATAGCGGACACAGTCAATATATTATCAGAAGTTCCCGATTATTTTTTAAAATTTTTTTTGGGAAGGTATATATTAAGTACACATCGCGAAACTTAATCAAACAAAAACGTCAAGCAGTCTGAAATTATCTGATTTTACCTAGGAGTGTTTAGACCGGTTTTAAGAGTGTTTATGCTTTTCTTCAACACAACGCTATTCACAAGAACAAAGGAATCAATATTTTCAATATTTTTTCCTTCGTGCGCAAGAGCTTTCCATACCAAATAGGTAGAAATTTCTATATCGAGATATGACACTCTATTTATTATTTCTGAAAGGTTTAATAGAAATCCTCTAACCATTTGAGACCTATTGGTAGCAAGCTAATGCTATTTATTTGTAAACTCTATTCTCAAGCAATCAGCGATTTTCGAAATATATTAAGCTAAACTATTTTTTCTTCTCATAATCGAACCGAAACTTCAAACGTTCGTCTAATTCTACCCATCATCTCTTATTCACGTACATTCTAGAAAGCTCAGAAATAAAGAGGTTCATTACTGTGGAAAAAAGAGCATTTTGTCTGGCATTGAATGATAAAAGTGAAAACTGAGTTCGATTAATTTAATTTAATAAATTTATACTTACTATTCACCCGCCCCTCGCACTGGAAGGTTTCGGCAGTTCCTCATAATTCGAAATTTTACGAGGGAATACTGAAAAATTACGTCGCGTCGCGCAATTTGAAGACTTTGACAGCAGGAATTTTAATATATTAGGATGCTGTCAAGAGATTGAGGGAGGAAGTAGAGTAAAAAGCCAGCGTTGCTTATGGTATTGACTGTTTTCAAATAAAAGGAAAGCGCAGTGGCCTCTACGTTATGAATGAAAATCCATCCGAAAACAAACTCTAACTACGAATTAAAAGAATGGAAAAAAACTTGACAGATTAAAAAGTTGTTCTAATCAAAACAGAGAATAAATTTTAAATTCCATGATTATCATTAAGCCTCTCCACTTGTTTTGAATAGGCAATAGAAGCTTTTGGACGATATTAAAATTTGGAATCTGTCATTAATCTGAAACTCCTGTACCACAGTTCATAAGGTCCTGTCAAAAAAATGAATATAAAACAAATTGCAAAACAATAAAAAAAATTTCATTCAGAGTATTTAAATATGCAAGCTGTTCCATGGAAAATAATCAGCCCAATTGGCAAAGGCCAAAGGAGCCGAGTTTATTTGGCCCAAAATAGAGAAGACCATAAAAAGTATGCGATAAAATTTATTTTCGATCACAACGAAAATGGTCCCCAAATCACCGAGGTGCACTCAAAGTTACAACATGATTCCATGATCGAATACAAAACTGTCGTTTATCCTGACGAACTCTCTTTCTCCACCCAAGAAGAGGAAGAAAAGTTTAGATCATTTAACTTCACAAGGGGTTATGCCATGGAGTATGCCCCTCGAGGTGACCTTTTGAGTTTGATGCAAAATATCCAAATGCTACCTGAAATCGTTGCAAGAACATTTATCTCACAGCTTGTAGATGTTCTCGACTATCTACATAACCAAGAACACATCGCCCATAATGCTCTCTACCTCCAGAACTTACTTCTTGATAGTCAGTTTTGTCTCAAACTGGCCAATTTCGAGGCTTCTGAGATAATAGCATTGGGAAAAACAGCCAACTTAACTTCAACAGTCTTTCTGAAGAAAGAAAATGCTGGTTTCGCAGCAGACATGTTCGCACTAGGCATAATTATCTTTGAGCTGACTTGTGGTTATTCGCCATTCAGTCAAGCAGTGTTTGCAGATGATGAAGTGTACGCTCTCATTCAGGAAGAAAGATGGGAAGAGTTCTGGAAGATTCAGGAAGAAATCTATCCCTTGAATCCAATTCTTAAAAGAGGATCTCTCAAAGAATTGATTCAGAATTTATTATGCCCTGCCTCTGAAAGAAGAGCGAAGATTTCAGACGTCCGGAAATCCGAATGGATGAAACTCATAAAGGTAGATAAATTAAATGTTGAATCATGGATTATAGAGATCGCTAAAAAGCAGAAAGCTAATCTGTTTATATCACCACTATAAAGCTCCACTATAAAGCTGATTGATGTAGATATTTATTGTACATTGCTATATGCATAAGATATTATCAACGAATGAGATTTAGGGTAGTTTACACTACTATTGCTCGTTCGTAAGTTCAGAACTCATAATTGAATGTATCGACTGACCGCCACACGACTGTAATAAAATTTTCTCTTTCGGAATTGAATTTCTAATTAAGCATTCGACAAAATTTCTAATCAGGAAACGTATGAAGTTGTTGATAAAAATCTCCATTAAAGGAGAGGAGGTTCCTTGTTTAATCATGATGACAGTTCCTGACATTGTTTTTCTGCAAAAATTTCTCTTTTCATTATTAGGTCTATATGCGTAATTAGAAATAAGACTAAGTAGCTGAGATCATGTAAAAATATCTATTATACGCTTACTAGCTCGGACTCTCCAGTAAGGATGGATACAGGCTAAGAGATGAGAGAGAGATTTTTTCTTAACAAGAAAACTTTGACCAAAACTGAAAATCGTGATTTCTATCTAATTTTCGAAATCGCATAGATCTCACCTTTCTTACACAGATGAAGAAGAGGCATAATAGAAGTCTCTAAAACTGAATTGAGGAGGGGTGGCACTAATAAGAAGCGAGTTTTGGCTTAGTGTAAAAGGGAACCTCCGCTCTTGTCTTGATATTAAGGAAAATTTTTTTTCATTAAGCCAGAACTCGCACTGACGTTTTTTTTTGCAGGCTCTTGATGTTCGAAATTTTTAAGCGATACTGAAAAATTTTTATCTCCAACAAATTGCTATTTTAAATATTCAGCGTAACACTATGACAGACAGTTTACGAGAAATGAGAGTTTAATTAGAGTCAGATATGCAATTTTTGTACGCTTTGAGTGGTCTCTAAGTGCTGAGAGTGTTGGAGTTTTTCAGGAATGAAACATAGGAAAAAACTACCATCACACATTAAAAAAAATGGTCAAAAACTGACAAAATAAAAATTTGTCAGTGTGTATTCTAGAAAATATTTTTGTCCTATTATCAACATATGTTTTTCTTTACAGTAAATAATCTAAAGTTTTATTAAATTTAAGTTTTTTTTTCTTCCAGTCAACTGAATCTCTCTGGTACTTCAGTTATTAAGGCCAGCTTGGCCATTTTTAATATAATAAAATACAATTCGAAAAGTTTCTAACAAAACTGCCTTCTCTAATCAGAAGATGAAAGCCTTTCAATGGAACATCCTTAGTCAGATTGAAGAATATGAAACTGCCAGACTGTTCTTGGCAGAAAACTTCAACGATGGCAAAAAATATGCCATAAAATTCTTTTTTGACCGTGGTGACGTTGCTTCTCGAGAAACTGAAGTGCTCTCAAAGATACAACACGATTCTGTAATTGAATATAAAACTGTCGTTTATCCTGACGAGCTCTCTTTCTCCACCCAAGAAGAGGAAGAAAAGTTTAGATCATTCAGATTTACCGAGGGTTATGCCCTGGAATATGCCCCTCGAGGTGACCTTTTGAGTTTGATGCAAAATATCCAAATGCTACCTGAAATCGTTGCAAGAACATTTATCTCACAGCTTGTAGATGTTCTCGAATATCTACATAACCAAGAACACATCGCCCACAATGCTCTCCACCTCCAGAACTTACTTCTTGATAGTCAGTTTTGTCTCAAACTGGCCAATTTCGAGGCTTCTGAGATGATTCAGGATGCTAAAATATTGGCTGATAAGACAGCCAATTCACCTCCAACAGCTTTCATGGAGAAAGAAAATGCTGGTTTCGCGGCTGATATGTTTGCACTAGGCATAATTATCTTTGAACTGATCTGTGGTTATTCACCATTTAGTCAAGCTTCAGCAGTCGAAGATGAACTTTACGCTCTCATTCTGGAAGAAAGATGGGAAGAATTTTGGATGACCCATGAAGAGATTTGTCCTCTGAACCCAATTCTCAACAGACCATCCCTTCAAGGATTGATCGAAAGTTTACTCTGTCCAAGTTCTGAAAGAAGGGCGAAGATTTCAGATGTTCGGAAGTCCGAATGGATGAAAATGACAAAGATCGATAAATTAAATGTCGGGTCTTGGATTATAGAAATCGCCAAAAAGCAGAAAGTTAATCTGTTATAGCTTTATCAGAGCCGAGAATAATGGTCAAGTTTAAAATTTATACCCATAGAGTTCCAAGTGGTTTGAGACTGCTATGTTCTCTTTAACATTGCTTTTGTAAGTACATATATGTAATACCTAAATATCAACGTTGCTTTTTTTTTTGTTTTCTTTTATTAGAAGAAGCCAAGCTTTTCTTCGGTTCTTGTTCTCAATTCAAATTAACGATCCTCAAAATTTCTTCTTGACTTAAGGAGTTCATTCAGGTGAGAAATCTAATAAAGTATTAAGCTGATGACTAAATGATCTAGCCTCTGAATATTTCGGTTTAGAGATTCAGAAGACCTGTGAGTAATTTCAAATAATCTAAATTTGCTTCACTTTCAATAGAGGAATATGTGCCAGAGGCCAGCAGTGAATAATGTGCCTGCCCCGAATTATCACAGACAATTAAAACATAAAACCATTAAAAAAACACCAAAAAAAACCGGGTTGTTGAGAAAGATCTTTTGAACTACCTCTATTTTTCCCATTTTGCTCGAATATTTTCTGATTTATAGATTATCATTGCGTTAATCTCTGTAACATTTTGAAATTCTCCTAAACACTTCAGTAAATTTAAGAGACCTTCGACCTACTTCTCTATTTAATACAAGATAGCATTCTAAATATGAAATTTCTCATTCAAGCGGACCTCTCTGATAGTAAACAATTCCATAGTTCATTCAGAGAAGACATGATTATAGCTTCATTTTAGAAGTGTTTCCTGAAACGAAGATGAAAATACAATTCGACTCCAAAATTTTCAGCGTTTTTTTTTTTTAACAAAGTGCAATAGGTTCCTGCGCATTCTTGCTCTCTGGGTAAAAGAGATTCGCTAACACCAAAGTTCACATAAATGTTAAGCTCGATCAAGTTACATTCGATATTTTTGTTTCAAGTCTGAATTTTTGGCCTGACTATTATTACCTGACGAAATTAAATATATCATTAATTGGGGTCAAAAATAAAGAGTTTTTTCTTGTAAAGCATTCCAGTTCATTTAATCAATCAGCCTTCAGATTGCCAGTTTCTATTAATGGCTCTTATAAACTGTCCTGCATTGCAAAACCTGCGAAAATAGGAGCCGATCTCGAATTTAAGTTTCTTAGTATTAGAGCGTAAAACATTGAATTCAAAATAATTCGTCATCATCATTCGAATAATTAATTATTTAGGGTCTCGAAAGAATAAAAAGCAGAAAAGGAAAATGGCTCTGGAATACATAGACTACTCTAGTTCAAATCTGTTAAACAACGAACAGACGGATGGCTGCCTTGTCTGTTACGAGAGCGACATAAAATGCATCTCCCTTCCTTGCGGATGTGAATTTTGTGAAAGTTGTCTTGTCACCTGGATGAATTGTCAAATTTCTGAGCTCCAATTTCAGCAAACGGGAACTGTGGAATGTCTTTCTCAATCCTGCAAAAAGAAATTTGATCCTGCTCATATGCTGCACCAGCTTCAACACGCAGAACGAGAAAAAATTGACGATTTACTTTTCAGGACGTATCTGAAAAAATCAGATGATATTAGGCACTGTCCGAACTCTAAATGCACGTATGCAGGTGTTATCAATGGTAAAGAGAAATGTCGAAAATCACTTCAATGCGAGCTTTGTCAAAACAAATGGAGAGAACGCATTCATTTCGGTTTCATTGAGGAGCTTCTTTTCAGACTCAGCTCACTGAGGGTTTCAGAATTTACAAGTAATTTATGGGAGGAAATATTCACGAATAGATGTCCAATTTGCAGTATCTCGATCATCAAGAACGGTGGGTGTCCGCACATGACTTGCAAAAAATGCGGATATGAATTCTGCTGGTATTGCTTACATAAACATAAAGGCCACATGCCTCAGGTCTGCTTTGCTACTGTTTTTGCGAAGGTAGTGGTCCTTCTCATGATAGTTTTCAATATTCTCGTACTCACTGGCGTGAAGGATATCATTCAAAGAGGAATCTTCAATCTATTCAGTTTGTTAATTAAAGTAGCCTTTTATGACTTGGGTATCGTGCTTTCGGGGGTCTTAGCGAACCTGATAAGAAATGCGAACATGAATAGGTTTAATCCTACTCATAAAATTCAGGTGGCGTGCTTTTCGTTGCTGCTTGCTATGCTCGCGGGTGTTTATACGTGTGGAATATGGTACTTTGAGCTTTTCTACCATGCACTGTATTGCATTCTTGGACAGTTCTTAATCGTTATATTCATCATCATGCACGAAAATTTCTTTGCAAATTGGCTTCGGAAAGCGTACTAAGGTGCAACCAAAGCCTTTTCTTGGGTGACCCAGCTGACTTATTGCATCATTTGATTAATTTAACTCCCGAGGCAGAAAACTTTCCTGCTCGGCTAAAATGGCTATTTTAATTGGTTTATAAAGCGTAAGTAAGTGTTCCGTTATTTGTTCGTTTGTTTCTGATGGAGAGACTAACTGTGTTAGAATTAAGAATGGTTGATCTCCTCACTTTATTTACTTTGTAAAGACTCTCTACCTTCTGTTAAAGTATATTTCATGGATACAAAAATTCCAAGTAAGTATTCGGCATTATTTTGCAGAATTTCATATTTTAAGTCAAGAGCCATGAAAGGTTAAATTTTTCATATTGCTTTATCACGAATCATTTCTCACTACAGCGAAAAGGTATCTCCTGTAGAAGGATAAATTGCTTTGAGTGATCTCTTTACACAGAAAGAGTGAATCTGAAAACGAAACATCTCATTTGACCTCATTTAAAAAAAAAAATAGAACACATTTATAAAGAAATACAACACAACTCATTAAAAATTCTATAATATCGATAGCTATTGATGTTAAGCAGAAAGAAGTAGTATCACCTGAAATGGGCTGCTAAAATAGAATTAATTGTTGGAATTTTGTCTCAAAAACAAAATGCCCTTATTTATTTCTAAGATTCCGTGACTCTCCTTGACAGCTTGTCCTTTAAAATTATTGCGAATTTAGCATATATGCTTTGAACAGGCTGAATTTACTTCAGTTTCAATCTCCACAAAGCTTTCTTGAATTTTCAGGAGAGCCTGCCTGGCTTGTGTATTGCGAGTTGTCCATTGATTCAAACGTTCATAGGCATCATCTAGGAATAAGAACGATTGCCATCAAACAAGGATTTGGTTAAATCATTACCAATATTGAGCTGCGGGTTATATTTAAATAATGATTCTAATTTAGTTGAGAATTCTTTCTTCCTTCGAATCCGTCTGCTAGTATTTCCAGGTTCGTAATTGCTATATTGAAATGATCTGTCGGTTTTTTGTGAGCCCTCATAAGAGTTTTCTTGATCGAATGAGGCCGATACAACGGTTGCATTCTCTTTTCTAGAGCCTGCATTGAGAAAATGCCATTAGAATGACAAAAAAATTCATTATGATTGATTACCTATATCTAAACGATTTCTCGGGCCAGGAACTTCTAAACGATAAAAATTCTCAGGAGACGGCGACGATCGTTTTTTGCTGCCCCTTAAAGGAGTGAACTCATCAAATTTTCTTGAATGCACTCTTGATCCTGTCTCCGATGGATCAGTTTTTTTTCTAATATTACTTGGGCTGGGCTGATAATTGCTTTGATAACTGGATGGAGTGTTTGCTTCTTCCATTGGATAGGGATTAGCAATGATAGGAGGCAAATGTTTCCTTCTTGCTCTTCCTGTTTTGTCCATAAGTGATGAATGCTCAGCAGTAGAATCCTTCATTTTCTGATTAATAAGCCGAGTCGTTTCTGTTTTATTATCATTATAATGCATTCTCAGATAGTGACTAAATTTTTTGGTGTCCTCATCATGGATTAAATTACTTAGGACGCTTTGTTTATTGGGTCTTGGGTCATTTTCGCCGATTGTCTTGTATTTAATTTTGTTTGGAGGTCCATTCTTAATGTCACGACTTTCATCGTAAGATTTTTGATTTGTTGTTGAAGAAACTCTTTTATGCTGAGGCAGCGTGTTGACCCTGTTTTCAGAGCCCAGTGATAGATCGCGTATGTGGCTAGGTGTTGCGTTATGGGCCAGTGTGTGATGAGCTGGGTGGATAGAAGGCATTTTGAAAGAATTTTTCAAAGGAATTTTAGAATTTGCTGCGTATTTGTTTGTAGCTGATAATACTGCTCCCTGAGCTTTGATGTAGCTACTTGCCATAATGTATAGGAGGAGTTTTGTTGAAAGTGTTTACTCCTTAGAGTATTAGTTAAATTTATCGCTGAATTATCTCAAAATAAATTCAGATAAACAGACGCGATTATCTGTATTCTCCCAAGGCATAAAACCGTCGATTTTGTTCTTTGACTTCCATCTGCTAATAAAACATTCTAATATTATAGTGCTATATCTTGTAATTCCTAGTTTCATGTCATTGAGAAGTATTAGTCCAAAATATCACAGCTCTACAGAATTATGAATCAATTCGTTAGCAGATTCTTTGAAGATCAATAAGGCGACGAAAACCACGCATTTTATATGGCAATAGTTTTCCTAAAGGAAAGCTAATTAGCATTATTATGCACATCACCCAAAGCTCTAATATTAACAAAAAGTTTAATCTATTCATTGAGAAAGGGCATCAGTGCTTTAGTAGAGGATATATAATTGCATTTATCTTTCTTTCTGTTTAGCGTCTCGCTTTTTCCCAGAATCTCTAATTTCCTTCTGCAAAATAATGGAAACTTCAATTCGAAAAAACTTTAAAGGAATTATTGGGATTCGACTTCTTACCATAGACGAATAACTCAAGGAAATTTTGTATAGTCAATCAAATATAAGTTGATTCTCTCCCAAAATATACAGACAAAGAAATCTAAATTGCATAATATGACTTGTTTGATTTGATAGAACCTTTTCGGATTGACTCCTTCGAAAAAAAAAAACGCAAATAAATATTTTAAACGGGCTTGATCTTATCATAAGGAATCATAAAATTTCGTTAGTTATGAGGATCAAGGAATTCTTCAAGCAGAAAATCGCTCCGCTTCTCAAAAAACGGCTGCTCATTCCCACTGTTTATGTCACAGTTGGTCTGTGCTATACACACGATGTGCATGATTGTCTAACGAGGATTGTGATAGCAAACACGATTCTGGCGTGTATCTTGCTGACAAAGCCTAAACTCTTATTCAGTTTCGATTCTGTCGTTTTGGTGCTGTTTTTACTCTGGATGTCGAGAACAAATGACAACGATATGAAAAAGAAGTGTGAAAATCCAACTAAAAATCTATTTCTTGAGGCAAGCATTCGGATTTTCGAGTTGTTCATCGATTTTTTCACCTTCTACATGATATTTCTCGGAATCGCAGTCATATTTCAAATTCTTCGAGCGATTTGGCAAACAGGATTCCACGAAGATACCTCAGATGCAGAAGAGAATCCTGCTGGTCTGACTCCAGTGGAACTTGGTAATTTGGAAGTAAAAACATACTCGCATCATGTAAATTCGAGTGCTGATGGGTCTACTGAGGGAGGCACTACAGATGAAGAGCTATGTTCGATTTGTATTTCAGCTTACCAGCTTGAAGAAAAAATAATTGTGATTCCTGGTTGTAAGCACATGTTCCACGAAAATTGCATCAAAGATTGGCTAAAGACATTAGCCGTTTGCCCATATTGCAGAAGAAATGTTCGATCAGGCGAAGTGCCCTCCAGCTCAACCGATCAAGAGTTGGGCCAAAATGTGGTTCAGAATTTAGGTCCTCTCAATGCCGAGAACCAGCGATCATCACCCATTCTTATTGATCAAGGAAATTTGAGCTCCTCTGGAGTGCCATATTCTGTGTTAAATAATCAATCGTGTGAAATGGTCACTTTTGATGAGCTAGAGAACCAGCGAACGCAGGCGAAAGACCAAGACACAATTCATATACTCACAGATTAAAAGTAACTAGTGGGTGATAAATTCAGAAATTGCAGAAACTTGTATACAATTAAGTGTCTTTCATGACTCAACTCTCAGGTGCTATATGTGCATAAGGTTTTTATTTATTTTTTTGCTGTTGTGTGTAAAAAAAAATTGAGCGAAAGACATTATTTTTTTTGATCAGCGCTTAATAAGCATTACATTGTGAATAAACGAGACAAAATATGACGATAATCAATTTGTTTCTTAAGGTAGAAAATAAATTGATAATCGCTGCTCTTACTAAAAGGATTTAAGAGCTGCGGCTTTTGAATTTGAGAAACATCATGAATGCAAACATGATGTTTAGAATAACTAGGATCATAATACATTTTTTAGCACAACCATTATCTTGATACGCAGCTGCCTATTATCATCCCAATAGTTAGTTACTTGCCAGAGACAAAAGCTGGTATACCTTCTTTAAATTATTTTTTGCTATTCTTGTATGCTGGACTGTCTGCTCGATGTTATAGTCTATTCTATCAAGAATTGTGCCTTGGTCAATAACCAATTGATTGAGCTGCTTAAAAATATGGGAAAGTTCATTGATGGTATCGACTAATTGATTGATCGCTTCATCTCTGAAACCATAAAATCAGGCTGCTGTTGAAGAGTTAGCATAAATACCTTTCACGAGCAATATCATCCATAGCATCCATTTCCTGGATTTGATCGTCCTATATAATATGCTATTTTAGATCACCAATCTGCAGTAATTATTGTACATCAAGAAATTCTGAGTTGCTGTCAACTAGTCCTGTATTGCTTCCACCATCCAACTCTTTTACTTTCTGATAGAGATTCTTTTGGTTCTTTCGGAGCTGAATCGTTGCCTCTGATACTTGAGTAGCGAGAGACTTTTGAATGTTTTTTCTTACTTTTGCCAATAATTACAAACTGCCATATTAATTTGAGTAGTACTTTTTCTATCAGCCTCATTTTCATCATAGCCACTTCCAACCTGAGAAATTCTCTGAATATTCTCTTCACATTCTCTTAAAAGCTAAGGGGAAAAACGTTTAAGATAGTCCATAACAGTTTCCAAATCCCACCCTCGTTGCCTGCTGAGTCTTTTCATTGATTTGCTGATCCATTTTAGTGAAATCTCCAAACTGTGATTTTATTCTTTTTGCACTCAGTTTTTCTATTTCTTTCTCTATATTCCGAGACATGAAAATTATCAATGTGCGGCATTGAGAAGTTCTATTTACGATAATCCTTAAATTGCTTGAGTTTTTCCACAGTATCGTCATAAAGATCCACCCATTGTGGAGGTAATGTACTACGGCTGTTCATTTCAATAACAGTATCACCTGTACTTCTACCGCTGAGCAAGGATTGAGAGTTTGAGGCTATAGAGTAGAAAATTATGAAATAAGTTTTCTCGCATTTGTTGATGAGAGTACAATTTGAAAGAAACGAAGGAGTTGAGTCTCGTTTTTGAAATCTATTTCGAATGATAAGCGAATACATAAACTTTTTGACCATACCTTTTCTTCTTCATTGCTATCTCATTCTTGAATTGATTAAATGCGTGAGTCACGTTTTTCGTATAGCCCATACTCTTGTTAAGAGATTGAAAGTTAGTAGCTGTTGTTGTGAACATGAGGATCTATGTTTGCTATCTGAATAAAATTTCTAATCGCTTAGAAATAAACCGAGAGACTTTGTTAATAAAGCAATAAAATCATATCGTTTATCTCACTCGGCTGATCAGTTATGTGCTTCGGATTGAGTCTCAATTATTGAGAATACCCTATCGAAACCCAAAGATAGTATTTTGGAATCCATCAACTTATGAATAGCAATGATCTTACTTCCTATAAGAAAGTGACGCAAGACTTCAGAAATTGAAGATCAATGACATTAGACTATGGGCGAAGCAACATTTGTGCATTTAGTTATTTGAGGGTGGCCGCTTTTCAAGGTATGCTACTCCATTTGTGAGATTTCCGAATTAAAATTAACAGTGCTATCTGTTTAGTGCATAAATGCTCAGTTATTGTTAAATTGATAACTCTTGCTTGTTTGTTTATCTAATATGTAAAACATGTGGGAAAAAAAAAAGGCTAAATAAATAGTCGGTGCATTACAACATAATTTGCAATAGAAATTATGAAAGGATTCATGTTTATTGAATAAAAAAATGAAATGTCTACGTTTTCAAACCAGGCCTTAGAGAGAGAGAAAAAAAAACTATTCTTCGAATTTTATCTGTTGTTGGAATCACCGATGTAATATTGCTGTGGCTGCTCAGGGTTCGTCGTTTCAACAGAAGCAGTAACTGGTCGAGTTAACCGCTCATTGAAATTATTGGGTTGGACATACTGCGACAAAATATATTCATCATTCTTTCTGATCACATCTCGCGGAGAATCGAGAGGCCGGTACTTAAAGGTTGCTGTATTATCTTCCGGAGGGCTCTTCCAATTGCCTCGATTGACTAAATAGTTATTATCATATTCAGGAGGAAGTTCCCTCATCCTCTGTCCCTGCATATCATATGATGCAACACCATCTTTGAGATCTAGCAGAGTGAGCAACCGTTCCGTTCCGAACGCAAGTGGAGTAAACCCTTCGTCATTTAATATGTTCAAATTGCCTCCTTTAATCAAGAAGAGCATAACAACCTACATAGCAGTTCAGATTAGAGCATTAACTAGAAATTAATCCTACCGCATCATTATCTGACTGAAAGGCCATGTGTAACGGAGTGTTTCCTTTCTCGCAAGGCTCGTTCACACGAGCTCCAATGTCGGTTAGATACCTGCAAAATTCGAGGTTTCCAAATTTTGCTGTATAGTATAACGGCGTGTTCTTTTTGTCGTCTCTGCAATTCACATCGGTCACAAAAAACGTATAGCCAGACACCGTCAATGCCTGCATATTATTCGTCTTGGCCGCAGTCAACAGCTTCCTCTGCTTCAGTAAAAGGCCTTTCGGTGGTTCTCTTCGAGCTATTTTTTCAGCCCTTTTTTTGATTTCTTCTTCAGCAAGTTCCTTGATTTCATCCTTTGATTTTAGCACACTCCGCCCCGAAAGCATTTCTGACTGGTTCAATTTGCTGAAGCTCTCCGCTGGACGGATTATTTTGGTCCTTGTAGATCTTACAGTTTGGTTTAAAGCTGACGTTTTATTCATGAAGTCTCCAAAGGTTCTCGATTCTCTGTTTGTCGAAGTTTTTGGTCTCATAATCGTCTTCGGTTTTCCTTTCCTATATAAATTTCCTATCAGGGCATGCAAGATAAGAATTTAGTTACTGAGCAGGTGTTTTATCAATATTCATAACAGTATGAACGAGCATCGTTGGAGTCATCACAGACTTTCTATTGAAATTGGTCAGCGATGGCTGTGATGGAATTTCAGTTTTTGAGCCTGCGAGACCACCAGCCTCATCTAAAATGAGGGTACCAGCCTGCGACTGTGCTCCAATGACTCGCATAGAGTTTTTCAAACTCAATATTAGTGAATTCTTCTGGTCGTTTGCTCGAGAGAACTTCCCCAATGAAACTGGCGCTTCTCTGCTATTATGATGAGTCATTCGGTATTGTTGGTATTGCTTCATGACTTCTCTTTGGAATTGTCGGAAGAGAAGCGGATCTTTTGTCTGGAGCTCTGTGATTATCTGCATTACATCAGAATCTTGCATTCCTTTCCTCTTTTTGCTTGCAGAGTCAGTTTTATCTTCGGTTATCGCTAAGAACATGGCTCTCACAATATCAGGCAACCCTTCCTCGCCATTTTTGAGACCACGGATCACTTTTCGATCATCTAATATATGTTTTTTCACCACCATAAATTTTTCTCTTTCCACCATCCCTTTAATATGCGATTTCAACAGCGTTGCCGCTTTGTGTTCGAGGGCAGTTCCCTTAAATTTAGGTATATCAGTCGCATAGTAACCCTGCCAAGAAAGTTAATAATCCACCCATAAAAAAAACAAAGCTTACCGAATTGGACTCATACTCGTATTCTGGAGGGCCTCCTGAATAAAAATGTGTAAATAAATCTTTTCTTTTCAAACTCGGAGCGCTGTTGATATGTATCATAAATTCTTTCGGATCTTCATTGCCTCTATTTTTCAACTTAGGGTCAACAATATTCGGCGCTAAGCCAAGGAAATCTTTCTGTCTCTCTTCATTCACAATCAATAATTTCGAACTAGGATGGTGAAGACGCTTAGAGGCTTTGGCGTCGATGACAAGGTTATTCCTTTTGCGTAGAGGTGCTTGAGTGCCTTGGCGAAGATTTTTTTGCTCCGAGTTTTTAATCTGATCCTTGCTCTGGACGTTCTGTAGCGACTTTTGCTCTTCTTGAATGCTCTTTTCATGTTGCCTTCTCTGATAAGTTTCATATCTATGAAGAATATCCTTGAGCATTTTCTGTTGTTCTTCCTTGCCATATTTGATCCTCATGAGACGCTCATGCACTTCGTCGTTCTCTTTCACTCTTAGTTTGCTCATTGAATTATCAGCTTGTAAATATTCCATGCGCGCTTTTTGTAATTGAATTCGGCTCTTTTGATAGTCATGAAGAATCTTCTGCGCTAAATCTATCTCAACCTACAAATTCAACAAGCGGTTAATGCTAAATGCGTTAGTGAAGCATAGGCTTACCGCTTCAATAATCTCAGGATCTAGTTGATTTACAACTCCTTGGATGAATTGCGTATCCGAATAAGAATTTAGCAGCATGCTCGTATTCGCGATCTCTGAATACTCTCTTGTAGTAAGCGCTTCTCCTTTTCTAAATCTCTTCAGCAAATTATTCCGCTGAGATTTTTGTTTCTCTGCTTTATATGATTCCCGAATAAACGGTCCGAGTCCAACTTCATTCCAAGACGAACTCTTGATTTCATTGAACATTCTCGCTCGAGCTTCTTCCTTATGATCCTTAAAATCAATTTCAGCTTCATAATCCCAAACGTATTTGCTTGGTCCTTCGTTAATTCCAGCTCCATCTACTGTACGGTTCATTTTGCTCAGCGCGTTCTGGATAGGCAGAAGTTCTGTGGCACTCTCGGTAGTTGTATTATGATCTCGTTGAACGGAAGACTGTGTAGTGTTGAAAATGAACGTTCTTGGGCTCGTGCTTCGAGTAGTGTCATTTAAACCTCGGTGAATCTGATTCCTTTTTCTCCGACCCGCATTGTTCACTTTGAATATCGCTTCGCTGTGTCCAAGTACATCTGCCAAAATTTCCACGTTATTGACTTTTGGAATATGCTCGAGGTTAATTCTTCTGGTTGTGCTCATGATTGATTTGTCTTTAGAGCGAACCTCCTCTAATAATAAAGATTTTTCGATATCCTTTTGGTTATCAACCTATCATCAGCAATTATCGGTATGCATTATAAAAGAAACGCCTTACATCATTCAAGACCTCCATCAAACCGAGTTTCAATCTCTTTTTCAAAAATGGAAATCTAAATTTTCCGATTACTTCAGCTGCATTTGAAGTTGATTTTAATTACTTATTTTTTAGCTTCAGCCAACTGAAAACATCAGTCCTTTCTTTTTCAAACTTCAATCTTAGCTGTTCATTTTGGAGTTCACGTTTCTGTATCTCTTTTTCAGTTTTTTCGACTTCCTTTTTCCAATTCTCATACTCTGCGTCTAGCTTGCGTTTCATGCATTTAATGATATATTTCTCCTTCTGCTCTTCAGAGTCCATTGAAGCCAGCTTTGTCTGAGAAATACCAAATTCTTTTAACAGTCTACGCGAGGACAATCATTGAAAATTTGAATAAAACTGTGAATTACTCTAAGGCTTCATCATCAAGTTGTGGCCAAACTGAACCAAAGTTGACATTTTTCTTCGGAGGAGCGACGACGCGGTCTGAATCGAATGTCGCAGTACTCATCTCTGAATATATAACGTATGAGAAGATCGAACACCTGTATTCTTACTGGTCATCGTTACTCTCGGTGCTAAGTCAGATTGCATAGAAGAAGGGGCAAAATCTGATCCAATAGTTTTTGTAGGCAGAACCTTTGGCGCTTGAGGTTTTGATGAAGGCTGATATTTTGTAAAATTGGCAAGTTTTTGGACAGCAATTGGTGAAGTTCTGTTCTCTTGGCAGAGCTCATTGAAATATTCATCGATATCCTGCTTGTTGCAAAGCCCGAAAATGGCTCGATCTTTCGTTTCAAGCTCATAGTTTTTGGGAATTTTTTGTGACGGATGAGTTTTCTTCCAAAGACTGTCTTTTGATAAATCTTTAGATAACGAAACTGAAGTTGTTAGCATTCCTAATCCTTGTTGACTCTATGTTAGGCCTTCTGAGAATCAAATCTCCTCTACTTTGTCTCACTTAGCTTAAGATCTGATTTTATTTAATTAAGTGTTACAAAAATTGAAGTAATCGGTTCCGTCGACAAGTTAATATGTTTGCTCGCAAAGTCGGAAGTTGAAATACATTGCATATTGTGAAGCAAGTCATATACCTTAGGTTTCTTCACTTAATCAAGATAAGTTGCATTAAATTGCCAAGCTGATTTTCAGAATAGTTCGCAGGATTATAATTCATGACATCCACAAGTCACAGGTCGATATTTACAGACATACTAGCTCAGGAGAGATATTACTATCAAAAGATGTAAAAAGGAAAATAAGCTTACTAATGATTTCTAAATCTTAGAAAGTTAGGTAAGGGCCATAACTGATTGCATAAACCACAAAGAATTAAAAAGAGTATAAACCGAATCCTACAAAAGCCTTCCTCCATTCTCCATCAAAATATAATTGAAATTACTTCACACAAAAAAACTAGTTTGATTTGCTGGGGCAGACAAATTCTGTCCTCAAAATTGAGCTGGTTAATAAATCTTCCAAGTTTGAATGTTCCTTGAAGAGCTCTTCTTTTGCAGTCTTGGTGGATTTGGTTTAACTTCTTTGCCTCTGTTTACTTGCTGATAAACCTAACAAATAATTAACAAAATCAAGAGTCAAATCACAATTCCTACCTGTTCATCTTCATTTGGCAATGGAACGAGTTTCATCAGTTCTTCAATTAAATTCTTCTTTATTAGCTGCTGGTGGAACTGCTCTGCATTCAAACTGCATTCATTATCTTCCATTTCAAAAAGCACCTCTGAAATCAGTTCCAAAATTTTTGAATCTATCGTTGAAATGTCTACCGTATCTGCGTTAATGACTCCTTTCTTATATTTATCTAATGTTCGAAACACTTTTCGAACCACCTTCTCTTCGAGTTCTTGAGCTTTCTTTTTGTGCAGAGATTTCTCGGACCGTGTGCGATTAAGTATTGCTTCTCTGAGAGTCATTTTCCTACCAGTGTCTCTGCTCATTTCACAACCTTGTTGATTTTGTTTTTGCTGAATATTAGCTAGTCTTGCTCCGCGATTTTCTTTCATGTTGTTCGAAGACCTCAGATTGACACTTTTGTTTACGAAAAGGTTTGGCCCTTCTGGAGATTTCTCACGCAGTCTCAAATTGATGGAAGCATTTGGACTAGATTTTCCCTCATGAAAGCTGTCCTTAAATTTTAAAGTACCGCTGGATTGTCGCACTGCTCTTAAATTAGTACTAGAGTTATTCCTTGTTGAAAGGTTGATATTTCTAACGCTTAGATTGCCTTTCATCGTATTTTTTGGAGATACTAGTGTTACGTTCACGAATGCCAGCTGGGCTTTGAGTTTATTAGCAGAACTTTGCACTTTAGAGGTTTTGGGCTTTGGTTTGTTCACCTCAGCTGCTTTTTCAATATTTGTTTTAAAAGTATTCTCCTTTTCTTCAGGTCGAGCTCTCTCACTCTTTGACTGCAATCGCAAATCGTCAAAAATATCGTTTTTTTCTACTGCATCATTCTTAAATGTTCTGGCTGTAATTTCATTAGTAGTTGGATACATTGATTTTGTGTTTATTTTATCAAAATAATCTTCGTCTTTATCGTTGAAATTCTGTGATCTGCTTACATCGATCATCCACTTATTCACCTTTTTGCTTTTCCCAGAGGCATCAAACGATTTCGAAGAAAGTGGACGAGTTTTATCGCTATGTTGTTGCAATGACAGATTATCTGGACTCTGGCTGATATTTCTTAATAATGAACTGGTTCCATTATTCCCGTGTTCCCACTCATTATAACTAAGCTTCTGTTGACGGTCTATACCTCCACGAGTAATCCTCTTTCGCTGAGGAGGAGATTCTATTCGAGGATTTTCTTGGAACATCACACAAGG
>ENA-UOTX01000535-UOTX01000535.1-compost-metagenome-genome-assembly--contig:-NODE-535-length-39030-cov-19.841604_pt1 | contig 39030 bp, 26 predicted proteins | sample MGYA00238143_ERZ746982 | MGnify/ENA primary metagenome ERZ746982 (study PRJEB28758, sample SAMN06268862) | compost metagenome | isolation source: single cell | place: USA: California, Emeryville, Joint... | reverse complement strand
AATTATTTAACCAATCAGAGCATCGTTTATCCTGTCGCCGTCGTAAAGCACCCTATTGATCGTCCCTGCTAATGTTGAATTTGATGAAGCATTCAAAAAGAAAGAAATTTTTTAAACTGGCAAAAACACCCTCGACCTGGACCGTTTATGATCAGATAGAAGAATTTCTAAAGAAGCAGAAAGAAGAAGATACAATGTTAATTAAACCTCCCAAAGAAGTAAAAAGTCTTTCTTCTCATTATAATAAAATCACTTTTCGCAGGTCGTATTTATAGGTAATTTTGAAAGAACCAAAAAGGTATTAATTGTCAGGTAGATCAAACGTCGGAAAGTCCAGCCTAATAAACGCCATCGTCGGGGAAAAACTTTGCTTAGCATCTAATACCCCAGTAAGGAATACTATCAGTTCTGACATCTTGCTAAATAGAGGAATTATTACTGCTAGGGGCGAACATCTAAACTTCAATTTCTTCACTTGGCAAACCAGCAAGGAGCGATTGTAGATGCTCCAGGATATGGTAAACTCTTATATGCTACTTGAACGATTGGAATCAATATAACAAACCAGGGTGGACAAAAGCGGGCGTGAAAATAAAGAAAAAGTGGATCAAATTACTGAATCAATACTTATACAGCTCTACGAGGTAACAACTAATTACCCGTGAGTATTCAATTTGATTGGCTAGGATATGTCGGGTTTTTGTGCTTATCAACATGGAGCATGGCATCAAGAAGAGCGACTTTGAATATTTGGATCTTGTTAATAGATACAACCACAGTATTCAAGTTGTGCTCACAAAATGCGATCGTGTGAAAGAATCTGAATTTGAATCGCGAATACTAGCAGTCGGTCAGCAACTGAAACAGTTCAAGAATGTTAATGAAATAATCCATGTCGTGTCAACTAAGTAAAAGAATACTATATAAATCTTAATCGATCAAACTCTCTTACATATATATATAAAGATCGAAATTTGGAGTCGATCAGCTTCGAGACGCAGTTATCGCATCATTCATGTATTATTATAACAAGGAAGAGCTCGAAAGGCTGAAATATAAAGCAGCAAAGACGACAAACGTCAATCCGCCAACCGAAAAAATAGAGCACACCGCTAGCAATCAAGTTGTTCCACCTCCAGCTGAAATGTTTAAGCTATTGATTACTCCAAAAGATTTGTAGATCCATATTTATTAGTTAGGATATCTATTTGTGTGTATGTGTAAAATAACAATAGTCTTATCTCTATATCTTAAAAACCCTGAAAATGCGAATTTATTTCTTTATCATATCTCCAGCACACTGCAATCGTTGCTGGTAATATGGCTGTCCAATGAACTACAATAGAAATTCTTGTGTTTATTCTTGATTAAGCAGAAGCCCAAATCATTATATTCTTTAAATACAGTTCCATGCTTCCAATAAGCTTGAATCGACATCATCTTCTATATTCCTTGTAAAATTGTCTCTATAAGAGTTCTTGTAAACCATTGGGTTTTATGTAGTAGCCTATAGTTATACTATCCGTACACAGCATCTCAACTTCCAATTCTCATCAAAACATCTGAAAAGTTAATGTATAAAGGTTTTTTTTCTTTACTGATTCGACAGCGATGATGTTGATGATGATGATTTTGAAAATAATCATTAAAAAATTGCTTCTTCATAGAGTGAGCAAGGTACTTGAGAGCATCACAATTAATTTGTGAGTAGATACTCTCTATACTTGAAAAATCAAAAAAAAAGAGCTAATCTTATTTTACTCGACTTTTAAAGAAACGCCGACAATCAGAGTTACAAGAAAAGAACGAATTATAAAGAGGAACATGTGTAGTTACGATGCATACACTCGAAAGAGCCGCACTCCAGAGCACTAACTACCTACCTACCATTTTAAGTTTAAAGTTTCATTTTTAATCGCTCTGTCTGAAGTTTGACAGATCAAATGCTGAATAGAAGGTTTTGACAGTCTTGATTTGGCAATTCAAATAATAGAATTGCAGCCCCAAATAATTTTATTTTCATGCTTAGATTCTTTCAGATCGTTAAACACTCCGGAACTGTTATTCAACCCGCTTTTGTATCGCGTGTTTCATACAACTTTGCGACTAACTGGGATGATCGAGATAACACCAAACCAAAAAGATTTACTTATAACCTAAAGAAAAAAGATGGTGACCAGCAAGAAGGGAAGAGATTTCAAAACTCTGAAAGTTATCAAGGAAAGCCGAAAAGAGAAAAGTACCAGCGTGATGACTCAGAACATACTTCTAGACGAAGTGATGAAGATGGAGAAGGTCAGCAGTTTAGACGTTCTCAAAACAATAAGAAATTTGGATCCACTTATGATGACAGAGACCGAAGGTCCAAATTTGGAGGTAATTTTGAGAAGGAAGGTAAACCAGCTTACAAGAAAAGAGAATTCGACAATGCACGATCTGAGCGCTATGAAGGAGAAAGAGACTTTACAAAGAAAAATAGAGAGTCCTTTTCAAGGGATCGAAGTGATTCACGAAGGAATAGAGAATATTCGTCCAACTATGAGGGTCGATCTCAAGAAAGAGACAATCGAAATGGTGATAGAGACTATAAACCTTATCAACAAAAAGAGCGCGGTGAACGGACAAAATTTGATAAGTTCTCCAGAGACCAAGACCAGGGTTATTCAAGAGATCGGAATAGGAGAAGAGAATCTGAAGGAGACTTTGACGAGAGAGGTCCATCAAGGAAAACATACGGTAAACCAGACAAAAGGGCCGCATCGGGCAGAAGGTCCTCAGATTATAATGAAGAAGAATTCATTGATGAGGAACGACCTATAAAATCACGTGCTAAACAGACTAAAGGGAAAGAAGGTTTCGTCAGAAAAGTCAAATTCGATGATGAAGAGGATAGGGCAAAATCTAGACAGAAGAAATCGCAATCACATAGTATAGAGTTCGTGAATGAGCAATCTGAAAGTGATGGAGAAATACAAGAAGAGCCCACACCTTCCAGGAGCAAGAGATCTTTCAAGAAAAATCCAGCTAAAGAGGAATTAGAGGCTTATGAAGAGCAGAAAGAAATTGAAGAAATCTTAGCGACCCAAAAGTTAGAATTGAGACAAGGTGGAAGAGGAGACGCAAAACAGCAAAAAACTGACTTTTATTCAGAAGAGGAAGAAGACTTCGAAAACGAAGATGAAATGGAGGAGTCTCTGCTAAGCGAAGCTACTGAGGCTGGCAAGAGGCCGAGAGAAGCAGGTCGAAAGAGAGTGCAGACAAAAAAAATAAACACTCAACGAGACAAGTCTTTCAATCAAGAATTCTCTGAAGAAGATGATGCCGAAGAACAGGCAAAAGAGCATATTAGAAGCCAAAAAAAGCGTACATCCAAAGGTTTTGATGAAGAGGACGAAGCTGAACACTTTTCTAAGAAAACACGACCTGAGGCTACTTCCAAGGCAACTCATTTTAAGCCAATTGAGACTCCATTACGATGGCGCATGCTCAAAACATTTGAGGAAGTTACCTCCTTGTTTCTCCCTAAAACGCAAAGCATTAGTGAGTTCAACAAAATGTTGCTTGAGTTAAAAAATTCGAGAGTATCTGCCGGTGAGTTTGAAGGATTTTGCTTCAAGAATTATAGCTTTTTGCTTTCAAAATTCCTTGAAACTCTGAAAAAAGTCCCAGAAGGGTCCGCTAAGGTGTCGGAGCTCCTATCAATCTTTGTCTCAATGAGTGAAGTCTACTCTAAATTGGGCCGGCTCGAGAGTTCTAAATTGATCACATTGAAAAACCATATCATTCGACATCTTGTAGCGAACGTCGATAGCTTCACAACACAGCAAGCACTTGATTATCTCACTGCTGCCTCTAACTTTGAAGAGCGAAACCTCGACTTTAAGAAGCAGCTGAAACTAATTGTTAAAGCCCACTATCAAACCTTTGACCCCCACCAATCCTTCCAAGCAATTCAAAAATTAGCGCATCTTAAAATTGACCAACCTGAGTTTTACGAAGTGCTGATTGACAAAATTTTCTCTGTAATGAAGGAGTTCAATTTGGGTGAAAAACAAGCTTTCTTGGCGTCTTTAAGCGGTGTTGCTTTCAAGCCAACCAAGGATTTCCTTCTCCAAATGGCAAACAGTGTGAGCCAAGATATCTCAGCAGATCCAAGCTTAGTATCCTCAACAAATGCGATTAAATTGCTGCTTTCTTTCGGAACTCTAGAATCTGTATTTACTCATAAATTTTTCTATTTGGATGGTCTGGACAATTTGTACAGCACTCTCCTTTCGATTGCTGTTCAATCAATCGACTCTTTCACACCTGGTGATCTCTTACTATTGTCCCAAGCTTTGGAGCGTATAAGTCATCATGATGAGGAGCTGCTGAACAAAATAGTTACGAAGACTCTATCATATGAAGTGTTTGGGCTCGGGGAACAGGAGGAAGATAAGGAAATGACTAAAATTAGAACCGAAACAAATAAACTTGAGAGTGAGCTCGCTGCAATCACAAATCGCGATTCAAAGACTTACCGAGAAAAACTCATTGAAGTCAAAAGATCTCGAAAGAAGCAAGGAGATCTTGCTATTCAGATAAAGAGAAAGTATATCAATTTGAAGGTCTTATCTCAGATTGCTCATACTGCTGCTTTCTTCAACTACAAAGATCCACAATTCATTGAATTCCTTGTAAAAACTGTCGATCTGTCGCACAAGGTATTCAAGTTATCAGGACAGCCTTTCATCGAATTCTTTGATATCAATGATTCCATGCAGCTAATTTGGGGATTGTGTGTCATGGGAGAACCAAATCAGGTTGAGGGAGCCATTGCAAATATTATTGAGATCATTATCGAAAGTCAACAATCAGCTTACTTGAATGATGTTGATCTTGATCAACTCTACCATGCGATGATGTACTTGCGAGAAAGCACGAAAATTTCCCCAACAGATCGTAAATTCGTCATTGAAGAATTCGAAAAAAGAACTGCGAATGCGATTAAATCCATTTCAATGGTCAATATCGAAATATCCAAGTTGCTCAGTGAGATAGGAGCTGAACATTCTGTGGAGCAGACAGTTGAATTGATTCCAGTCGATTTTGTTCTGACACAACCCGATGCAAAAGGAAGAAAAATTGCGATTGACTTCCATGGCCATTCTCACTACTTTAGAAATACTGACAGACTCAAAGGTGGAATTGCATTAAAAGAGAAAATACTCGAAGGAGTAGAATGTAAATACCTCCAAATCAGTATCTTTGATTGGATGCTTCTGGACGAAGAAGGTAAAAAGAATTATTTAAGTGAGCTTCTTAAGACTGTTAATGATTCATAATTTTTTTTGTTTTCTGGTTTCGATTGATCAGGTAGATAGTATGTGGAGTGTTGCTATTCATGAAAAGAAAACTAAATATACCTGATATATGAAAAGTATTTTCAATTGGTAGGCTCTCGAACTCTTAGCTAGCATAAAAGAAAGAAAGGCACTGAATACATGACAATTTGGAGTTGTCATATATTTTTTTAGTTTTTTCTGTTCAAGCAGATCGATAAACAAAAAAACAACCACTTCTAATAAGAGACAGCTTTCACGGAAAGGAGTATTCTAATAATAAATATGGTAAGATAATAAAGATGCATTTACAAGACAAATGTCGGTACAATATAGTTATCCAAAGCAGAAAGGATTTACCATTGCATTTTGACCGATGCGATTCAAGATATCTCATGTCAATTTGAATTAAATTAGTTGATAGAGCTGGCTTAACTATTTTGTTAAATGCAATTTCAGCCAAGAGAAATAAAAATATGCAAAAAACTCAAGATGACTTATACGATGAGGCCTTGAGCCACTATTTCCAAGCAAAATGCTGGGAGGAATTAACACCTTGCACCATTGGGAGGGTTCATGTTACTCAATTCGTAACGACACCTTCAGGTTCATTCGTTCTCAGGCTATATGCAACTCATTCAAAGCTCAATGATATCAAACACGAACATGCAATAATAGAGCGGCTCAATTCTCTCACACTTTCATTCGAATTTCCCAAAATTGTTCCAACTTTGAAAGGAGAGACTCTTATTCAGCTCTCAAATGGGCAATACGCGACACTATTTTTGAGAATTTCTGGCACTGTTCCTGAGCGGCTAAATCCAGAACATTGGAAGAGCACAGGAAGAGCTACAGCAGAACTCTTAAAAGCATTTGAAGATGTGAAGACTGAGGATCCATTCCCAATAGTCAATCTCGACACTATGCTCTATAACTTTTACTTTATCCCTAGCACCTGTGAGAAGTTCTTAGAACAGCTAAAATGTCCTCCTTATAACCAGTTTACAGAAGAAGTCGACTTTATTATAAAGGAGATTGAAGAACTTGAAAGAGCTTTTGCTGGCCTCAAACTTCCAGTGCAATTCATACACGGAGATTTGCATGTGGGTAACTTATTGATATTGGATGGCAAAATTTCTGGAGTGGTTGACCTTGAATTTGCAAAGCCAGGTTGGAGAGTGATGGACGTCGGAGTAGCTATTTCCAGATACGAGGGAGCTACAGATCCTCTGGTTCTTATCGATGCGTTTGCCTCAGGATTTTGTGAAGAAGGAGAGCTTGATGAAGAAGAAGTGAAAGCCATTCCTCTCATGACGAGGCTACGCGGAGTCGCGCTGCTCAGAGGTCTTATTTCTGTAGCTTCAACCGAAAAAAACGAAGGAATGCTTGGCTTCAATAAAGCTCTGCTGAAAGTCTTACCTAAAATGGTTATTTGGGCGAAGGAAAATGCAGAGAACATTGTTCAAGCATTCGAGTCCAAAATGAAGAATCGTCTCTTAAGAAAACTACCTTAACTCTCCAAAATCTCAGAAAAACGCATCCGCTTCATCGGAGAAGGTTTCTAATTAACGTAACTAAGATCGTATCTATCTCCATATCTGGATACACATGCATTATGCAAAATGATAGTAGAATTACTTGCATATTATCCCTATGAAGTATGCAGCCCAAATATTTGGTTAAGAAAAAATTTTCATCACAAATAAAAAATTCTACATCTGTGAGTTTTTCGGTAATTCTGTCAAAGATGCTGAACACTTGAGGGATATTTTGCCGAAATTATCAAAGTTGATTTGTTGAATTATATTCTACATTGACTAGCAAATTGCTACTGAGTTCATTAACTTTAGCGACGCTTACGATTGTCAATGAGAATGAAGTTTCTTGTATAACTCAGTCCCATTCATTCGATGGAGCTTGTAATAGACGTACAGCTGTAACTATATCACAACTCGCCTAATTTAACAGTCGTGAGGTCGATCTTCACTAAATCTTTTTTCTAGATCATTAAATGAAAATTTTGAAAATTTTGGTTCTGAATTTGTATCAACATCTCACTCGCGAAATTGTATTATGGTATGTACGTGACTAATTTACATCTTAATTCATCGTGCTGCCCTTTTGAAAGAAATCAACTCTAGAGAGAGAAGCAAAGCTTTCTTAGATTGTGTAAACATTTCTATTATTAAACTCATCTGTAGGACTAAATGATTAGGAAAAAATTATCTTCAACCTTTGCTCTTGTAGAGTAGAATTTGGGTATTTGTTAACAAAAATAATATCCAATGGGCTAAAAAACTCTTCATAAATTATCCTGCTTAGATACACAACGCTTAATTTATGAAACCTGCGAAAAGCAGTCGAGGTGGCTCTTTTGTTGCAACACCCAACTAATTATCTTTGTATTTATGATTTTGGACTTGAATTCGTCACTCAAATACTCTTGCTTAGCTCTCTTTCCAAATTTTCTTGAGCCCTCGTCGCAAACCTAATCGTTGCTTAACAAGTGAATTAACAAAAAAAAAGATACTTCTCTTGAAACTCCGTCGTTCTGAAAAAAGAAGTGCGTGGCTCAATCAATTTCTGCAAAACAGATTTTCTGTTTGACTTGAAGACCTCATCGGTTAAATGCATGCATTCGAGTCTGATCTTCTCAATGTATTGGTCGTATTGCTCGGGCTCAGCGCTGCGTGTTTTTAATATTTGTTAAATATGGGCAACAGCAGAGCTAAATAATATACCCCCAAATACTCTGCTCCATATCAAAAAACAGTTGAGCATTAATATCGGCATCGTCTGAAAGCAGACCTGTTGTAGTCAAAATGACATTCTTGATACATTCAATAGCTTTCTGGTCCAATGCAAGAGCAACTTTTGAAGTTGTAAGCTCATTGATGTAATCTAAAAAGAGGCATGCCGATTTCTATATTGAGCCCAAAAAATATAAGTGATTGTCTAACAATCTTGAAGCCAACCTCTTCGTTGTCACGCCTCATTGGGACGTTAACAGCACCATAGAACCAAGCAAGGACACCTAGAATGTTCTCATCTTTAGCAGGATTCTTTGTTATATATTTCATGTTAAGAGCAAAGAGATATAATATATATGGTACTTTGATTTCAGGAATTAACTGAAGTAGCGCTTCAACACGATTAAAATTATGATAATGTCGCCAGGGTTCTGAGAATAGCCTCAGAAATTTATCAAACCATAGATCAATCAGCGTTTGGTTCTCAACACCAAGACTTTTATTTAGAGAGTTCCAGTTCTCATGCAAAGTGTGGAGCCCATCTTCCCCGCTGTTTATCGATCGAATAATAAATTCACGTATCTTTGTGCTGGCCAATCTAGGTTTTTCAGGATTAATGAGCACGAACTGGACCGGTTTCAATCCATTTTCTTTTCTGACCTACAAATACCGGAAATGAGATTTGACTAACCTTTTGCACGTACCTCATTATCTGAATCAAAGCAGGAAATATACTCAGGAGATATAAATTCAGCGTCTAAATCTTCGAGAGTAATGAATGGAACTCGAGAGGCCCAGCCATTCAAAGGTATAATCTAGATAAAAGGTAATTCAGTACTCTAATAAAAAAGAAGAAATTGTTAAATACCTTAAATTTCTCAGGTGGGCCGATCAACGTCAGAAAATTCCAAAGGTATTCCTCCCTTGATCTATAGCTTTCTAAGGCAACTCTGTACCTTTTGTTGGTTAAAAAAGTTTCGCCTTTGGTTAGACCGAGCATAAGATATTTCGTCCGAAGCACTATTTCAGAAAGGTACATCTATTCGAATAATAAGATAAACCGTGTCCGCCACTCTAAAAGAGGTTACCTTATGACCAACATGTAAATAATTAAAAGTTCCGCCTGAATAGCCTTTGGAAACAACTCCCTTTTCATCTTTTTCGTGTAGATGTTTCAGCAAGGAGCTGGTGTCGATACTAACCTCTTCCTTGCTGTCAATGTAATGAATTGGAAAGTCCTCCTTCAAGAAAGGAAAAGTCTGAGAATGACTGGTTTGATACACAACCTGAATGAACAATTTTATTTATGTTTTTATTTTTATTAAACTTACATCAAGAGATTTCAGGTACTCATGTTTTTCATCAAGCGGGAATACATCACTGAAAGTCACTGTTAGATCAAAGAATGGGTTGATTAATCTTTTTGAGCTCGCCTATATCCAGCAGAAGATTAAAAAAAAAAAATCGGTTAGCAAATCTTCTTCCTCGCTTATCTCTTACTCGATCGTAAATCTCTCCAGCTAACTTCCAAATGAAGTTGATCTTCTCTGAGTTATATCCTTTGACGCTGAGATCGACTATAAGTCGATATCGGGTTAGCGCTATTGCTTCATCTACATTAGCAAGTGATCCCTTGAATTGCTCTTCAAAAGCGTCCTCTGTGAGCCTGATGGACAGAAAAGCACTAGGTTCAATTCATCAGTCAAATGTCCAGAAAGAGTGAATGTTACTTATTGAATCTTTCCAATAAAAGAGTAGTAGAATTTTTCTCCATGTTTTTTTTTTTGATTTTAATTGAGTTTTGTTTGAAACAAACCAAAAAAATTTTAAATATGTGAAAAAATATAACGTGGACGATTGCCACAAAGGATCGAGCTGCCTCACACTCCAGTCAAGGCTAAAGGGCCTCCATTTTACATGTGTGAAAGAGCTTCTACATCCTTCAATTGTATTAAAATCGTGAGAAGGAAGTTGTCACTTCTTTTTTATGGAGCTCATATTTCTTTTTGATGGTGCTCATTTCTTTCAAATTTAATAAATTTTTTGCAAAATACCCGAAACTAAAATATTTATTTAATTGATCCTTCTCAGCATATAGAGTAGAAAAACATTTATAATTTATCAATTAAAATAAAAATAATCTCTTTCAAATAGTTTTGATTAAACTTATCTAAGGCCTTTTGAACACATACGCAACGCTTGAGATGTGCAAGTGATAGTTATGCCATGTATTTGATGAAGACTCTTTAGGCCTTCAGATCTATGCTCACTATATTTCCTTTTAGCTATTGGAGGTGTGAGCTCAAATACAGAATTTAAAGTCATGAATATGTGTCCCTTTTGTAAAGCCAATCAGAGCTGGTCTCAGTATGTGATTAATTGGCCTTTATACTTCTTCAACGAAAATTTTTATCAGTATAAAATACTGAAAATTAGATTGTCGTTTTGTTCCGTAAACCTTCGTAAAATGTTAAAAAATTTATTTAGACTGTTTGTTCGCCACCTGTCTATTTTTGCTTTTATAGGAAAGAAAGTTCATTAATCACAAAAGAATAAAGATCTTGAGTGAACGATCTTTTTATCCATAATTTGCTGTCCTCATCCCAAATTTACAATGGAAGATAGATATTGTGTTGCATTATGAGCCAAAAAGTTGATGTCAGATGAAAGTTAATCAGAAAATTGAATATACTAAATCTCTCTATCAGCTCTCCTCGAAGAGCAAGTTCCATTTGAGAATTTTGCAGAAAATAAACAAAATAGAGGAGAATCTTAGAGAAACATTTTTATTCAGAGTTAATTCTTTTTCGCTTTCATTGAGATCAACCCCTGAAAAAGCTAATAAATATGAGGAAAACTATACCAAAACAGCAGCAAGAGGACTTTCCCATAAGATTACTAACAAAACACTCGCCTATCTCTCTGACATACAATTTACATGTGTCAAAGTCATTATCTTATGGAATAGTTCCATAGTTATTGTTTAGAATATTCTCAAAAACTTTCTCTTGGAGCGCTGCAAGAAGGTATAAGAATTAAATGTCTGAGAGAAAAATTCTTTGCCTCCACAATCAATATTCTTAAAGAATATTTTTGAAAGATTAAGATTCTCTGTCTCATTGATATTAATAATCATTCAATTTTTAAAAATATCATCAATCCTCTCTGCACAGATGCAAGAACAACCATCTCAGCTCAATAAATCTAAGTATTGTGATGTTCATAAAATGATGGCCGTTCAGTTTGACGGCAAGAAAGACGTAAAAGTAGGCCAAGTTCCAATCCCGCTGGTCACCCTGGCTCATGATGCAATCGTCAGAGTCACAGCAAGCACTGTATGTGGTAGCGATCTCCATCTCTATCATGCTCTGGTCCCTGGATTACCCAAAGGGTACATTTTGGGGCATGAAAGCGTCGGAATTGTTGACGACGTCGGCCCTGGTGTTACCAAATTCCAAAAAGGTGATCGTGTCGTTATTTCTGCCGTGATAGCTTGTGGGCAATGCGAGTATTGTCTACGACAAGAGTGGTCCTGCTGTGACAAAACAAACAGTCCGAATCCTGTTCAAGAAAAACTTTTTGGACACCATACTGGTGCTCTCTTTGGCTACACTGAAACATTTGGAGGCTATGATGGTTGCCAAGCTGAATATGTTCGTGTGCCTTTCGCAGATGTTAACCTCTTCCCTATTCCATCCTCGGTGAGTGACAAACAAGCATTGGTCATTGCTGATATTGCTTGCACTGGTTGGCATGGGAATGAACTTGCGCAGGTCAAAAATGGTGATAAGGTTGCTATTTTCGGTTGTGGTCCAGTTGGACTTATGGCTCAGATGTGGGCGAAATATCGTGGTGCAAGTATCGTTGTGGCCATTGACATCGATGAGCAACGGCTAAAGTTTGCAAAGACGCATTTTGGAGTGGAAACTATTAACGGAAAGGAAGAAGATCCCGTTGAAGCTGTCAAGAAGCTTATTCCTGGAGGGCCTGACAAAGTCATTGATTGCGTAGGTTTCCGTTTCCCTGAGGGCTTGGTTGAGAAAGTTGAATTCAAGCTGGGCTTGCAAACAGATTCTCCAAATATTGTGAACGCAGCTATCAAGATGTGCAGAAAGAATGGACGAATTACCCTTATTGGAGATTACGTGAGCTACACAAATCATTTCAATATTGGTGCTTTGATGGAAAAGCACCTTACCATGAATGGAGGCCAATTATGGCCTCATAAATACTATAAAGTACTCTTTGAAGCAATAATGAGCGGCAAAGTTGATCCAACGGTTGTGTTCACTCACACATACCCACTAAGCAAGGGAGATCAAGCATACAAAGATTTCGATGAGCATAAAGACGGGGTAATTAAGCCATATGTAATCCCAGATTCCCTTTTACTGTCAGGAACCGAAGGAACCAAAATATAGAAACTGGTTGTTAAAGACAACCTGCAAAGTTAAAAGGATTAATTATCGCCATGACTAGCTAATTGCATGCAATGTTAATATTTTATGTTTTACTGTCCTTTCTGAATATACGAATTCCAAAAATTTGGTTGAAAATCCTCAGAAATTAAATTTCATTCTTAATTCCAATCGATGAAGCCAAATATAACCCAAAGGGCTGATTCCAATCAGTTGTTACAATTCTAAATTATCAGACATCAGATACTAGGGACATAGAATTTTTTACTGTGTGATTGATCTGGGCTGAACTTTAGATTATTATAGAGAATTCTATTTTGCTATGTCATATTAGCGAACTACAAGGTTGTTATTTCCCGACCCAAAAAAAAAATAAAATCCTACTAAACTAAGGAGAAAGAGCGATCGAACTTTGTTTTACATTTGCTTTGATTCATATATATTCCACTGAATCAATATTTATTAAGAAATGTAATATCGTATTTCTAACAAATAGAATCCAAGTCATGGAACGCTAAACTCTGTTTTATATATTCAACATCATCATAATCAGAAAACGAATCAGAGTTAATTATTCAGTTGAGTCAATAGCGCCACTCCTCTTTTCACCCAATGCTTCTCTGGGAGTCCTGAGGGCAGTCTTATATACATCACGAAGTTTGTAGAGTGTCCTGTCGTTGAGAGCTCTCCTCTTCTCGCTGATGTTTTGTACACGGGGGAATTGTAGTTAGGATACTTAGACACATCAGTTGACTTGCATGGCTTCAATAATATCACAGGACATTTGACAAACAGGACCTAAGAGAGAATATTATGAGATCACTATTATTCAGTGTGAAATAAGTACCTTAGGATCGCTCTCTCCTAACTCCATAGTCGTGTAATCCCATTTGGCCCCTTCGATGAATAGACCATTGATGTAGGCACCATTCTCAGGTTTTTCGGTCTTTTCATCAGCGTGAATCTATTAAAAAAAAAAATGAGTAAGCATTCAACGTTTTTAAAGCAGTTTGTACCTCGAAATCAAAGACAATCTCATCGATAGCGATCTTTTCTTTTCTAGCATAGTTTTGCAAGACCCCTGTTAAGAAACTTTGAGTGAAATAGAATCCGGAGATCCAGAAAGTTGGTGGAGGTCCATCTTCAATCCATTTTCTGAAGAATTCAAGTCTTGCTTTCAAGTCACTAATGTACCCTCCTAGTGGTTTTAAACTTGGATATGATTTGGCCATCCACTGGTCTGGTACTTTGCCGTTAAACAAAGACTGGGAAGTTTTTTCTAGCACTGGACTCATCAAAATAAGACCTTTCAGGGCTTTCTGAATATCTTCGAGCGATTCAATGATAACTCTGACGAGAATATTAAATCGCTGGATTTCTTGTGTGAGCACAGTGTTCATACTTTCTTCGTATTTCACAGGGTATTTCAGAGTAACGCCCTCAACATCAAAAGGTTTTGGGAAGTCGGAAAGGATAGCTTGGCAAACCTTTGTAAGGACCTCGTCAATTGAGGCTGTTTTTGAGTCACCACCTTGCGATTGGCATGACATGAGAGAGTCCAAAAGGAGGCCTGTTTCATTCAAATCCTTTGTGATGTCTGCGTTAGTATGCAGTCCGAACACCTCCGGCACAGGATTCATATCAATCTTCGTTTTGATCCATTCAAGCGTTGCTTCATAGTCACCATCAATGGGAGCGCTGCAATATTCGACAGGAGCGAACTTATAGTCGTCATAAGTGATCATCTCGTTACAGTAGTAATCACCTAGTAAAATAACAATCAAACGACGATCTTTATCATCAGTGACTCTGCCTCCGTAGTTACATTCTGCTGTGAGATATTGGAGTGCGTCAAATGGAACTTGATCTGGATACTCATTCAGGAACATGCAAAGTTGTCGCACGCTGATACGCAAATCACTTTCGTTGAACTCGTAAGGAATATTCCATCCGAGCGGTCCAAACTTCCTACGTTCTTGGATGACAGCGTGGAAGAAGCACAATCCGAAGAGCAGCTTTCGCCATTCTCGAGGTCGATTGCAAGATTCAAAGAACGCTCTGTCAGAGATCGGATCTGTGAGATAAGAACGAGTGAGATTAGCACGAAGTCCTTTTGGTGGCTCATTGGTCATTTTAACACCATTTTGCAGAATAGCCACAGGGAAATCTGGAGAAGGATAAGAAGTCAGCCAGAGTCTGAACTCGGGGTGAGGTTTAGGTTCAGCAGTAAATCCTTCGCAGATTCTCTCTAGAGTAGGCATCCATGTAATAGCCAGATGGCAGTTTTGAAGTACCACCCAATTGCCGGTCCTCGAAGCATCTTCAATGGCTCTCTCAGCGCTTGGTCCTTGTCCTTGTCCAAGCGAAATAGCTTTCACTCCTTTATTCTTGGATTCAGCGAACTTGTAGAGGGATGTAAATGGATCAGATCCCGGCGAGAGAACGAAAATAAGAGGCGAAGAAGCTGTAGAATCTTTGAATACTTCAGCAAGATTAAATGGAGGAGGTTCAATAAACTTCTCTGCCAGCTCTATTCGAATGAAGTCTTGGATGGCAGGGATAAGTTTATCCGGACGTAAGCATCTCAGTACCAAGAGCTTATGGAAAGGTGAGAAAGTGGTGTCATAAGGCTCTGGTAAAGGTTCCTTGTGAGGTGTTGTGCTTGTATGCAAATTTTTGAATTCATCGATTTTAGCCTTGAAATCTTGTACAAAAGAGGAAAAGCCCTCCAAAGCTCCCATTCGGATAATTTCTCCCCAAGCCTTGTCACTTAGCCAAGGCGCATTGGGTTTTTCAGGAAGTTTTTCGTCAAGTGAAATACCACCTGTGAGCAAGAATCGGTACTGATCGCTATCAAGTTGGCCACGGTATTCCATGAGTCTCACACAAAGGAGGAATGAGAAGAGCAATTTATCTTTCTCGAACAGCGAGCGACAGATATTGGCGTAGAGAGAATAGAGGAAGTATTCTTGAAGATTCTTCAAGCGTGTTTCAAGCACAGGACTGATCTCCGAGTTATGAATAGATTGCTCAAAGAGATCGATGAAATATTTCAGAGAGTACTGATACATCGGATCAATGTTAGCAAGATCGGTGATAGCAAAGAACAAGCAAGCAGCTTCTCTCGAAACAGGGCTATAGCCAGCACGAGCTTCATCGATTTGTTTCTCTGTAACTTCAGCGTTCTTTTGCTTCTCTTTGATTTCTGAGGATTTGAACTTTGAGGCCGTAAGAATCTCGATAGCTGCGTCGTCACCCAGAATATTGGTGCTTTCGGAAAGCACTCTAAGGATCTGCTCTTCTATTTCGAAAAGTTGTTTCTTATTATCAGCAGATTCCAAAATAAGTCTCTCCTTGGCTTTTTCGAGCTCAGGTTTCTCGAGACTAACGAGTTTACCGAGCAATTGATCATTGAGACCTTCTGGAGTAATCATAAAGTTGATCAGCGAGACTTTTGTGGATATTTCTGGCAAATAGTGAGGATTTCTGAGTTTAGTGGTGATATATAAACAGAACCCAGCAGAATAGTCAAGTTCCTTATCACCAAGTCTGATATATGTTGAAGAACCTTTAACATAGGTTTGCTTCAAGAGAATTGGAGTGAGAGAAGGATCGAGTTCCTCTCCAACGTTTTCAAGAAGGACAGGTTTACCGAATTGGATGGCATTCTCGAAGATTCTTCTCGTTTTCTCTCCTTCGTTGAGCTTGGCCACATCCAAACCCTTTTTCTTCTCCATAGTTTTTATCCAGCGATTAGCTTGACCTTGAGGATCGATACACAGAGGCCATCTGAGTCCCTTCGAAATGATGATAGCGTTCTCAATAGAGAATGAATCAGATGGCAAACCGTCAATATTCCATTGGCGGATTTTAACTGGATCTCCCAACACTTGTTGCAGTGAGAAAGTCTCAGACGAAGGAATGTTCTTGGAAATACATTTCTCAACCCATTCTGCAGTTATCTGAGTTCTAAATGCAGAAGTAAACGCACCTAGATAGGCAATCATTCCGGATGAAACCAACACGTCGCCGGTCAAGTTCACATAGAAAACTTTAAGTTGTTCTGCAAGTTCGTTCCAACGTCCTTTCTCAGTGCCCAAACTGTCAATCAATTTGAACGCTCTTTCCAGTTGTCGTGAACATTCATCGAATTCTTTTTCGAGGCGCTCTTTATTTTTCTGAGTGACATCAAGCTCTCTTTGCAGTGTTTCAACTTTATCATTGATGTCTTTGAGAGTAGCCTGCTTGACGGCAAGTTCGGCCATCAAGTCATTTGCCTGCTTTTCAGCAACAGCTTTCTTTTCTTTCTTTGGCCTGACTTTCTTGTTGACCTCGTACAGGTTGTACATACCTCTTACCCACTTGATGAAGCAACCACAGGCGATGGACGCGTTCATGACTTTCTCTTCCTTCAAGTTTTCTTTGTTTTCAGGATTGTTCAAGAAGTCACCGAGTTGTTTAATGGTCTTTTCTTCGACATCATCGATGCCTTTAGAAAATCCAATCAAATAATCCATCAGACCTGACTCTCCGAGTAATTTAAGAGAGGCTCCCCAGTAATCCCATTCCATCTCCATAGTTTGAGGATTCTTTTTACGTTCGACTGGAACTTTCTTGGTGAGAATAACCATGGCAGTAAGAGTCAACTTCACGGGAATTGGAGGATTCGATCTCATGGCCTTGACTTCTGCGACTTTGCTCGGATCGAGGACTTTAAGTGCTCCTTCGGCCTCTCTCAGCGCAGGCATAGCTTCTTCGAGATCCCTCTCGCACTCTTCTTTTATCGCATTAGCTTCGTCTGCAGCGCTTTTAGCAATTTCCTCTTCTTTCGAGACGACTTCTCTAACTTTATCGGCTTCAGCCTTTTTAACAGCAACCTGTTCCATTTTTTTCGCAGTGTCTTCAGCAGCTTCTTTAAGTTTGGGTTTCATCTCAGTGAGCTGCTCTTGCATTTTTCCTACAGTTTTCTCAGTAGTGATAATGCGCTCGTAGCCGTTAGCATATTTATTGATGTTTGCTCTGACTTCTTTACGTTTTTCAGCAAGAAGAAGTCTAAAGGTCTTGATCATTTCCAAGTAACTCGTTGGAGTAACATAATACTTTCTTTTCAATTCCTTATAGAATCGATCTGCCCATGCGACTGTGCTTTCATGGAAGAATTGAAGCATCTCAGTGCATGCGTCTCTAATTTCTTGACCTCTTTCTGTACCCATGTCAATGTCACGAACAAAGTTCTTGGCGACTGAAACCAAAGCGTCATCAGGCCACGCACTGAACCAATCAATCGTACAACAGTTTACGAGAGAGGGGAACATTCTGATACGATTACGAAGTGCATCACCGATAGGTGAGAACGTAAGCACGATATGCAAGTTCTTTTTCACTTTTTCAATGAAGAAGTTGTATAATTGCACTGGAGTACCATCCACAGCTTTACCTTCCTGTCTCGCTACAGGGCGCACAAGTTCCATAAGTTCTGCTTTCTCTTCTGCAGTGTAAAGATTCGGGACTTCAGCGGTATTGAGGAGCGTGTTGATATCTTCAACGAAACCTTCCTCTTTGATCTGGGAGTCCGTGAACACAAAGACGGTGGGTTGGTTTTTCGCTCCGGCTGATTTGAGAATCGCTTTTAGATCTTCTCTCCAGTCGTTTCTTGAATAATTGTTCTTAATTTCAATCTGCATGACACGATAGTCATAGATGTAGGCGGCAAGGTTAGTAAGCGACTGTCTTCCACTACCTCCAACACCTATGAGCAATGCATTCCCTCCTGGCTGCTTGAGAATACGAAGAATGATAAGCAAATGCTCAATAGCAAACGAGAAAAGGACAAGGTCCATTGGTTTATCTGAAGTACTGTTGTAATTGCCCAAGTGCTCTTCAAGAGATTCTTGCAGTCGCTGGAAATCAGTCACCTCCTCATAGAATGGCTTTGCAGCACGTGCAGTGAAGACATCAGTAAACATTAGAGCACGTATCTCATCGATTGTGTCGACTTTGCCATCCTTGTTCTTGTCTAAGCTGGCCATAACATTATCAAAGTTCGCTCCGAAAATCTTTTTAATAACGTCTCTCAAGGTTCTCAGCAAAAAGTTCTTATCTTCCTCGTCTGTGAGACGATCACCAAACACTCTCCACACCTCATGGGTCAATAGTTTGATAACGGACTCTTGGTCTTTAATTCTATCCTTGTCAGTCATGCAAATACCCAATATGACTTTGGAGAAGTCCCTGAGATTGAAGAGGTAGTGAGATTTCATAGGAGTTGGACGCAGTTCTGCCATGGCGATTTTGTAGATTTCGAGAGTTGTCATGACAATTTTGCTTTCGAGCTTTGTTACATCAGGCGAAAAGTTACTTTTCGTGAAATACCAGTGCAAAATTGTTTGGAAGATTCGGTTTAATGTGTCATCATCGAAAGCAGTTAATGAGACAAGATGCACATGTCTGAGAATTCTCGGCGTGATGAAAGTTCTTCCACCGCCAGGTGGTCCCATAGCCGAAATGAAGATTTTATCAACAATTTGTCTGAATGGCTTCTCTTTGTCTTTGTAGTCATACCAACCGCCTTGATCGATCATTTGACGAAGAATTTCGACTGGAGGCTGTGCTCCATATTTCTCTTTGGAAGGCATGTTCAAATCGTCAACGAAAATAACGACTTTCTTGCCAATCGGAGGTCCATATTGACCTTTCTTTCTCTTGTCAAGTTTGGAGTCGATGATTTCTTGTGTTTGATTTTCTGAAGTTTGAGCAGAGAACCCGAGTTCGATGGTTGTGAACTTGTCTTTTGGAAGTACGTTATGGATAACGTTTTTAATATATACTGATTTTCCTGTACCTGTGGGACCACAGAACAGAGTAAGGATATCATTTTTAATGTTCATTTCGAGAAGGTAAGAATAACGGACTGTATCAGTCGTTTGAACAATGATCTCTTGAGGTTGGAGTTTATTCGAGATGTTTTCATTAGGAATGAGATCAGTCCAGAGCACCCACTCACCATCTTGCTTGTTATCTCTCAAGCGATGAAGATAGTCATAGACCGATCCAGAATTTGGCAAGTTAATCTTTTTATCAAACTTATGCTCTTGTAAGTCAAGATTAGCAAGCTTCTTGACGAACAAATCGAATTTCTTGCGAGATTCAACGGTAAGACTGCCTCCAATTGACCAAACGACTGCAAACATGAACTTTTGATCAATGATGGAGAATCTAGTCTTCATTTCAATCGACTCGAACCATTTCTCATCATTGAAGTCTTGGAGTAGAACGCCGAGCATTCTCATAAGAGACTGGATGAGGTTTTGTGGTTGAGTTGGAGAGGATTCTTTGAGAGTCTTATGCTGAGCTAGTAACGCATCAATACCAGTGTCAAAGAGCATGTTGAGACGATCGGTTTCAGGTGGGCCAAATGTCTTTGGTAGACAAAATTCTTTCCAACTTTCGAACAGCGGTCTCCAGCCCATTTCGTGTGGCTCCATATAAATCATACCGCAACGAGAAACCGTAGCTGGAGACGCTTCGAGCAAATCCATGGGTTCGAAGATCATGTTCATCGAATTGGTCATTGCAATGATTTCTCCTGAGTTGAGACAGAGCTTCTTGTTATCATCCAATACAGTATTCATATTTTCAATCCAAACTGCGTCGACAGGCCCATCGAAAATAATCCATTTACGATCATCATCTTCTAATTTAGCATACGCTCTGAATTTGACAGCCAAAACTCCGTCAGCCCATTCTTGAGTAACTTCGTCGCTGTAACCGTAGAGTTGTTTCATTTTGATACTCTTTGGGTTGATACGGACAAAGTGAACTTTGTGCTCATCCATTAACCTTCTCTCGCTGAGTTCTGTAAGAGCGCCGGCCAAGACATTCAAAATGGATGTCTTGCCTCCAAAAGGCATTCCGACCACCATCAGACCGTGACGGACCAGAATCATTTCATAGAGTTGAATAACCTTATCGATGAAATAAGGAACAGCTTGTAGCTGATAGAGCTTGATTTGGTTGTGAATGCATGCGATCATATCGGTATAATCAATTTGTGGTAGTTCTATACCTGGGAAGAGATCCGATGTGATACCTTTAAACAGAGGGAGATCGAAGGCAAGAAATTTCGCCAGATTGACATCATTGATGGCTCTTAGCATCAGAATACTCTCGTCCTCGTTTGGTTGTTTGCGTTTAAGGTTACCAGCGGCAACCAGGACAGATTTTACGGCTCTCATACCGTAATCGTAATGTTTTTGGGACGAAAGTTGCTCAGAGCAAAGTTTATAAGTCGTGACGATCTTACGAGCGAGATTGGTTGCATCAGAGAAACCATAAGAGTACAGCGAGATTTCAGAAATCATAGCGTAATCTGGCACCATCATAGCCACGGATCTGAAGAGAGCTTTCAAGTTATCAGGAAGTTCCGAACGGCCGGCGTAACCGGGATTCATAGTGATAAAGACGTTACAGGTGGGTTTCAGACCGATTCTTGCATCGTCGAATTGGAATTCGGTAACTTTTTCGGCCAAGGCGATTTGAATGGTCAAAATCTGCTGCGCGATGACAGAAAGCACTTCAAGATCGATACGATTGAACTCATCGAAGCATGACCAAGCTCCTGATGAGGCGAGCCCTTTGAAAAATTTCCCCATTGCTTTGTAGTCAAGACCATCTGAGCAGTTGAACACAACGCACTGACGAGCAAGCGCTTTCGCCAGATCTTTAACTGTTTCGGTCTTTCCTGTTCCTGCTGGACCTTCTGGTGCACCACCATAGTTTAGCCAGATTGCTCCACAAAGAGTACGGTAGCAACGATCAGTCAAAGGAGTGATAACCAGTCTTGATGAGTTACCCAAATATTCGTAGTTGTAAGGACAAGTCGCATTGATGATTCTGACTACGACGTTTGATTCTTCCCAATAGTATCTCATCTGTGCGAGCCAAGCAAAATCTGTAACTTCATTTACGCCCGCATCGACGAGTTGTCTGATGACATCTCGATTATGGACATCAAGAACGATAAGAGCTTGAAGAGTTGCTCGATCCAACTTTGAAATATCTTTTCGGACCAACTGGACGATCTCTTCGAGCTAGCATTCAAAAAAAAAATGTTAGTCAAGATGATTCTTACAAAAGATTGAAGAAATAAACAATAATCATAATAGTGATGCGCAGCAGCTATCAACTGAGAATGAGACGGCTCAGACCTAGCTGGACAGATCAGTAGAACTTCGCATCAAGCGTTGAAGGCACTCTCTGCTCGGTTCTTCATTAAACGTTTTTTAATCACTGCGGTTTCGATCTCATTCAGTTAGTAACATTAATAGCGTGCGCAGACAAGAGAAAAAAGAAAAATAATCAGCAATCACTATTTTACCTGCTGGTCTAATGTGGCTTTATATCCAGACAAAGCTGCCGCGCCTCCTTCTTTGAGAGTGGCCTCAGCATGGAGTGTCCAATAGGTCATATCGATAGCCAGTACAGCTTGACCACATCTGGAAAGGACCCATTCGTTTCTTTTCTTCTTTCTATAATCGTTGTATGCAACTTCAATCACGTCTCTCAAGCTCGCGATCATCTGATCCTCTACTTGAATCAACCACTGCTCAACAGCACCTTTTGCAGCCATCGCATCAACATCAAGGTTGTATTTCACATACTCTCCTTCACTAGAGTACATTCCCTGAATCTTCTTGAGCTCGTCAAATTCCAATTTGTTGATACCCTCAAAGCATTTCTTGAGATGCGGTTGTACTCTTAATGGATCTTTTGTCTCTGAGAGAATTTCGAGAAGTTCTTGATCTGACAGGAAGAAGAAACGAGGGAAGTATGATCTCTTCTTCTCGAGATAGCTGTTAAGTCCTTTCTGCACTACCTCTAGCCCTTCATTGGCCTCTTTAAGCTGATCGAGGAGTTTCTTATTTTTAGTGACCTCTTTTATCTTGGGATTGGTGTGAATTTTGCTCATCATCATCTTCCAAATGCTGTCGACTTCTTTAAATTTCGCTCCTTCTGTCGGCATTTGTTTCATAATATCATCTGAGGAGAAGACAGGCTCAAGATAAAGCCACACTCCCTGCACCTTGATCCAATACTCGATAATATTCTGTGTGTATTGCAGGAAATTCTCCATTTCTTCGAGTTCTTTCTCGAAAGCTTTAGCGAATTGAGATCCTTTCATTGTTTGGATTCTGACAAATTGATCATCAAGTAGCAATTGAATTTCATCGATGCTTTCTCCTTGGATAACATAGGTTCCAGTATCCTTCCAGCTCTTGAGCAAGCAATACACATTGGACCAGTCATCATCCATCTTGAACAGAGCTTTTTCAATATTATACTCTTTAGTGGCAGCTTCTGCGACTTCTTCAAGAGCCACTTTCTCCTTGATAAGATCTAATCCCATCAAATTTTCCAAATTCGATGGGTTTTCAGGACCGAAATTAGGCAAACCGGCTGCTTCCTGGGCAATTTTGGATATTCTCTCCCAGTGACGAGGTTTTAAACCAGGATTACAGAGAATTCTGACTAATGGAGTGTGCTTTTCAAATTCTTCAATAGAGCTCCTCATTTCTTTTGCCAGTTTCAGCGGATGAGGAGTATCAGATTTGAAAATGCTCGTCAGCTCGGTAGCTTTCTTTTTCATTCTCTTCGTCTCGCTTTCGACCTCATCAGGATCAAGTTTTAGGACTGGTTTATCTTTCGTCCATGACAGCTTGCTAGACTCAAAATCACGAACGAGTCTCCAAAGATCAGCGTAGGGATTAAGTTTGACCGAAGCTTCTGACAGTTGTGGAAATTCGGTGACAGTCCATCCGATTTTTTCTTCTTTCTGACCGATATCTTCAGCTTCTATCTCAGCTTCTCTTAACTTTCTGAGATAACTATCAATATGATCATTCGCTTCCTTTTCTTCGAAAATAGTTGCATAATCCTTCAATTTTTCGATCGAGATCGCGAGGTTATCGAGCGATTTCTTGAAGTCTTCTCTCTTCTGTTTCAGTTTCTCTTCCAAAGCCTCTCTGTCCGATCGAATTCTGTTCTCATTCAGCTCAACGTCGGCTGGGATAGCAGACACCATCTTGAAAATTTCGTAGACTTTATGGATCTCTTCGTCGGATAGTTCGTAAGGTGTGTTAACGAGGGTCAGTAGCCATTTATACAGATCCTCAAATTCGTTTTTGATTTTGGAGTTCTCAACTTTCTTAATCCTTTCAATCGCAGCCTCGAGTTCAACTAATTTATCGACGGAATCAGCGCGAGGTTTGATATCTTCGCGAAGCATTTCTATCTCCTTGATAATTTTCTGACTGTTGAGGGTGACGATATGAGAAATCGAAATAACAAGCTTCTTTTCGATGATCTCTCTGCAATTTTCCAGAAGTTTCTTCTTGACGGAACAGACATCAATGTTGATCATGCTCATGCGAATAAAGAAAGGAACTTCATCCATGACTTCTTGGTAGATCTTCTCATACTTTTCGATCATTTGCTCATATTCTTTTCTCGTATGGTTGATTTCTTCACAGAAACGATCAACTACCTCTCCCTCCGTTAAAATATAGGCATATTTCTCTAGAACGTCTTCAACTTTAGCTACTGCAGCGAGATTTGCATCAATGATGCCTTCAATTTCTCTAGCTACATTTTGAACAACTTCATCTTTTTGAAGCACCTCCCACAATTTAGATTTGTCTGAACGAGAGATCGATATCTCAGCTCTCGAGAAATTATGCGAAACGTTTATTATCATATCAATGATCCGGAGGAGACTAATTTTAATCTCACTGAGCGGCGTGTTGAAGAGAATTTGGCCATCTTCATCTTTCATTTCGAGAACTAAAAAGACATCTTCAATAGGATTAGTCCAGTCTTTTTCTTCCGCAATGATTGTTGCGGGATCTTTGTACGACTCCTTTTTGAAGCGACGGAAGAAATCACGGAAAACATAGAGTGAGTCAGTGATCAAGCCTCTCAGCTGATTGTACATCAGAGCAGCATTTGACTCAAAAAAGATGAATGCGGTCTTCTTATCCATGTCTGTGAGTTCAGTTTTGTAGATCTCCTGAACTGTCTTTACCCATTTCTGGAGGTCTTCCTTGATGGCTTGAATGCGGTCTTCCTGTACTCTGAAGAAATCGGCAATAGTGATTGTCTGATCTTCTTTGGTTGGCAATTCAACGAGCAATTGCTTCTCATATTCGCTCCAAATTTCTTTGAACTGCAGCGTGGCTCTGCTGCAAATAACGAGGTGGTCAAGAATATCTTTTCTTGAAGCGGCAAACATATCTTTCCATTCTTGATCAGGCTCAAGTCCTTGGTAAATGTTATCTCCATAATCGACAGGAGGAGAAATTATTTGCATGATTCCAAGTCTCATTCTTTCGTCTTCATCTTTGAGGACGTAATCCAGAATGGCTTTTCGCACGCTTTCATAGTAGTCGAGATTGATTTCATGCAGCATTTTATCAATCATATTCTCAACAGTATATCTATCGAGATATTGGTACTCCGAAGGAATAAGATCCAGAATATCATTAATCCAGTATTGTTTGATTGTCGCAACACAATCCACGTTAATTTCTTTCATGATATACTGACGATAGCGGTTAAAACTGGTTGCTCTGGCTTCTACTCTCTTTCGTAATTCTGGGATATTAGGGTAGTTGTGGATAACATAATAAAGTTCTTCTTCGACAGTTGCTGGCTCGTTCAAGAACTCTGGATTAGCAGTGAGGTTGACTTTGTTCTCTTTAACTTTGATGTATTTGATTCCTTTGGATTCTGTGTCAATATGGAAGTATTTGGCCGAAGGTGTATAGTTGGATGCAACACGAGCGCTGACAGAGAGAGAAAATTTCGTTGCTGCTATTGGCGCTGCGATTGTCCTTGCGAATTGGTCGATGACGGGTGGATAGCGGACCTTCGCAATCGCTGGCTTAGTAAATTTAGCATTCATCAAATTGCCTGGGTTTGCAGTGAGACGAGCGAAATCTTGATTTCTATCAAGCGGATCTGATCCAGCTCCGAGAAGCTCTTCGAGAAGACTGTTAGTGCGGCCTTTCTTTTTTTTCGGTGGTGAGAGGATAGAGTCGCCGTGGGGTTGGAATTTCGTTGAGAGCAATTTGCTGCGATTTAATGGATTATTTCCTCCATGCCCATAGCCATTAGGCTCACCAATTCTTCTTATTGGAGAGATATTCATGCCTTCTCCTCTTTGATCACCTAAATTTTTTTCACCTAAGATCTGACTCTCTTCTGCTCGACCATGATCAAAACTTTTCTTCATGACGCTCGACATTGAGGTGTTGACATCAATAAGGCCTTTAACGGTTTGCTATGAGAAGAAATAAGTCAGCCTTTTTTTAAATGTCGCACTGAAATAATTACTTTGTGCACAATTCCTCCAGTCTTTGCTTTCAAAGCGGGAATTATTATTATTTCGCGGTTCATACTCACAAGCTTTCCCAGTACACCAATATCAACTTCGCACTTTGCATTTTTGACTAGGATCTATACGAAAATGAATATTCGTCATTATTTGAAAAAAATTTTACTTCTCCTATCAGAGTCCAGATCCTGCAAATTGCTGTAAAAACCAATTGAGGGTCACGACTCTCGCGAGGATCATTTGTTTCAATGAGTTTTGCAACTGCACTCACATTGAGTTTCACGGTGGGTTGCTTCAGATCGTTGCCTTCGAGCTGTTACAAAATTTCAGAATATTTTTCTGGTTTAACTTCACAAACCTTTTGTTTGAGCTCAAATTGCTTTAGAAACTCAGGATTAAATTGGACGTGGATATAGTTTTCTTTGTCTTGATAACGGTAGCTGAAAAGGACTGTGAAGGAAGGATGAATTGTAAATTGCAAATGTCAATTTTCATACCATAGCTCGGAATATTGACCATTCTGCCTAGTTCAAGTTGTCCTCTTACCCATCTAAAAAATTACATGTTTATAATTCTATCCGATTCCTTTGTTGCTTTACTTGACGAGAGCATTCCAACTTTCTTGATATGTTGAATAACTAATAAGTAGGCCCAAACCTGAATCTCCTGACCCATGCCTGCGATTTTCATTACAAATGATACAAATTGACTGATATTACCGTTCTGCACAGATCTTCAATACGTTTTCGAGTGTGAAAATAGCTGGCGCTTCACCCGACATAACTATTTCAGGGTATTTTTTGAAAGAAAAGAAAATATTTTAATTTATTAAACGTTTTATTTTAACTTGCTCTCAAGCTAATCACCCGCTAACACCGCTTGAAACTGGCCACTATTTCTTATTGATTCATTTTCATAGTTAACACTCTACATGATTAAAAACAACTCGATATTTAGCTAATAATTTTTCACTTTTTGCAATTAACTTATAGCTTTCTCATGATACTCAAGCCAAATATTGTGCCTAATTTGAGTTGTTGCATCGAAGATAGTTGAATAACTGGCGGTTTTGGAGATTTTGATAGTTTATTCGATTGTTTATGAGGTTTTAGACACTGTTTCGAGAAATAAAGCTGACTGCACTAAGAAAAATTGGATGCAACTTTGTTTGAAAACATGAATTCAGAGACCTCCAAAAGGCTTTTCGAGCTGTTTCATCAATGGCAATCAGTCGAAATCTTTATTCTCGGTGAAGGCGTCAGCAGGTGGCTTAGGATTTGTAGTAGCCCAAGATTTTAGCGGCTTCAATAAAATCGAATCCTTCACATTTCTTCTCAAGGCAGTACTCAACATATTTTCTTCTGGTAAGCTTAAAGCAGTTTCTCAAGCAAAGCTCTGGATGGTAAGGTGACATTAATATTCATACAATAGATGCTTATTTACTCTGCTCGACGTTCTGGTCATGCAAATATTGGTGTCTAAGCTTTTTCATGGTCTTTTTGTGCATGTCCTCCAAAGAATCCCCAACTTCGAGGTGGTCTCCGAAGTCGTACCACTCGTAGAACTCAGCATGGGCCAAATGGATTGGGATGTAGTTGACTTCAGCTCTGTTCATTTTTGTTATTTTTTATCGATTATTTAGGCAATTATCAAAGGATTTAAAAGTGGCTTTCTCTGAAACATTAAATCTCAAGTTTTGAAGTGTCTTTTGCATGGATTTTGTATTTATTCAGTCTCAAAAAGTGAGTGGAAAAAATTATAAATTGACGAGCTCATTTTTTTCATTATTTAGGTTAGATACCCTTTTTTGAGATGGTAACAGATGATATTTGGCTCAGAATTCGTGGATGCATGTTAATTAATTATCTGAAATAACTTAAGGAAAAATCTTTCGATTACACTCAATCATATATATGCCGTCAATGCTGATCGCAAGTTACTATTTAAGCAGGTGAAATGATTAAATTTTTGGATTTTTTCGAATTTGAGTTTTACGTGTATTACGTTCACGATGTGTTCTCTGATACAATAATCAGCTTCATAACCTTTGCTTCAATTCCCAAATTGGTTTCATATATCCTCAGCCTCGACGCTAAAGTTTTTTATTGCTTTTGATTTACTCTTGAATTTGTTCCTAGCTATCCTTTGTTTTCAGCCTGGCAAAGGTATTCACGAATACAAGCGTGTTTGTGTTTGGAAACTAATTTTTATTTTTCTGTAGTTAATTGTTTCTTTGCCTGGAAGCATTTTTTCCCATTAGTTAAATTTAGAAAAAATACTAGGATGGAATCATTGGTCAGGATCTTCAAATTTAGAGTGTTGAGATAATGTGTTCGATGTGATCTTGCCAATATATATTCCAACTATTAAAGTATTCATTCAGTAGAATCGATTCATTCACAATAGATCACTTCTTATGCCAGGATGACCTAAATCTGCTATATATATTTCCTTTAGTCAATTAATAGCTTAACTTATTTGATGAGCTTGTTTTTCATCATGTTTCTTAGTGAAAGCAATTTCACTTTTTGTTACGAGGAATTAGAATTTTTTCTTTGACTTTTCCGTTTCAGAACCATTAATCTTTCCTTTATCATCACTTGAATTGTCACTTTTCCCAGGAGTATCGCTACCTTTATTTTTGTCACCAGCGTGGTCCAATTTGGAAGCAGCTTCACTTCGTTCCTGTGGATCAGTAGTAGTTTTTAGAGTGTCTACAGCCTCAGTAATTTCGGACCATCGCTTTGCTTGTGACTTGCTGGTCCCTTTCTGTGATCGAATCTCAACCTGATGAATAGCAGGACGCAAAAGTTTCTTCATAGATTATATTAGTGGAGAATATTGTTGTGAACTGAGCTTCACCGGATTTAATTTTCGTTGTTGATGATTATGTTGTCTCTATGTTATTGTCAATGGGTAAACACTAAGGGTTGTGCATTAAATAATAATGAGAAAATCGATGGATTCATTCTATATTAAAGACTGGTAGTTACTACAATTCTCTAGAAGAATTTGTTAATTGATAAGATAGTAACTCAATGGACTAAAGTCAATAAACGAAAATTCCTTTTTATCAGCATTATTTAGATATACACAACTTTGCACAAATCCAAAAACTACATTATACTTGATCTAAAGTATTCTCAAGTTTCACCCTATTCACAAGACATTATTCGGCCGATTTATTTAATTGTGTTATATAGATGATTTCTCGGTATATCTCTCTAGACACTAAATTATATTAATTCATTCAACATTCAATTAATTGTTCCTTCTGAAGAATAGACTCAAATATATCTTTGCTTTTTAATTCATTGATTTATTGGCCTTTGCGAGCTTGTCCTCCAGCATGTCCCATTTGCTGAGCGGCTTCACTTCTTTCTTGTGGATCGTCTGAAGTTTTCATTGTTTTTGCAGCTTGAGAAAGATTTCCTTGACCGCCGCTCTGCTGGCCTTTTTGGTGATGGCCTTTTTGGCCACCACCATGACTCTTGCCACCCGCTTGTCCCATTTGTTGAGCAGCTTCACTTCTCTTCTGTGAATCATCCGAAGATTTCATGGTTTTTCCTGCCTCAGAAAGATCTCCTTGACCGCCGCGCTGTTGACCTTTCTGATGACCACCTTGATGGCCTCCTTGGCTACCACCATGGCTCTTGCCACCAGCATGTCCCATTTGTTGAGCGGCTTCACTTCTTTCCTGTGGATCCTCGGAAGTTCTGAGTGTGCTTGCAGCTTCCGAAAGATCAGACCATTGCTTTGCTTGCGATCTGCTGGTCTGTGGTTGTGCTCGAATCCAAACCTGAATAGCCGGACGCAAAAGTTTCTTCATTGCTTATGTTACTGTAGAATATTGATGCGGACTCAGATTCACTGAGTTTACTTTTCGTTGGGGACGATTATGCTACCTCTATGCTATCACTGATTAACCAACACTAAGGGTCGAGCTTTAAATACTCTTGAGAAATTTCGATGGATTCATTCTATATTACATATTGGTAGTTACTACAATTCTCTCGAAGAATTCGTTAGTTAACCTGCTAAAGATATTACTTCAATGGACTAAAACCAATAAAGGAAAATTCCTTTCTATTTGTTATTAAATTTTAACGCACTAAAATGGAGAAAACAGAATCTCCTTGGAAGAGAGGGAGGAAAAAAAAAAGATAATTAGCAAATGGGCAAATTCAGAAATCCAGAAATTTTAGATTGTTTAACAAATAAAATATAACCCTGGCCCTGCCATAGAGAGGCTGATAAGAACAAATGTTTTTTCACCATGTTGAACCTAAATTACTCAAATGCTCCTAATTTTGATATGATTGTTAGAAATGCTTCTCTCTCCAAATTGAGTTTATCCAAGAAAATCGATTAAAACTCAATCTTCTTCGATCATCCTTAGTTATATACACTATTCTATTTAATGCTATTCTCAAGAAATCTTTGGAAATGAACCACAGTTTTGTTGACATATTTATTTAATTGTGTGATATGGATGATTTCTTGATATATATCCGAACACTAAAAGATTAATTCATTCCATCAGACAGCATACAATTATTGCTTTGCCTGCAGATTATACTCAGAGATATGGTTATTATTAATTAATGTGTTTATTGGCCTTTGCGAGCTTGTCCTCCAGCATGTCCCATTTGTTGAGCGGCTTCGCTTCTTTCCTGCGGGTCATCCGAAGTTCTCATTGTCTTCGCAGCTTCAGAAAGATTTCCTTGGCCACCGCTCTGTTGGCCTCCTTGCTGTCCTTCTTGGCCCCCTTGGCCACCACCTTGGCTTTTGCCACCAGCTTGACCTAACTTGGAAGCTGCTTCACTTTTTTCTTGTGGATCATTAGAGGTTTTCAGGGTTTTTCCTGCTTCAGAAAGGTCGGTCATTGTTTTGTCTATGGGCTATCGAACTATTTTTGTGTTATGTCTAATTAACAAATACTAAGTGATCTCCAAAGAGTCGGCTTTAAATAGTTGTATTAACCTTCGATGGATTCTTTCTAAGGCACGATGGGGAGTTGTGAAAACCCTATGGAAAGTTCGTTCACTGACATTAATAAACTCTTTCATCTAATGTAAACGAAAAATGCCTTTATTTTAATGTACTACGTCCAAAACCAAAAAAAAAAAATCCACTTTCTTCAAAATCGATGAATTTTGCCGTATCATTCTCACAGTTGTAGAAATGATTGATGCTCAACTTTAAATACGATTTTTTTAGTTGCTGCCTGTTCTTGTTGATTTGCTAATTTCAAGCCGCTACCATGGATATCCTTGAGAAACATAGATAGACTCATTAATCAAGGATTTAGAGTTATTACAATTCTATAGGAGTACAAATCATAACCTTCTTATCAGAAAATAAAAGAAAAATGCCTCCTATGGAACATTTAACACACAGATGGAAAAGGAAGGGAAAGTCAGCAGCAACAAATTCAATGGAGCAAATAACTGTAGAGCAACCAAACAGTTGGGGATTAGTTAACCTTGAAGTGCAGAGAACGATCAATAAACCATGATTCTATGCAGAGACTCCTGAATTCGAATCAATTTCTGACCCAAGATATTCACAAATTAATTGCTCGTTTTGAGAGAATCTTCCTTCAATAGAAATACAATCTCCCAATCTCTTCCGTTTTTTCGACTGACGGAAATGAATTGAACTATGATATTCGAGGACAATCATAACTTTTCTGTCGAATTCGCGATATTATTGATCTTGATTGTTGTGAGTCATCTTGAGTCTTCATACATTTTATCCTCCTTGTGGCAAGTAGACATCAGCATCTTGTTGAACCTCATCAGATTTGAATTCAACAGTTTTTATCTCTATTTTAGAGATTCTAAACTAACTGTTTTACATTGGCTTCAATTATGTTGAGCGATTACCCCCACAGTAGTTTCGCTCTTTTCTGTACTTTTACTACTCTTTACATCATAAAACTTAGCTATTGTTGGTAAAGCTGCAATAAGAATAATAGAGCCTTTAATTTTGAGCTTAAGAAAAATTGACATAAAGAACAATTTATTTGAATACCTGCTGATAAATTAATACAATATGTGAGCTAGGTGTAGTCCGTATGAAGATAATTGTTACAAAGTTGAGGATAATTTCTTAGTTGTGGCATGCACCTCTCAGACACCTAATCGAAGAAGCTGATTGTAGTTGGTTTATTGGCTTTGAAAGATATAAAGATTGCTCAGAAGAAATAGTGTTCAATCAAGAAGTCAAGAAGTCGATTTAATCACCAATCAAATTGAGATAGATAGATTGCAAGGTTGTCAACAGCATGTGGAATATCCAGAAATCCGCTGCTAAAATGAGCAAAAATAATTAATTTTGATGTTCTCACGAGCTTTGCCCCTCCGACCTCGCTCTTCAAAGAAAACGCATTGTCTTCGTTATCTTTTACGACTCTATAATCCAATCTATTGATATATACGTGACCTAAGTATTCCTGATATATTTCGTTTCTTTTCTCGAAAATTTCTAGCATAATCTTCGTTTCATCGATCCCCTTCCCGGCTATTTCATATTTTGTTAACTTTCGTATTAAGAAAACACGATTAGTGCACATTCATAAACAGATTAAATTTACTTTAGTATCTTTGTGAGCCAGCACACTTCCAGTCATGGCAGCAGTTTGTTGATTATTTGTTGAACACTGATAAAAAAATCACGAATTGTGCATTCATAGAGAGCCCATGAACCTTGGGTGTTTTCTTCAGTCTGTTGAACTGTTTCTACTTCATTATTTTGAGTTTCATGAAGTTTTTCTTCCTCCTGAATAATCTCCTCAGCTGTTTGTTCTGGCTGTGGGGACTGCTGTTCGTTGGCGAGTTCCGATTGAATATTTTCAGTTCATTCGCTTTAAAGCATTTCTGATGTATATTACTTCTGCTGTCGGCTTAGATAACTGATGCTCGACTTCTTCCGTTTGTGCTATGTTTTCTAGCAGGCTCCATTTTCTTTTTTAAAAGTTGATTAGATTCAGCAAACAAAATTTAATTACTCTCACAAACTTTTCTCCATATTGAAAAATATCTAGAAATTTCGGGCTTTTGGAGCTTTCAAACGAGGTTATCGAAAATGATTGTGAGAGATCTTTACAAAGCACAACAGTGAGAAGAGCATGAGCATCATTTCAGGGATTGAGAAGTCTGTCCATTGATTTTCCAGAGCAGGTGTGCTTTGCAGAATGCTGTATATCATAATGATTAAATTCAGCTCCAACAGCTATATTGTCTTGATATTGTGAATTCTGAATACCGAATATAGATGCACAGCATCATGTCATGGATCAAGTTTTTACTTGGCATGCAGCAAATTCTGAAATAAAGACTTACACCAACCGATGACAATCAAAGAAGAAGGGAGACAAGAACATCAAGTCAAATCGGAAATGACTCTTTAGTAAAAGGAACTGTGAGGTCACGCTTTTTGAGAGGGTAATTTTCCAAAAAAAATTACAGGCGGTGGGGTTCGAACCCACGACCTTCTGCGTGTTAAGCAGATGTGATAACCACTACACAACGCCTGCATTTTATGATTTACAGATTCATGATAGCATGTAAACCGTCAGATTCACTTCACAGAATTTACCTGCTCAGCGACTTTAGATAAACAATGTGAAGTGCTCAATGAAAAATATCCTCTTCACAATGGAAAGAATGTGCGAATGAACTTGGTAAGAATGATTAGATTTATTCGGATGTCATCCTCATTGCGTCACTTATTAATTAGAGTGGGGTCAATTCAAAGAATGTCGCTCATTTAGCGAAAGCGATGAAAGACGCAATCGATAATTATACTTGATAATTTTGACTACAGTTAAAAGCAGATTTGATTTATCTTAGTAGGGATGCTGGAATTTAGAACACTTCATAATGTATCACGTGGTTTGTATCAAGTACAATTTCTCAGAAAAAAAATTTATACTAAACCTAATGGAGTTACTAAAAACTCTGGTCGATTTCAATTCCAATTAAAATGCTCCAAAGCCACTCGAAAATTAGCATAACCCATTTCCTACTCTTCATTATTATCAATAACAAATCTCAGTTCATAATTCTCAAATCTGGGCACCCTACTGTTCAAGATTTTAGGTGATTATTATTCAAATAATTCCTTTTTTAAAAGCCTGCATCTAGCACATAATTAGTAAGCATCAATCATAACATGAAGAAAAACACAGGTCTATTTATGAATAGGGGGTTCAATCCTTAAAACAGCTCTCTAGTTTTTAAAACTTGGGACTTCACCTTTGATTGTAGTGAAATGAGCATCACCATTGTTAATTTTCTCGAGGGTTGCGGCTATTTAAAATAGTTATGAGCCTTTTACTAAGGAATTATTTATTTACCGATGGAGGAGGTAGTGACCTCATTTTCGTGCACAACGTATTTCTTTCTCTTTCCAAAGCTGACAACGACAATCTTTGGATACTCTTCAACCTTATTGAACATTTTGGCCCAATCAGGCTCCTGAGCGATATTCAACCAAGAGAATTTGAAATTTTCAAATCTGCTGTCGGTCGTGAGTGGAATAAGTTGGTTCTTTACGCTTTCTTCAGGGGCTTCCTTGGTCAAGTAGATGACATTGAGTTTGCCATCAGCCTAGCCGAGAGAGAAAATACAGACGTTAATCAATAATTCACTCAAATATTGGGTTGATACCTTCAGAGCCAGATCAGATGCGGATTTGGAGTTGAGTTCAGGGACGGGTTCATTCAGCCATGGCTTGTTTACGTTAAGTTTGTCACCTCCAGGAACGAAAGTCTCGGCGTACACATTCAAAAATTCGAAGATTGGTGTGTATTTTATGTCTCCTTTGTAGAAGATAGGTTTAGGTTCGCCGGTTTTAATGACAAGGATGGTAGGGTATTCTTTAACTTTGTACTTCTTGACCAAATCTGTCTCTGAGCTTCTCACAATACCAAGGAAGATTTTTTTCTAATTTTTTTAAAGGGTGATTAGTTTTTTTTTTTGTTGGAAGAGATATAATTACATCCAAGGCAATACTCAAAGCTCTGTAGATGAGTGGGATACCCTTTTTCTCAGTGAAGAGGAGGACTTTTGGAACACTTGGATTATCATCAACGAATCTACTGTGGGTTGTTGCGTTGATTTCCTTAACTCTGTCAGCAGGGACATATCTTCCTGCTTGAGTGACGATATCTTTTCCAGCAAGATCACCCTGTAAACAAAAATGAGCTCTTTTCGCAAAGAATTGTATGTACCTCATAATCGAAGACTGGAACTGGGAGAGGGGGATATATTCTGACGGTTGGGAACTTTTTCACACCTTCTTTCGTGCAGATGTCTGGATTTTCATCGCAGTTGACTGCAGCGAACTTGAAAATTCCGTTCATATCATTAGCTTGATCATCAAGTTCTCTAGCAAGAGACTCAGATCCATCATCTTAAAGGAAAGGCAAATCAGTATGGATTGTTTTGCTGGGAGAATGATACCATTGCGTTTGTAGTAATGCACGATAGAAACGCTCATTTCACGATTCTTGGTAACAACTTTATCGAAATTTTGCTTCGAAAGGTGAACAACATATGATCGAGAGCTGGTGTATAAGCCCTTCCAAGGCTTAGAATTGACAGCAATGAAAAGAGAGCAAAGGATTGCGACGAGCGCGAAGATTTTAGTATGTTTCATCTCAATTAGTAGTCTAAAATGCTTATTTATCGATCTCTGCTTTTATTTCGAATCAGAGTTTCTAGAATTTTCACTACACGTGTCGAGAGGATTCATTCCCAACCCATCGACCAGCGAAACCAACAATAATCAAATTCCATAATTTAATATGAAAACTGGCTGAGATTGTTGTTAGATCCTCAATTCTGGAATTCCTAACACATTTCATCAGCAATTTTCCTAAAAAATGACTCATTATCAATAATATAAATAATCGATTTCATGCAAGGATTGAAAAAACATGAGTTTTCCAACGATTTCCGTCGCATCAGCCACGGCACATTAAAAATGTGGGGCAATAATACCATTATTATAACCAGCTCCAAGATAATAAATATAATTTCAAAAATATATATTGCATGCTCCCTGACTTGAAACGTTGAAATACACCTCGCATTCGTGAAATTTGCAAAAAGCCTTGAATACTTTAGCTTGTTTTGGCTGAAAGTTCAATTCAGTTGAGCACAAGTGAGTCTCCTTTTTTAAAATTTATTCAATATTAGATGAACAAAAACGAAAAAGTAAATGCCGATAGATCAAAGTTACGGCAACTTAGATCGCTTATGGCTCGACAATCGGATGGCCATATTGTTGCTAAGCAATTGATTGATCTGATAATTGACAGAGGAACAGAAAAAATATACGATACCTATGTCTTTGCAAAACTACCCTCTTTTCTCAGCGATTACGGTCTCCGACAAGCTCACGAGGTGTTTATTAATGCGATCATGCCTCACGATGAAAATGAACCCGCTGGGCCTCATCGTTCAGCAATTGAAGAAGAGCCTCCAGTATTAGCACATTTCTTGAAACGTTTTGCAACACCATTATTAGGTGAATTTGGCACCAGATTCTCTGATGGTCGGGTATCAAAAGATCTATCCTCAAAGCAGTAAAGTCATAGAGCATTTTTGTCATATTAACTCGTTATTGTGACACTGTAGAAGGCCCAGTTTATCGCCCACAAACTGGTGTAACTGTTGGAAGTTCAGCAACCGGGCATCCAAGAACACCGCATCGTCGGCCTCACTCGTATAAAAGTCGAGAAAATAATAGCACTATGCACTCGCATGATTCAGTGGCATTTGGTGAATTTGTTGCTGACTTGAGTCCATTTAGAAGAGCCAAGCGAAAAGTAGCATTTGGTTTATAACAAAGCAACTCATAGTATCTTCATACAGGAAAAGTTAGAAGATTCGATGGTGGATTATAGCACTACAATAGTTGACCTCTCGGTCAGAGAAAAGACATTTGATGAAGAAATAGAGGAAAAATTTGCTGGTAAGGACGGAGAAATTAGGATTATGTGGCTCACAATGCTGTTTTCTTTGATAGATAAATTACGAGGAGAGTATTTTGAAAATCAAAAGAAACTGAAGCAGAAGGAAGCTGAAGAAGAGGCTATCGAAAAAGCGAACCTGCAAAAGAAAAAGAAAATACAATTATTAGAAAAAAGTGCGCACTACCGTCCATTCACTTTTGGCTTCGATGGAAAGCCATTGTTTCTTAAGAAAAATATTAAAGCTAAAGATAAATTGATTCCAAACAATACAAGGTAAAATTTCTTCTCCATCACAAAGGTTATAATGTAATTTCCAAACAAATAAAATGCAGTTTCAACATATCAGCTGAGACTACACGTATTCAGCCCGATGTCAAAGAAATAGCTTTGCAAGATGTAAAAGTGACTAGATGGAGATCTAAAGATAAAAGTGTGGAGGAGAGTATCCGACGCAAGGAATTGGAGAAACAAATTGACAAAGAGCTCGCACAAAAAAGATATTATGAAAAAGCGAAGGAGTTTTTGGCATTATATGGGATAAAACTCAATTGTGATCCTCTTGAATTCAAATGGACGGATGATCTGCTCAAATTAGTCGAGAGCAACAGACAAAACAACGTAGTCAGATATATGACATTGAACCCAGGTGTTGCTGTCAAAGAGAAGCTGGGAGGAAGAATAAAGGTCAGGGAGAATAAAGAAAAGCAAGTCTATTACAGTGCTGAAAATAATACGAAGCAGGTTTCGGCAGAAGAGTATGAGCAGATGAAGAAGCTTCAAGGAAAAGACCCAGACCAAGAGTTTATGGACAAACTCTTGAACGATGATTTCGGAGAGGTCATTAAGCAGCAACTTAACCGATCAAAGGTGCAGAACAAAGAGAAGGACAACTCTGAAGGAGAAGATGAAGAGCAAGATCGACCTGTCTTACGATCGGTGTTGGAATACAGATTTAATGGATTGCCTGAGAAATACCGTCAATCGACCCCTCCGAATTTACGTGCCAAAAAGCTCGCAAATCCGAATATCTCTTTTAACGATGGCTTCCTTGAGCTAGTGAAAAACGCTGAAAAGAAGAAGAATGCTCCTATACTGAAATCATCCTCAAGAGAGATCAAAGATAAAACTCAAGAAGACAAACCTGATTTCACATTTAAACCGATCAGACCCCCCAAAATTTTACCGAAAGAGCATCTCATGACAAAATACTTTGGTGGTGAGAACAATCAGGCAACCAAGAAAAGAAAGTTCACTTCTGGAAGAGCAGCAAGCCTTAATACATCGTATCAAATGAATCGCCCAGGCGCAAAGGAACTGCCTTCGTTGTTGGATACGTCTTCAGTAGGGAAGGTACAGACTTTTCAATTGATCATTTTAAGGTTTTAATATTATTTCATATTTCTAGAGCAATAATAATCAAAGCTTCTTAAGCAGTGAAGTCAGCCACATCATGAACTTCGCTCCACAACTTCCAGAGATGCATACAATAAAGGAAGGCACTCGTACGAACGCGATAAGAGTATTCAAACAAAATATCCTTGACGAGCTCAAGGAATCTAACCCTCCTTTCATTCTCGGCGGTGAGAGCAAAAGACATATAGATGTACCAAATTATACAGCGATCAGCTCTCGACAGCAACTGCCCGATATCGGAGAGATTTCTAAGGCAAACATATTAAGCTAAGAGCAGCAAGCACCATGTAAGTGGTTCAAAAATTAACTCCTGCTATATAACAACTAAATCATCAATTGCTATCCTATATATCGCAAATTTGTCATATTTAATATGTATGATGATACTCATCCTGTTCCTTTTTGAGTACAGCCTGCCTTTTATCTATGTAATCATCCCAATGTGACTTTCCCTCTTTAGTCTTTTGAATTGGCTTGTCAGCAGCTTCCACTAATTCTCTTTGTGTAGCAACAAATTCTTTATGCCTCGAATTTATCGTCTTCAAGTAAACATCGACAGAGATAGCTGCAATTCCAACTACAAGCAGACGAAAAATCATACTGTTGAAAAGTTTTTCTTTCTCTTTGGCTAAATTTTCTCTCATGCCACTATATTCGTCCTTTATTGTTTCTTCTTTGTTTCATAATATCATCTGAGGAGAAGACAGGCTCAAGATAAAGCCACACTCCCTGCACCTTGATCCAATACTCG
>ENA-UOTX01000534-UOTX01000534.1-compost-metagenome-genome-assembly--contig:-NODE-534-length-39097-cov-9.295105_pt1 | contig 39097 bp, 31 predicted proteins | sample MGYA00238143_ERZ746982 | MGnify/ENA primary metagenome ERZ746982 (study PRJEB28758, sample SAMN06268862) | compost metagenome | isolation source: single cell | place: USA: California, Emeryville, Joint... | reverse complement strand
GCGCTTGTTGATCGTTCAACAAGCATCACAGGCATAGCAGCAGAGGCTACGGTTTGCATTTGGGAAGTGATTCCAGCCATATCTCCAGCCGTACTGATGAATTCATTGTCGAGAAGCAAGCAGGTAGAATTTTGGAGGTATCTTCCAGTCTTGCATGATAAGCAGCTACGCGGCGATGCTCGATTGCAGGTGAGACAAGTAGGGTCGCACTCCAAACATTGTGTACCTGAGACGAAAATCCTTCTCCATTGCAGCGGACGCAAGAATTATGCGAGGAGAGGTATGTAGAGACAGCGCAAGTAATGCATCCTGTGGGCAATTCTCCATTGCAAGCGAGACAAGTAGGGTGACACTCCAAGCATAAGGTACCAGAGGTGAAGTAACCGTCTACATTACAGCTCACGCAAGAATTATTCGAGGAGAGCAAATAAGTTCCTGAAGGACAACTCAAACAATTCGTCGAGAGAGGTCCATTGCAGGTAAGGCAAGTCGAGTCGCACCTCAAGCATTGTGAGCCTGATATGAAGTATCCATCCACGCTACAGTCAACACAAGAATTGTTCGAGGATACGAAGTACTTTGAGGCGACGCAGGTGATACATTCTGTAGCTAATTCTCCATTGCACGTAAGGCAAGAAGAGTGGCACTCCAAGCAATCGGCACCAGAGATGAAATAATTATTCCCATTGCAGGCGACACAAGAATTGTTCGAGGTAACGAAGTAGGAAGAGGCTACGCAGGTAATGCAGCTTGTTGAAGAGACTCCACTGCAAGTGAGACAAGTTGAATGGCATTGCAGGCATTGAGTGTCCGAGATAAAGTAGTGATCTTCATTACAGCTCACACAAGAATTATTTGAGGAAAGCAAGTAGGTTCCTCCTGGACAAGATAAACAGTTCGTTGACAAAGCTCCGTTACAAGTAAGGCAAGTCGAGTGGCATTGGAGACATTCAGTACTTGAGATAAAGTACCCGTTCACATTGCAAGGGACACAAGAACTATTCAAGGAGATGAAATAAGTCCCTGACGGACAGGTCAAACAATTTGAAGAGAGAGCTCCATTGCAAGTGAGACATGTAGAGTCGCACTCCAAGCACTCGGCACCAGAGATGAAGTACCCATCCACATTGCAACTCACGCAAGAATGATTCAAGGAGAGAAAGTAAGTTCCTGAAGGGCAGGTCAAACAATTAGTTGCCAGGTGTCCGTAACACGTCTTGCAACTGAAATCACAAGAGTCACATGTACCGTCAGGTTCCTATATTTGAGAAAAGAAAATTAGCATATTTTGAGATAAAGAATGTGATAATTACCATCCAACCGCCCTCAAATGGACACTCTAAAATGAAAGGAGAATATATCTTAAGACAAACGCAGTCGGATAACTTAAGTTACTTTGACATGAGTTAGTATCTGAATGGAGGACGTATCCGAGTGGACAGTCGAGTACACATCTCATTTCCACCCATTTATATCCTAAATTACATTGGAGACATGCTGTTTGAAGAGGATTGATGAATCCCTTGAGCTCACAAGTTGGATCTAATTGCAATAAAATAAATATTATATGTAAGGTAAGCAAAACTTACCTCCGGTTGGAACATACAGGCCCTCTGACCCTTTAAACCAAATGAAATTCAACATATCATAGTTGCCCTCATTCTCAATAGTATTAGTACCAGAAGTTGTCTTCGAACATAGCATGATCTGATCAGTATTCATATCGTAGAACAGATGTCCAGTAGTGAAATCGCCAAAATAAACCCTATTCATCCCAACTCCATTTACCCATATTCTGCCAGAAAAATAGCCAGTTGTAAATGCATAAGGGTGGGCTTGGACGACTTCAATGATCACTCGATTCCAAGCATCTATTTTGTCGTGAAAGTCAGGAGATCAAACAAAAAAGAGATTAGATTTACTGGGAGTGAGAGCAGCTGTTGACGTGACAGGTTTCTTCCACCCGCCATAATTCCGCCATAATTGCACATGGTAGTCAATATAAATTTCCACTGTAAAACCCATAGCACGGTTTCCCTTATTTCGAATAGCGAACAGAGTGTGCTCTTGCACTCCGAACAAAAATATATCAGCGGCAACAATCACACCATTCGCGTTTGGTTCTGTCAGATCTAATCTCAGTTGAGTATCGTCTCTGCACTGCACTATATTCCAAGCCACAAAAGCTGGATCTGCAATGGTGTCTCCTGTACTCGAACCTTGTTGTGACCGAATAAAATTTATTTTAGTCAATATTTACGTAAGAGAACTCAAATACCTACAATTCCAGTGGTAGAGCCTGTGTCAGCAGGTGCATAGGTATCAACAGGAAAGGTCTGACCACCATTAACAGGACCCATTGTTGCAAAATGAAATATGAACAATTTACCTGTTATATTTACAGAAAAAATGAGCTGACAAATTAGAGAGTGTTACTATCGCGATCCATTAATGCCAAACTGATCATCATGTCTTGATTATAGGGAACAAAATCAGTGTATAGTCTTAAATATCGCATCTTGCAACTGCAATGCGAATTGTAGTCTTTGTTTGTCCAATGAAAAACGCCTGCTGCGGTGAGTGCATAGAAGGTTCCTGAAGATGGGCTTCGGGTCTTGAAAATTGCCGTGGGTTTTATAGAAGGACTGGCTCCCAACACGTACCGAAATCCGTATTGGGTGTTTTCCGAAACATCGGTTCCCAGCGCAAGAAAGACCCAAGTATTTAAATTCAACATTGCAATGGCATTATTCTAAACAATTTTCATTGTTATGTGTCAGAAAAAATTGACCTTTATTATTACTGGTGCTTCAAATTCCCAATAATAGTCCTGATCTGTTGTTGTTGAACTTATAAAGACAATCGGACTGTTTTGGTTCATGGCGCTCCCAGCAATTCGTCCAATACCCATATCAATACTAAATTTCAATTTTTAAAGCTGATTTAAAGAAAAATCAGTACGATGCGAGTGATATTTGAAAAAAATGATCCCAGCTGCCGGACCAAGAAGTTTTGTGGATCCAAGCACTCCATGTGTATTGATTCGTGCTTGTGAAAGTTGGTGAGAGGGTAATCATTGTCTCACTCGGAAACATTGCAGAGTCGGAGACTATCTCTGTCTCTTGAAGATAAAAAATTTGAACTGTGGAACTCACAACTTTTTAGATACGACGTTATTTTGATATGAAGCTGAAAAGTTTGTTACCTCTCAACGCGATTAGCAGAGGAAAAACTCCACTGCAAAAGGAGATAAATTTTGGCATTCTGCTCATTGCGTTAAGTCGTAAGTGATAAGATAATTATCAATCTATTAGCGTGTTCAATTAAAACAAATTATTTCTGCCTCAATTATTAGTACATTCTTGAGCCAAGATTAAGATTTTCCCAGCACGTGCTCTGAGAGTCAGATTTGAACAACTTTTCAGATAAATGAGGCAAATAATGACTATGGATTCATTAATACACATGTTAACTTTGGGTTAGAGAGCGCGTCATAAGAGAGAAGAAGACACTTTGATATAAGTTGATGTTTGAAAAGAAATAGATCAATAGATGAGATTCTGAACATTTGTTAAAGTTGCTCAAATTTCTGCGAGGGAGTATAGGAAACTGCGCATTTTCGATTAGACTGTTGCCAGAACAGCAGTAAAACTGTTTTAGTACCGGGATGCCTTCCACTTGTTTAGCGGAAAACTTCAAGAAGACTTTGATGAAATAAAATCGTGTTAATCAGTTAAACAAAGGATTCTGTTATCAGATATTCTGCAATTTTATAGTGTTTGTTAAATAAATTTTACAGGTTGAAACTGAGCAATTAATAAAGGCCTCTCGAATAACAGGCAAAGGAAATAAATTTTATTAGATCCGAATGGATCGAAACTGTTAGATTGCCACTTTATTTCTTGAAATAAGATAATAGATGCTGAATATACCCAATATCGAAAGATACGTGCACATATCGAATAGGAAACCCCCCATAAGAAATTTAACAGTTATCCTGAAAGAAGATGGTGTTGAGTTATACTTTGTTTTAGTTACAATTCAAAGTAAATGCTTGTTAAAACCAACTAGATATGTTTGTCTGATATCTATATCTCTATTTGTTGTTGGAATCTCTAACGGTTATTGCTCTTAGAAAACTTGGGGGACATCTTGTGCAAGAAAGAATGTGGATTAATCACAACGTTGGTGATGGAGCTCATCACGTTGCTTCTTACGCATTGCTATTATTGAGATTACAAATCTTGAGAGTTAAAATGTTTTACGGAGTGTTTTTTTTTTTTAATGCGAGCCAAAAAAAAAAAATTGCATTATTTTTTGCTATTAACAATAAATAAGCTAATTAATATTCTAAGATGTTTACACTGTGTACGATAGGTAGTCAAAGTTGTTTCTTGTGACTTCCCCATAAGTCTTAATTTATTCAGATCTTTTGATGCAGCAGCAATAAAGTTCAAATTGAATTCTATGATCCTTATGGATTTTTTATCAGATCTAGTGCAGAGTTGGAATTTGTCTATGTCGCTTGAAGGTAAAAGATTTGAACGGTGGAACTGACAACTGCGCATGGCGTTATCTATAATTGAAACAAATGAGCTTGTTACTCTCAAAGCGATTAGTAGAGGAAAAACCCCATTGCGAAAGAAGGTAATTAGGTTTCTGCTCATTGAGTTTGAATATAAAGAAAACGTAATTATGAATTTAATAGCGTGTTCAATTAAAACAATTTATTTCTGTCGCTATTATCATTCAATCGTGAATCCGAATTCAGATTCTACAGGGAACGTTCTAAGTGTTAGATTTGAGCAGCCTTTCAGAGAATTCAGGACAATTAGAGGGGTTGATACATTAATACATGTTAGTTGTAATAGGAAAAAATATCACGAGATAAGATTTTGAACATTTCCTAGTGTTGCTTAAATCGCTATAGGAAAACAACATATTTTCGAGTGAAACTATTCTGTAATCTGATGCTGTGAAGAGTAATAAACGTTGGCTAGTACCTGTTTGGCGGTTGCTCTCATCAGTAACGAAAGCCAATCAGCCTCTAGATCAAAGAAAAATATGGATTAATCAGTTTAATAAAGGATCCTGTAAGTTAGAGCTCCTAGAATTATATTAGTTCTTTCTTTATAATTTTAAGCTTGAACTGGAAATTTAATAAAATTTATTTGAAAGAACACCCAATTAAATAAATAACAATTTTAATTAGAGCCGCCTGAATTCGGTCCATAGGTCCACACTTCTTATTTTGGAAAGAGGCCATTAGATTATGAATATTCCAAGATTTGAGCTGTATTGAGATATATATAGAATAGTTTCCATTGAAAATACATCAGTTTTTCAGGAAAAAGATGGAATTGGCATAAAAGCAGAAAATCCCGAAGCTTAAATTCAGATTAGTGGGTTGCTTTGAGAGACGAGCTCACTTGTTGCAGCTGCTCATTTTCTTGGTACACTTTGCGAATTTGATGAAGCTGATTGAGACAGGAATATTCTCCAAAAACTCTTTTTCGTGTTGCCTATCACTCCGCAGTAGCTTGCTGATTACACAAGCTTGTTCTTAGTGATTTACATACACTTTTCTTTTTGCTATTAGTGTGATTCGACTGTCACATAAATTTGAGATATGGGATTCCAGATTACAGAAAATGATGGGTCTTCTTTAATCTGCTGGCAGCTAATTTAGCTCTAACATACACGCAGTTTATTTCCTGAAGAATTAATAACATATTAAGCAACAAAAGTCTGATAATTCGATTTAAAAAAGCGATCGTTTATCAAATACGCTTACATGATCTTTCAGTAACCTCTTATTGGTGTTTTAGTTGGTGCAAGTAAAGTAGAATCTCTTGATTTATTTTCATATTGAATTTATGCGTGTGATACTCCTCAGAAAAAGCTTGCATAGTGAAAAAAAGGCAGAACAAAAACATTTTTTCAACAGTGTGTAAGTAACAGAGAATATTCAACTTCAGCCTCAGATAAGATAATGAATCGATAGTTATACTTGAAAAACAAAAGGTCTCTTGATATCGTAGTTGGATTTCTGGCAGAGTTTTTCACTAAAAAGTCTCTCAATACAAAGTTTTAAAGCTCTTATAAATGGTAACAAGCACTTCAAGCGCCAATATTTCAATACATGTTTTCATTTCGAAAATATTGACTTTCAGCTTTTCTTATTTAACATATCGTGATTTAGCTGGATAACTATTTCAAGAGGATTATAAAGACGACATTATTGAAAATTTTCAAAAGCGAATCGAAGTGTCCATTGTCTCAAATGGCTTAACTTGGTCAAAGCCATCGAATCGAACAAGAGAATAAGAAAAATAGTGAATTCATAAAAACTTTCAAAGTTGTGACTTTCCGCATTCATACTTCATATATTTGGCATTGAATCTGAAATAAAAATCTTTATTACAAAACCATCACCAGGTGAAACTCTCGATATACAAAGCCAATGAAACCAGCACAAATTGGTAATGATAACACTTGACCTCCATGTCATAAGCATTTATGCAATGCACAATTAGAGGATGACCTTTCTGACAACCCAAGAAAGAAAATGCTAATCTACAGCGAAGAAATTCGAAGAGAGAAAAGGTAAACAGAGACTACCGTTAATAAATCTCACAATTACATCCAGAGATCGAATCCTCTCCAAACGCAGATGCGATTTTTCACTCAAAAAAATAGCACAAGACAATATAATGGAGGAAGATACGAAACCGATCCCAAAAGAAGAGGAAATCAAGCTAAAACACGCAGAATTCGCAGAGAAACACAAAGAAACTTTCAACGACGTATTTACTGCGCCAGAATTTGACGCAGAAAAACCTTTAATCGCAATAAGGAAGCTCTCAGAGGCAGGTTCGGAGTGTTTTTTCTCAATAACTTTTCAATAATTTGCGATAGATCCCGATTTTACACTCGCTCTGCCTTTCCGGGAAGACTTAATATCTAAATTGCTGGAGTTTGCATGTTATAAAGACAGTCTTCAAAGTCAAGTTGGTTAAATGTCTTTATCTAGCTGATTTTATGATTTCAACAGCTAGCAGCAGCGAAAACCATAGCAAATCTATCATCAGGCTGCCAGACAAACTGCAAAGCGCTTATTGATAGAGGAATACATAAATATCTAACAAGGTCAGTAAAAGAGTTTCGAAATGAGATATCAGAGCAGGTAAAACCGCGAAATATGAGAAAATAGTTAAAATTTCCTAGTTGTTGCTTGCGTTTGGCAATTTGGTGGGAGAATCTGTGCAATATCGAGACCTGTGCTTAGAATTTGGAATAGAGGATCTGATAATAGATTACGTGGTGAGATTTAAATCAAGGAATGGTATTTGGGCTCTTTGCAATCTCGTTAGAGGAGTACCTGGGCCAGACCGGCTATTTTGCGCAAAAGCTTTCCCTCTACTGCTTAAAAGAGCGACGGCGAAAATTGAAGACCTAAACGACCATGAAATGGCCCAAGATTGCTTATGGACTCTTGAAGAGCTAACAAGTAATGATAGTTTGGAAAATGCTTGATGCTGTAATCTCATCACTCAAAGTGAGACCCGAGACCATCGATTTGATCACTAATGAGCCAAGATACCTCGTCCAACTTGCAGATGCTTTCAGGTAAATTGCATTATCATTATTCGGCCAGTACACTGTTGGTTTTTCAGCAACGCGACTAAATATTCAATACTTCAGCCATTATTCCAGATTTTCGAGAATCTTGTAGCCTCAAGAATGAAAATTTGTTTAGTAATCATTCAACTTGATTTCAAAATGTACTAATTTTGGTTTTTTCGCCTCTAGCAATTTTTTATCGAGTGTTTACTCCCAAAATTCGCTGAACGGATCTCAGTGGTCCTTGATATCCAATACAGGATCAGTATACTCAAGATCGTCCAATTAGTAGTGGCAGAAGACGTGGTCATTGGTAACTCCTTGATTAACACTGGGATGATGAGCACATTAACGAAAATGATTCGAACTGACCACAAAGAAGTATTTTGCTTTCACCAACATTCGATTAATTTGGAATTTCTCTGCAGGTCTCAAAAGAAGCCGCTTGGACATTATGCAAATTCGTTAAATACGGAACCTTCGAGCAAATCGAGAAGCTCGTAAGTCTCGGGCTTCTCGAGGTGATTTGTGATTCTCTATGGGATTCTGACGTACAGCTCGTTATCTATCTGCTCGATACTATCGAAGGCGTGTTACATTGTGGAAAGAAACAGAAAACGACGTATTTTTCAGATAAACTACAGACGATTGGAGGTGTTGTAAAGCTAGAGCAGCTGCAGGATTCAGAGAACGATCAGATCTATAAAAAGACACTCCATATACTGGAAACTTTCTTTGAGACTGAAGAATTATAAAATCTTTTTTACGGAAAAATCCACATGTTAAAATAACTCTCATTTATGAATTTTACATCATAATATACTTTAGTATTTTTTGAATAAACAAGAAAAATCTTGGTGTTGATTAAATGCAACCTAAGAAACCTAATTAGGCCAGAGATTTGCAGATCTCGTTAATTGCGTTTACCCACTTCTCAGCTGGGTGGTCTCGAGACTAGGTTTTGAAGCGGTTAAATGAAAAGTCAATAAAATGTTGAGATTACCTTGAATGTATATCTTCGAGTTGGAATTATCACATGGAATTTAAATTTATTTTCGAGCTCAGCTATCGTGCTTTTGTTTAAGGGTATTTCCTTCTACAACAATTCAATTAATTTGAATCTTACAAAATTGCAATACTTTGTATTCATTGGTGAGTGGATCGATGTATTTGAGTCGAGGCTCATCAGTAAGAACCAGTTGTCGAAGTTGATAAAGCATATAAGGAGATTTCTTGTCAACTTCTCCTGCCAAGAGTATTTTATGCTCTTTAGCTAATGCTTCTCTGCTGAGGAAATCAAGTATTGAAGTACTGGAATCTTGCTTCGAAGGCAAATTTTCGGATTTTTTGGGCTGAAGAAGGAACATGTCGGCTGTTGGGTCGTCCGTTCTGAAAATTTGTTTTCGAGGAGTCATCAACGACAGAATCGGAGACTCTTCATCAAAGATTGTGTCGAAAGAAACACCCTTGAAGAATGGATGACCCTTTAATGCATTATAATCGTTTTTCGAGCCTAGCATTGACCGAATCAGATTTGACAGACACATTCAATTGAAAATACCTTCAGGACCAGCACCAAGCCTCTCACATGGATTTCTGCGGAGCAAACTCTCAATCAGATCTCTTGTAACAGAATTCATTTCCTTTAGAATACCAGCTCAATAATTTGTCAAAGAACCAATTTATTACCGATGGCCACTGTATTTTCACCTGCTTGATTTGCTGAAAGATAAGATATTCATTTTGCTCAACAAACGGCATTTTTCCAGTTGTCATGAGGAAAATTATGCACCCTATCACTAATGTAACAACACTCTAATAAGACCCATTTACCCAAAGCCCAAAGGTCAGCTGGAGCAGAGCATTCGCTCTCTTCGATCAACTCTGGAGCAACATAAAACGCCGTGCCTACAAAAGTTGAACGACGATCCATTGGTCCCTTCTCATTGCTCACTGCATTCATTTTTTTCGCAGTTCCAAAGTCAATGAGCTTGAGATGTCCGTCTTTCGTGAGCATCAAGTTTTCAGGCTGCACATTACTCATTAGACTATTTTGTCGCAAATATTTTAATCACCTTGATATCTCTGTGCACAACGCCATTTTTATGTATATACTCTAGCGTCGAGACTATCTCCGCTGCACAAAACTTAGCCGCTTCGTCACTTAATGGTCCATCTGATCGATTTAAGTCATTGGTTGCAATGAATTCGCATGATTACCGTGGGTTTTAAGAAATTCAGAAAAAGGTCCTCCGCTCAGAAAATCCAAAACGAAATACAGCTTCAGCTTGTCTTGGAAGGTGCAATGCAGTTTCACGACTCCAGGATGATTTAATTTCGCTAAAAAGTTTTTCTCAGCGAATGCTTGATACTCTTTGTTCTCCTAAGAGGCGCAAAGGTAAATTCAATGAGTGCTCAGGGAAGGCTGTTACTCTTTTCATGAATAGCTTATCAATGATTTTGATGGCATATTGCTTTTTATTGTTGTTTTTTTGAGCCCAGACAACCTCTCCATATGATCCTTGGCCAAGAGATGCAAGTATTGTAAAATCTTCGATTGTGATACTCTTGGCCGGGGTTTTGCCGGTTGACTTTGCTTCAGGTTCCGTATTGCTCGGTTGTTTGACAGTTTCAATTGATAATTTTGTTTTATCCTCCAATAAACCTACACCAACTCGTTAATGGAAATTCTCAAGAAGGAAGACAGCTCATTTTTGAGGAAGAGAATGAAAGGACAACCTGGAGAAGAGGATAGAAGGCTTACTGGATTGATTTAAGAGGTTTTCGGGTGGTTTGTTATCCATAGTGGCGTTTCAGAAATCTATTGGGAGTCGGATATATTCCAACAGAAAATAAAAAGTTTTATTAAACTTCGAATTTATGCGAAATTATAGCTAATTGTAGGTATTCAAACCTCGTATTAGACCTTTAAAACCCGTTTTAATCGAGATTCATTTTTAGTATAGATGAGTTCAAAAACCTAAAAATGCTTTAATTGAACTACGTGTACGAAGATATGAAGGACAGAGAATTAGCATGATTTCTCTGAGGAAAAAATACAATTCCTGAATATAACCCCAAGGGTCGAATTAGTACCCTCGTTCAACCATTCTCAGCGAGAGAAATTGGTCGTTCTGATTAAAGACTCTAAACCTGCCCACTATCGTCTGTCATCGCTCTCGTAGCGCAAAATGTAAGAACGAATTGAAAAATGTCTCGACTCACTCATGGCCCCGCTTTGTGAAATTCGTGATGTTACTTAGGGTTATTTGGGAGGGTTTATATCTTATTGAGAAGATTCTGTAGCATTCAAAAAAAATTTAGAATGATCTGACCAGAGGGTCAATTAAGTAGCAGAGGCTCTCAGATGAAATCGCTAACAGGCAAAAAGAACTGTTAGACAAAGCTAAAATATTTTTTTTTTGTGCAACTGCGAAGATACTCGAAGCTTCGGCTGCCAGTTCTCGAAAGCTATTATTATTTCAGTAGACGAATAGGTTGTATCATGACTAGATACAAATCAATAGATATTTTCTCTTCTACCGGAAAGAGCTAGCAGAATGTCCTATTAGAATCCCTATTTGAATCGAAAATTTTTCAAGAGAATAGATCTCCCGTTGAATTCTCAACTATCTCAAAGAAAAAGCCAAAGAGACTTCTCAAAGCTATTGGCTGCGCATCGGAAGGTATTAAGAATTAAAGGATACTCGAATAGTTATAGTATCTTTCCTCTTTCTTTTTTTTTTTCAATCCGAATAAATCCAAAAAAAAAAAGCGTACAGCGCCGAATTGCATTTGCGCTGTCCAATTAAATCGCAGGATTGGAAAATAAAATAAATGAAGGACTCAAAACACATATAGCAAGCAGCTAGGCTCAAATTTGATCACAACTAACGAGTCACGTTGTGTCTAAGGCTTTGCCTGGATAACATCTAAAAGGAAAATTTTTACTCTAATATTCAGGTCGCAGCTCATAGTGCTTGACCGCCACTTTCCACCTCGAATGACTCGGCCAATTTGCAATTGTTACCAAAATAAATTATATCCCACCAATGGGTATCAATTTAACATTTTGTAATTTCAGGTCTATTTTCTGCTAACTCAGAGAGCTTCAACCATAATTGCCCTAAATTGCCACCTTCTCCTCTCTTCGACACCTGCTGTTCCCTCAACGGATCTGAATATTCTTGTTCAGCCACTTTGATCCAGCTTCACGGATTAGAATCTCATAAGAAATTAACTAAAATTTAATTCGGATTCTGGAAATTGCTATTTGTTTTCTAATGACAATTAGTCAGCATAGAAAATTTCCAGAGACGATGGTTTCATGATTAATTCATCCAATTGCTATATATGCCATATTTACCGCTTCACTCGACAACTTTTTAAATTACTCAATTAGTAATCATCGAGAACGCTCGCACATTCTTTGATAATTGATTATTGCAGCATTTTCTGCTAATTTGAACTTCTAAACATCTCTAGCTTCCATTTCCTCTCGACTACTAAATTTCTAATTAGTATATACTGTCATTTTCATTTTCACAGTCATTACTCATTTATCCAAGCTTTAATTAATTTCGCAGACTATTAAAAAAAAATGAGTACGTGAGCATTGAGAGTGCAGTTTTAATTTCCAAAAGTACGTGTATCTAATATCTTTTTAGATAAAATATTTTTGAAAGGAATCATGAAAGGCAAAATCATCTCTTTGCTATTCATTCTCAGTCTCTTTACCCAAATCTCTGCCCAATCGTTCTTCAAGCAAGCTGAATCCGAAAAGGTTGACGAAAGACCCGATCGACACCTCTTTTGGGGCCATTACAAACCCAATCGTCTTTCGGTCGTTACTCAGCGTTCGAGATCCCCACTCTCCATCGGATTCATGTACTCTGATGACGTCCCTATCGGCGCGCCATACGAGGATTTCGAAAAGCTGCTGAGGGATAAAGTAGGACCTTCCAACACGAATTCATCAACAGAATACCTCGCGCATGACAGTTCAGAGTTCAGTCTGCAACGCATCACTGACAAGGCATTGAACCTCCAATTCGAGGTCACTTTCTTCAAGACGAAACCTGAAGCTATTACCCAGCAATCTTGGGTCTACTACATTGAATCGAAGGCCAACTCTAAGGCAGACTCCGAAAAGCTTTTTAACAGCTATGTGTACCTTAGCGGCGAGAGTCTTGACGGCAGAGGGCTAAACACCTTTGAGCTCATCGAGAAAGGCACCAACCGATGGCGATTCATCGCCTATGATATGAACTCCAATTCCTTCAAAGGCTACTTCGACCTCGAGTTCATACCGCGCAAGCCAATTTCCGACTCGCTCATTCCTGACGACCCTGATATTACCGAGGAAGAGATCGCTCACTATCGAAACATGTGGAAACTCCAAAATCCAGGCGTTTACGTCGAGGAGGAAAAATTGATCAAAAAGCCTGAAATAACTCTTTGCCACTTTGACGTCCCTCCAAGCAAGGTTTGGAGACACTCGAAGTACATTTTCAACGCTTTTGTTGACGATCAAGAAGCAGGCGTCATGAAATTCGACGAGAAGGAGTGCAAAGCTAAAGAATCGAAATTTTCTCTCGCAGTCTTGCAAATTCGAGGCTATCCTGGTTACAAAATCAAAGTGACTCATCAATCAGTAAGCAAGCCTGTGCATATCTCTGATGCCGCTATCAAACTGAACGTGAAGTACTACATGGACAAATTCAACGATAAACTTGGCGAACTGTTTCCTGTCATCGGCGCTCCGGACTTCGAAGCTCAGGAGCTTAGACAGTCGGTTAGAAGGGCAGCCATCAGCAATCTCTTCGCTGGACTTTCTTATAGCCATGGTCGCGTGAAGACCCTAGCTGATATGACAAGCTCGAAGCCAACACAGAATGAATACGATTTATTCACCTCGACACCTAGCAGAAGTCATTTCCCCAGAGGGTTCCTATGGGACGAGGGTTTCCATTTGCTTCTGACATGCAGATGGGATAAAGTCCTTTGCATGGAGATCATAAAAAGCTGGTTTAGCACAATGACGGTTTCTGGGTGGATCCCACGAGAGCAGTCGCGAGGCGAAGAGCAGGAGAGCTTGCTTTCAGGAAACAAATTCCTATATCAATCCGAGCTTGAAGCCAACCCTCCGACCATCCTGTTCGGGCTTGGTGTTCTGATGAGCGGTGTGAACCAATCTCATCCAGACTACAACACCGTGCTCGATTTCCTGAACTCAGGAATTGAAGGAAAGGTGTTTAGATGGTTTAAGTACTTCAACTCGACCCAAAGGAACTTCCTCGCTGATAATCACAGCTTCAAAACTCCTTTGTTCAAATGGGCGTGCCCTGAACCTTGTGAGGGCAAAACTCCTCTTGGATCAGGCCTCGATGACTATCCTCGAACAAATGGAATGGATGAGCCTCTCGCAAACCTGGATTTACAGGTTTGGATGATCTCCATGGTGAAGATCCTCAATTCTATCGCTCGATTCAAGGGAGCTGCTCCTAAACCATCCTTAGTTGAGCTCGAGAAGCAGTTGCTCGCGACATTACCAGAGTTTTACGACGTTAAAGATAACTTGTATAAAGATTTGACCCAGAACCCAATGGGAACTGATTATGGAACACTGGAGAAGAAGTTTAGCGAGCATTTAGGCTATGTGAACCTGTTCCCAATGTTCTTTGGGCTGGTGCCACCGAAAAGCCCTGCGATTAAGAAAATCCTCGCACTATTGAAGGAACCAGAGCACCTTTGGTCTGAGTTTGGTATTCGCTCATTATCCGTGTCTGATTCCTCCTTCATGCAAGGGAGTAAGTACTGGACCGAACCTGTTTGGATCAATATTAACTACATGATACTCAGATCGTTGAAACTTTACTACTCTGAGGAGCCAGGAGCAGCAGAGCTTTATGAAAAGCTCAGAGAGAATGTTATTAAAGTTGTGACAGCGAATTGGTCGAGAACTGGTACTTTCTGGGAGAACTATAGCTCGATCACAGGAAAAGGACAAAAAGCTCCAGGATTCACAGGCTGGAGCTCGCTTGTTGTTCTCATTATGTCAGAAATCTACTAAGAGCGGTTATAATGAGTGTGCTATTCACTCTACTGTAATGCGCTATGAATATGAGAGATTATATAGCTGATTAATAAGGAATTATGGCTAGCTGATTTTCATAGTCTGACAGGTGTAAGGTTGGAGTACTTTCTTCGGCGACTTGTTGTGAAGTTCATTCATAGAGAATAAATATATCTAAAACAGACGCTCTAACAAATTTCGTTCATCCATTATGAGCGCTCTCGGAATCCTTTAAGTTATTCAATCATTGTAGTTATAGTCCCCTCTCGATTCTGAGCTTCTTCATTGGAATCCTCACAGTTACTGTGAATATGTATTGTTGTTCTCCACTAAAATAACTAATGTTCACAGGGATTTGCACCGATTGTCATGGTAAAAGTTTTGATATTTCTTGATTATTCAATCCTGGTTTCTAGAGCTCAGTAGCAAAGCCTAGTTGCAATTGCGACTACAAGTCAAATGCTGCAGGATCTAAATTTTTTTGGCAGTCATTTATTTTCCAATTTAAGCAGGGTTTTTTTCGAGTTAAGCGGGATTAATACATATGTATTGGTTCGAGTATTAGAAGATAACTTATTTACTACTGCAAAATAAATTCTTTTGCATCTTCCAGTTTTTTTCAAAATAAACAATGGAACCACAAAAACAAGCAGAAACTAAAAAACCTAGACAGTTAGTTGCTGCCGATTGGAAGTACCTTGCAGAAGGAGGAGCTCATGTAATTTTTGAATACGTCGGAAACGAGTTCGAGTATATGGGAAAAATTCTTCGTCTTGATAAAGAAAAGCCTGCCTCTTCAAGAGCAAAAACTGAAGTTGAGGAAGTTATGGAAACCCTTTTCGAAACAAGCTATCTGGAACAGTTGATGACTGAGGAAGTCTTTCAGAAAGTAACGGCCTACTCGCAATTATTGGAAATAGACGTAAATTGCCTAATTTCATTAATCCCATTCCTAATCCATTCCTTTCCTTAGGATGTCTTTGAAATTGCCGATAAACAGACCTTCTTGGAACAGCTGTTGAAGATAAACGAATCTCAGCGTCCAGAAAAGAGGAGAGACCAGGGCCTTGCCCTCGTAGGACAAAGTTCGCTTCTCTTCAACTATTCATATGAGCCAAACCGCGATGAGCTGCCCTCGGATGCCTTGACGGCAACTATTGAAATGAAACCGAAATCTCATCTGCCAGATCGATACACTGAAGAGCAAGTACAAGAAGCTCATGAGGTTGTCCTGAAAACTCTCGAGAAACCGGTAGAAATCACGCATAAAGAGGTTTTCGTGCTGCATTTCCACAACGAAAATCAAGATATCGAGCATCGTTTTACGAAATTTTATAAGGTGCAGCTGAAGAAAGTGCAAGAGAAAGAATACAGTTCCCCTTCAAAATACAATCCGGTCTATTTCTTCTCAAATGACCCTAAGAAGATCGATGTTGCTCTTACAAACCTATTGGAAACACCTCAAAATAATCTTCGGCTCAAGCTCAATGGGAAAAAACTTGATCTTACAAAATCTATCATGGATAACCTTGATAGTTACTTGCCGATAAAGCATGAGGGAGAAAGCAATGCGGTCAGTGTAAGGATAATCAGACAGATTTTGATGAAAGAGAAAGCTGTCAATGCGATCTGTGCGTTCCAAGATTTGTTTGATTATAACGTGAAAGCAGTTGATAAGTTGACATCGGAATTGGTGGCTATATGGAAGGAGCTGTCTAAACAAGGAGAGTCGATTGTGACTAAAATAAGAATGAAAGGGCATGAAGCCTTGAAGAGACTTGCGCAGCAAATTGACACAAAGCAAGTTGCGCCTGTAGACGTCATGATGAAGAAGCTCGCGGATCCTGAGCTCAACCTTGAGGAGAAGTTCATGATGCTATGGGAGCTGATAATAAGATTCCTTCTCTCTATTGCCTTTAGAGATTGCTCGATCTTGGTAAACCTTGTCGCCATAAAAAGCACCGAAACTCAAGCCCTCCCACGCATTCTCGGCGAATATAAATCAATAGAAGATCCCGAAGCGAAATTAGTGGTCTTCTATAAGGTAGGAATCATAGACTATCAAATAAAGAATTACCATAAAGCAGTCACTTATACCAAATTAGACAAAGAGTTGCTTTACATGTATATGAACCATGTACTCACTTCTCCTAAGTAGTCATATATCTCAAATACAAAAAACTGGAATAAACTGCAATACCTACTAAAATACTTTAGATTGACTTATCAATACTGGATGAATGAGTATAGCTGTTCATGAGACCTCGAAAAACGAAATATTCCAGCTGATTTTATGCTATTAAGGCTTCCCTTATGCTGACCGAGATAACAAGGAAATATTGGAAAATCACTTTCTCACAAATTTAGTCTCCCAGCCATCAAACCTCACGAGAATTAATTTGTTTACGATGCTGCTTCTCTCAAAAGTTATCGGATTTAATCACAGTAAGCTCGTTAACATTTCACAGAAATAAAATTTTTCAATGAGCGATAACCAGGGAAACCTCAATATTCCAGGTGGCTCATCCATCTCTCCTAAAAAATCCGGAAGAGGAGAGTTCTTTTACCCCCGCTCAATCGAAGAGCTCCTCAATCAGCGTCCCAGCTCAATCCTGAAAGAGAAGGAGCTCAATTTCGATATTAGGAAAATCAATATGGAACGTGAAGCCGTTAGACAAGAAAAAGTAATGATTTCTCATAGAATTTCTTTTCAACATTCATTAGTCGAGAACTGAAAAAGAGCGCTCTGAGCGGTTCGATGAAAAAGAATTTGAATTTAAAGGAGAGGTGGGAGACCCTTCAATCCCTGAGAAACCAGGCCTTCCAAAGTTTGAATATAAAACCGTGCTGCTGGAAAAGGATCTGAGACCTCCTGAAAAAGTAAACCCAATTAGCTTATGAGAGAGACACTGAAAATTTTAAGGGAATATATCTTGCAGGTTACGCCAATGTACAAGCATCATTGAGAGAGCAGTTCAAGATCAAGAAACAGCCTAAGCCTGATCAGATCGAGCTCGTGGAATATGTTAAGTTCAACGCAAAGACCCATCCTATGACTTTTCGAGTTGGCAAAAAGCATAAAATACGAAAAATAGAGCCTGATATCAAGAATCTCTATGATATTTCTACAAGCTCGATTTTAACAGGAACTGAATTGAACAAGAGAGCAGAAATCCTAGCTAAGCTCTATATGAAGACAAATTATGATGCAGAAAAATATAAAACCGCAGCTGAAGCCGAGGCGAAAAAGAAGGAGAATGTTAAGAAGAAAGAAGGTATTTTCAAGATTTTGGATGAAAAAGAGAAGGAAAAGATCCAAACTGGAGCGCAAAACAATCCGCAAAATGCTCAAAAGGGAGGCCCAGGTGGACTATTGCCTCCGCCGAATCTACTTGGAGGAATGAAACCAGGCGGAGGTGGTGGCTTACTTCCTCCACCAAACCTGCTTGGTGGTCCGAGTTTACTACCGCCGCCAAATCTACTTGGAGGTCCGAGTTTACTACCACCACCAAATCTGCTGCTTGGTGGACCCAGCGGAGGTGGGAGTGGTGGAGGAGGGGGATCGACCCTTCCGCCTCCGAACTTAGCACTTTTACTTGCGAAAAAATCATAGCTAAAGGAACACATGAAAATTGACAGAGGGATGAAGCTGGCAGTTTAGTCTGTGCGGAGGGAGCGTATTTGTCTTTAAACTTTTGGGAAATTGCTTGTGATATATTGATTACTACCAGCATTACATATAGCGATTTCATTAATATTGACTTCCTTTGGTTATTTCATATTATACTATGCTCTATATCAAAAGTAGTCTCCTTTATATTTTTAATACCAATGAAACGTTACAATGCATTCTTTTTTGGATTCTATATTGTATCTTACCCAATAAAAAGTTATACTTCATTCGAGGCAATCTATTTCATTAATTTGTACTTTGAGCCCTTATAACAGACAATAAATATCGCAAATTGGATTTCGAAGGCACTATACCCGATAACAGCTACAATACTTTCTCATTTAACCAAAAAATATTACAGTTCAACTCAGCATGGTGAAAACATGAGAAAATTTTGAAATACAAACATTTCTTATTGACTAATCATCAAAAGAAAGAAGATGCTCATTCGTCTTCACTTTTTTCTGCGGCTTACTTTCTTTCGGTGCTTCTTCCTCTTTCTTCGGAGCTGGTCGATCAAGTTTCTTCAGATACTCATTTACAACATCATCAAGTTTCTTCTGAGATTCCGATTTCTCTTTCTTCTCATCAGCTTTCTTCTGAAAACCTCTTGTCTCATCTTTCTTCTGCATTAGTTCACTTTTCACCTTTTCTTTCTCTGGCGATTTCCTCCTCCTTTTCTCTTCTCCACTGCTGTTTCCTGGACTATCATTCTCAAGATTTCTAAGCTTTTGAATCATTTTCATATTATTCGTCATAGAGTCCTTGACTTTTGCTTTAAACGTCGGTTTAAATGTATCTAAATTCTGCTTTTCCAGCTCTGTCGTCGGCTTTGGAGCTTTTAACATGCTTCCTCTTTTAAACGGATCGCTGAGGTCTGGTCCAACATCATGCTTGATCCCTCCTTCTTCAGGTTTCTCAAATGATTGTAAATAGCCTTCCGCAGAAGCATCCTCATCTTTGTTTACAACAGTAGCGTTTTGAGTGTCATAGTCCTCTTTAGCCATTTCGATGAGCTTGTCTCTGTCCATTGAAAAGAATTTATCTTGGACGGAGTCTTCTTTTTTAGCATAACCCATTCGAAACTGCTCCAAAAACTTAGGAGTTTTCTTTATGAACTGTAGGTTGCTACCCGCTTTCCCTCCGCCTGCGGTTCCTCCACCTTTCATTGACAATAGCAAATAACAATACTATAAGAAACTCTACAATTTTGATTTTTAAAATATCAATCAATATTGCTTTGAAATAGAAATACTAAAGAAGTTTTGCAATAATAGTAGCATTCCAGAGAAAATTTGAGAGAATTGCTTAGAATGAATAAATATTAATACATTTAATGCCTGTGTGCTGTGAATTCCCGTTGTGTAGATGGAATGACAGCAGGATTTCCGTCAAAGATCAAGGGCATTGGTCCTAATTTGTATGAACAAGAATAATATTCTGTAATTTTCAGCCTTTAACAAAATTTTCCCTAAACAGTACGCTGATGCAAATGGAACAAGCAAACTTTCTTTATTTCTATAATTTACCCATTTCAGAAAACTACTGAGAAAAATCTTTAGACTTTTGTCGCTATTCTCGATATCAATTTTATTTCAGTGAATAGAATAAATCGAGACAAAATTATTCTATTTCGATAACTTTAAACCTTTGTTTTCCATTAATTATAATTTAGTTTGCATGGTAAGTTTCCTAAGAAAAGTCGACTCTCCTTTCATCAATTCGGCTCTCAGAAAGCCGACTCAGCGGATCCAATTGCACGACCAGCTTAAAATTATTCGAAGTAAGCCAATTCCTCTCCAAAAGCCCTCCTCAATTCACACCCCTTTTAGAGCCTTATGATCCTAATAAGATTCCACCTGACTGGGACATGGCTGTTAAACACGGCGTATATATTTTGCTTTTGTTTTACTCTTATCAATGCAATCACTTCAATAATAGTTAGCAACGCGCTTTTCTAAGCCTGCAAGTGATACAACAAAATTGCCCTTTGCCGAAATTGATGACATGTCAGGTTTACCTGTGGTAACTTTGATCTCGTTGGAACCCCCACCATTATCACTTTTTTCTACACTCAGGTGAACGAGCAGTTTCCAATTTTCTGCAATTTCGAAAGATACAAATTCCTACCCCCGGGATACGCAATGTTCTTCCAATTCAGAAACTTCACTCTCAAAGTCCTTCTCCTGATGCTACTTGTAAGCGGCCTCTACAATCTCTATACAAACTACATTGGAAACGGCTGCATTCACTACAAACACCGGATTCCCAAGGGAGCTTATCTCGATCCTGAGCTTTGCCTCAGGACCTTTGCAAATTCTGTGTCTTTGAGGAACAAAATTACAGATTCATTAGCTGTAAGTAACCAGCAGGTCCTTAACCTTCTGACAATTTTCGTCCTGATGATCTATTACCAACAATTCCGATGGAGTCAGAGAAAACTTGCTGTTAAAATCGACGAGCGAGAGCTGACCCCTGGTGATTATACATTCAGCGTCTCTAACATTCCGCCTGAAAACGGCAGAGAAATAAGCCAGGAACTGCATAGTTTCTTTAAAAAGCATGGGTTGCCTGGAAATAAGCCACTGGATATTCGGCGGATTGTTTTAGCTTATAATGTGAGCGAAATAATACGTCTCGAGAAAAATATTGATAAGCTTGCGAGAAAAAAGCTGAGAGAAGAAAAACGGAAGCAGAAAGGGCTACCACCTCTACGAAACACTCAGGATTTGGATTATCAAATAAAGAGAAATGAGCTCAAGTTACGATTGATAAGCCAAGAATACGCCAGAGGAGCGTCGAAAAATTTCATTGGAACTGCATTTATTACTGTTAACACGAGACAAGGTAAGTAGCGGTTCATCACGTGGCTATAGGCTGTTAACTTTGATTAGAACTGGACGAAGTGTTGGAGTATTGGCATTTGCCTCGCAGGAAAAGAGTCACGGAACCATTGAAAAAAGACTCTGAGTGGAAATTTAGAGGAAACGTTTTAGTAGTTGAGCAAGCGGATGAACCTGCCGACGTTTGTTGGGAAAATCAAGGAACTTCGTTCTTGAGCGTATGTTTCCGAAGAGCTTTTGTATCAGTCGCCTCTGTGTGTATTTTGGTGATATTCTTCTGGCTGATATTCGTTGGCAACGTTGAGAAAGTGAGTTTTCGGCAATATCCAAAATTAGTCTAATCCTTACTTATAATGAATAAAGAAAGTGCCTGTGCTAGCAAATTCAAAGCCCGAGAAAATGGCCAAGAAAGTGGGAATTTCCATTTCTATGTCGCTCTGGATTTTAATCCTGAACAGCGCCCTCAAGCAGATAATGATCGCTTTTACTAAGTAATTCCAATGCTTGGGTTGATCTTATTTATTGCTACTTAGTTTTCAGAACAATGCCTCATGGACGATGTACGATTTTGGGCTCGCTAAAAAAATCTGTTGGGTAAGCTTGAGTGTGCTGGCTGCAAAAAGCTTATAATTTTTTTAATCGTTCGCCGCCAGGTGCAATTTTTTAATACAGCTCTCACAAATTTGTCGATTGCTATTCTCTTCGACGATTTTTGGAGCGAAGGAGGATTGATCGCCACAATTAATGAATATTTCATTGAAAACGCGCTTCTTACACCGATAACTCAACTGCTCGATTTCGGGTACTACCGTCTTCTACTCCGAAGAAGACGAGCTTTGAGACTAGGCAAAGAGTCGTTAAAAACACAGAAACAGGCAAATTTGTAATTCATCAGTTTGTAACCGGTGTTGTGATATATATTTTTACCACTACCAGACTTTTCGAAGACCCTCCCTTCGATTTGGCAAATCGCTATGGAAGCATGCTTAAGAATATCTATACTGCTGCCTTCTTCGCGCCAATTTTCCCTCTAGGGCTTCTCTGGACGTTAGTTGGATGCTTTTTAGAGATGTTCGTTGACAGGGTAACAAGAATTATTGATGAGTTATCAACCGACTAATAATATTAATCTCCTTCAAGTATATACTTACAAGACGTAGTTCAATGGGAAGAGCCTTTGGTTCTGCGCTTGCACTTGAGATGATGAACCAGATGGAGTATATGATTGTGGTTTTTGGGGTATATTGGAAGTGATTGGGTTTTTTCTTATAAGATTGTTAGATTTCAAATCTATTCTTCGATTACTTGTTGCTCGATGACGTCTCTCTGGCGTCGATTGCTTGCTGTGCTGTCGCCTTGATAAATGCTTATATGCCGATGGCCTGGATTAATGAGCGTCTCTTTGGAAGGATAAAACCGAAACTGAGCTCGATAACGTATGACGAAATCAAAAATGATTTCGAATTGGTAATATGACGACACTTTGGTCGTTAAATTGTTAAAATCTATTTATCTAGGACTATGATGTTGCAAATCCAGCGACTAAAGAATATGAAGAGATGTTTAAGAAGAAAATAAATTAAAAGAGCTCAGGTTGTGCGTATATGGATCGATTTTATTTCAGACTAGAAAGAGAGTTTATTTATTTTAAGTCGAAATAATGTTCAAGCGAATCAATGCAATTTTATGTTTCTATATGTAAATTTGATGTGCCAAAAAATATTTCTTTAGATGTAATTAATTGCATAAAATCATTTCTTTGTTTCGGTTTAATAAGAAACTTCTGTGCACCAGGAGGAGTAGAGTACCAGGTGATTATTTCATATTCAAGTGAAATTAGATTAAAAATCACGATAAAGAGTGGAAGGCCGAAGACCACAGTAGAACAACGCCAATAAGAAAATGCCCATCAGTATTTCTCAAATACATACCAGCTTACATTGGTAAGGAACTTGTTTTCAAGAAAATTGATAATAATGATACACCAACTGAATGTTAAATAATAATGATGTTATACTTCCATAATATTTCTCATTGGATCTGGAACACCATTTCTCAAGTTCAAAAAATATGGCAAGAATCTGATCGCTTGTCGTTCGGTAAAAACAAGGACTCCCTAACATGGCCAAGCACACTCCTAAAATTGTTAGATGAGTAAACGAGCAATTGTAATAAGGTTTATACTTTATCGCCTTTTTATGAGCAGCGTCTCTCTCATTCTTGTTTTTATCGGTCTTCTTGGCTTTCTTGCTGTCTTGAGGATTGGAATTGCGATTGAAAATGAGGTTGTTATTGGAGTTAGAGTTGTCAGGCGATTTAATAGCTGGAATGCTGTTGAAATTGTCAGGATTCGGGTTTTGAATTTCGCTTAGTGTTGATTCGTCTACCAACAACTTTATGATATCTTTAAATTTCTCATTAACTTCGCCATTCTCTCCAGTGGCCACTTCATAAACAAAAATAATGAGAACTGCTTCAATTTTTTTGCGGTGATGAGCATCACACATCCTCAAAATGAGATTTATAAAACCCTCCATTTCTTCCGAAAAAGTCAGTTTCATAGCTCTGAACTCCCTCTCTCTCTTCTTATTGAAATCAAATGATTCACGATATATCAAAGTCGGAATTGAATGTTGCTCTGAAACCCTGATAAAGCTGATCTTATCCAATAATGAACAGATGTAATAAACTTGAGGCCCCTTGCTTCCTTTTTTTAAATTAGAGTATAGATCCCCAGTTTCCAACAGCCTCTCAACGAAGTTAAATTTCAATCGTATTGAGTTCAACATAATTGAGTACTTTGCTTCTAGTAAGTCCAAAAAGAACCTTCTGCTATTATTTTTTATTATATCCCAAAGTCTCGTATTGATGTATTTTGATGGCAGCAGAAAATTGAGACTCAATAGATGATCACTCTGAGTCAGACTGAGAGTTCTTATCTCTTTTGATTCCTTTAAGCTTTCTTTAATTGCATTAAGCAGGCCTTTGTCGGCTTGATCATCAAGAATTTTTTCTACAGCTTGACCATTAATAATTTTTTCCATATAATTTCCCATATAAACTTCGTAATTGTTAATGCTTTGGGCACTCAGATACTTGTTTGGTTGGTCGCTTTTAAAGCTTCTTATTCGATTACATTTCGGATCTTCCTTCAATTTTGTAATTCGAGCAGCCAAATCTATCTGTAGGTTATTCTTCTTTGTCGGGCTTTTATTAGTGATGCTATTATAATTTTGGAGGATAGGTTCGCTAAATTCATATAGAATATTGTCAGTTAACAGCTGCGCTCCATTTGTTGTAAGTATTTGCTTCTTGATACTCTTTTCATAACTTTCAAGATCCCCAGGAAAATTTGCTTGAGCATCCAAACAGACTTTAAACAGCTCGTCAAGCTTCTGAGGTGTCATCTTTTTCACAGCTGGATCCTTCTTGTTGAGTTGTCGAAAAATTTTTTCTTTACTTCGATGATACTCTGTTTCACTGAAAATCACAGCGTCACTAATGTCTTTTTCATTTTCAAGGATAATATCGCTAAATAAGATCTCTAAACAAAGCTTATGATCGATTTCATAGAAAATTCGAAATTCTTCTCTTATTTCTGGTTTCGAGAGTTGGAAAAGCCAATAGATTTCGAGAAGTAGATTAAAGAGCTGCTCTTTAATTGTAGGGATTTGGATATCAAATAGATCGTGGACAGCACTGATTCTTTCATTATTGATAACATCGAAAAAATTTGTTATTTGCACGATGAGTCCAGAGCCAAGAGATTTCGAAGTCAATATATCTCCTTTCTTTTCCTCTTCAAATTTGTCTTTACTCAATTTTCGGCTCGATTCAGCTATTGTTTCTTTCTCTTTCAACTGATTGATCTTCTGTTCGAGCTTCTCAGTGATCATTGAGGCTAAGATAGTTTTTGGGTCTGAATCAGCTGAAATTTGAGGAAGATCTTCTTGAAACAGGGGCTGCTCTGTGAGAACTATGTCATAGAAACCTTCCCTGTACGCTTTCTCATCGAACAATGGCTGTTTTTTCAATCGCAGCCGTGGCTTGGATGAGAAATTCTCATTTGCTAGCATCTCTGTCTGTATTTTGAAAGATAAATTGAATGATGTTAAATTCTAGGTTAAATTTTGTCGAGATGCAAGCTTAATCCGAATATTCCTCTTAAGCCGTTTTAGCAAACTGGAAGAACTTTATCTCGCAGATTGCATAATTGATAATATCTATCGAAATAATCTTCTTTGTCTATCTAACAGATCGATCAGACCTCCCGGGCATTCATTTTCCACATAATTATTATCCTTTCTTGAACAGAATTCTATGGTTATCAACATCCAATTTACAAATTTCGTTATGAACTGTTCATATTAATTGACCTCCAACCAGATTGCTCCACTATAAAACATAAAAACTTTAATAGCAATTAATTTACTCAACGAACCATTCAAATTTGAAACCCTTTTAATATTATATCTTTCCATGAACTCAACAATCTGATCACTAAGGCCATTTAGCATACAAAAAATTAATCATTCAACAGAAATCTTAGTTTTAGAATCTTCCTGAGCACTTAGCTCACAGCTGCTCCCTCGAGAGTGGAACCCTCCATCCGACAGCAGCGCTTTCGATAGATTTGTCGATGTAGCGCTTGGATTCTTTCGCTTTCTGCACTTACAGCAGCACTCACCCAACCCCTCTTTTATCGTAAGTCGAATGCTCCTATTGTATCCATAGATAATCGAGTTTAACAAACCCAATAACTGCACACCAGCCATGTGCCAAACCTGCAGCCAGCTCGGACTTCCATTGTTCTGAGTAATTATGATTCGGTCTGCGAAAGCGCCTACAAAACAAAAGACAAGCACGCCAGGGAACAACAGAAGCTGCGCAGCTTGACCCTTGGATATGTTTTCCCTTTTCTTCCTAATCACTTGAATGAAGCAGTAAAAATTTGTTAGAACCACCAGAACCAGGATCCCGTAAAACTCGGCAAACACGAGGATAAAGGTCTCAGTTTTCGAGAGACCGGTGTTTCGTATCCAGCAAATCAAATTCGAGTTTCCAAGTTTCTCTGTGAAAAGAAGATAGCAAGCAAGCGCGAGAGAAAACAGCACGACGGGTATTATCGTCAGTTTTTCGTATTTTCTGATGTTAGGAAGGCCGGAAGTAGTCCAGAGTAGGACCATGACCGCGAAAACTGCGGTTAGGAGAAGAGAACATACAGATCCAAATTGGCGAGCGAATCCGAAGGCTTTGCAGATAGGGTTCTGTCCATTATTGTCGAGGAGGCCAGGGACTAGCGAGCCGAGCCCTGAAAGTGTGAAAATGAGATTAGCGACAACGATGCTGAGTACGATGCGAATATGGTACAATTCTCTGACTTTTTTGAAGCAAAGAATGCAAAGGATGATGAACACTGAACCAAATATTGAGAGGGCGGAGCATACGTAGTTAGTAACTGTCACTAATTCATCTACATGCATTGCACCTGTGTTCGTCATGAGGCTTATCTTTCAAAGAAATTTTGTTTACTTAATTAAGTATTCCAAACTCCAGCGATACTATCCTGAGCCAATTTGAACCACTTTATTCGTAATACATTGATAACCCCATTTGTAAATTATTTCCCGAAACTACAGCTGAAGGCAATAAGTTTATAAGTAGTACCCCAACCAAGCTCTTCTCATAGAACTATGAAGATATGTTTAGATGAGTCCAGTGTGAAATAATTTAGCTCCTCAGACTCAACTAAAGTATTTAATAAACTCTCTTCATCCTGCAATAATTCCTTTATTTCTATAGAATGAAAATTGCTTTGAAAAATATTCATTAGTTGATGGCTACCACTGTAAAAATGGCTCAAATCTCTTCAAGCGAGACGCAAAAACCCCATAATTTAAAAATTCAAACTCAAAATCTCTGCGGTTCTTTCATGGAAATTAATGCTCTTTCTGCTTGGAAGAAAAGCAATGGCAAATGATTCTTCGTGTGCTGACCAAAGCGAAATTTCTCATACAAAAGTCTAAATACCTGGGGCACATTTTTTGCAACTAATTCGTAATCAGCGAGATTAATTTTTGTGCTTCTAAAACTGAATAAAATTACAAGCAGAACTCCTGATGGGAAGTATAAGCTCCAAAGGCTCAGAGGACAAAGCCTCTCAAAAAAACAAAGAACTCGACAACATGTTCCAATTTCTACAAAAAGATATCATCAGCTCTCTGCAACAGTTGCTCTTTTGTAACATAGATTTATTATGCATTGAAACTCACTGATATAAAGGGTCTTTGGCCGAGGTCAGAGGCTGTTATGAAAAGTTTAGGCGATCTGGACGTCAAGCCTATATCGACCGCACAGAATTCTCCAAATTGATGCCATTCACAAAAACAAATTCGTTTTTTATCTTCGGAAACCTCGTGAAAAAAGATGCAGGTGTCCAATATCCTTTTCAAAGCAAAAACTGACTCTTATCTAGTCAAGTTACTGTCGGTGTACGAGCTAATAACAATTTTGACCATAACAGCGTATGCGGATACTGAGAGCAAGCTTAAACGTAATAATCAATGGCCTTTCCAGACTAACGCATTGTGTATTTTGAAAAGTCTTGGGCGCAGTTTTTGACTTCACGGGCAAGAAATACCTAGAACAAGGAGAGTTTCGAGCGTTAATACATTCAGTCATCTACGGTTTAGCGCGAGTTACAAGGTCTCATCCGCCAGAAAGAGAAATCGCTGATCACCTCGCGAGAATGGTAAAACTAATAGCATATGCTATCAGCTAAAATAACGGGACTAGAGCTTTACGAAAGCGGACGTTCAACCATATAATAGTCAAGTTTCTATTGAGGAGTAAGTCTATTTGTTTCTTCTCAATTAAAGGATTATCAAATAGATTAATTGATTGGGTTAAGTCTGAACCCGCTGCTCATCAGCTTTTCTTTAAATACGGTATGCTTAATTCAATTTGGCGAAGGGAATATCATTTGTGCTTGTTAGAACCTGAAAGACCACCTCAAAGCAAAGAGTCTCTGTTCCACAGCTTCAAAAGTTTCACAGACAAAGAGAATGCCGAGCTGATTAAGCTTTTAACCACTGATTTCAAATCGAAAAACGATGACGACGAGGATTTTATTCAAGAAAGTCCAAAGAGTCCGTTAAAACTGGAGCTCAGCAATAACTCTCTATTGAACTCCAGACTCGAAACTGTGACATTTGCTAGCAAAAGCAAGCAATTGCATCTTCCTAGGCTATTTTTGAGCTCCAAACTTGAGGTAGAAGAAGGATTGAAACTTATTAGATATTGACTTAAATATCAAAATAGGGATCTCAGACCTCTCGCAATCGGTTGATTACTGATAGTATTTTACCGAGCGACCACCATAGCAGCAAATTGTCACCAAAGTTTACAGCTATGAGCAGTGCTCGTGATCCGAAATCAATCCTTGAAATGAGAAAGAAACTCCTTGATGAGTCCCGCGGAAAGATTAAAAATATCATGATTACCGTAATTATCGAGTTCTCCCCTTTGATTTGTTTAACTTAACTGCTCGTTGCAGTGTGGAGAGACCGTTTCGAAGAACGATGTTGCTTCCTTGAGGAATTATTTTTACAAGCTCTCTGCTAATAATGACACTATGAATTACAAAGGTACTTGCTCGCCTCCAACGTCCACTAAAGCGCTATTTGCAATAACGATTAGATTTTGAAAAAGCCTTTGTGAAAAGTCCTGCTCTATTGAAAGTAGCGGCATCGATTTTCAATTTTTTGGGAGACACAAAGACGAAAATTAGCAAATTGGATGACTCTAGCAAGGGCGAGGTTACTTTTCCTCAACTCGTTCGGAAACTATTCCCGTCTCTGGCACCGAACCAGATGAAAAATGTTATGGCCTGGAGCGAAATGGGGCATCCTGAGAACGAGGGATCGGCTCCTGATAAAAAACTGCCTCAGCTTAAAAAGAGAATGTCGATGGTAAACCCTTCATCTCCAAAAAAAGGGAAAGCTGAAGGACAGAAAGAGATCCCAAGAGAAGCGATCGCAAGAATGAAACAGATATTTGATTTGTTTGACACTCAGAATAAAGGATGTAAGGCCGCTTTCTCTTTACGAAACCTGAATATCTCTTCTAATTTGCATGATTAGCGTTGTCGCTTGAAGATTTGAGACCAAGCTTCCAAAAGTCGTTTTCTAATTACGAATTTGAAGAGTTGTTTAGGAGATGCGATAAGGATGGCGACCACAGGTTGAATTTGACTGAGTTTATTCATATGATCCTGCCGCCACAATTTACTGTGAAAGAAGAGAGTGTCAAATACGTTTTAGATCAGCTAAATGAAAAGTATAATAATCTATAGCTTATATAAGTCAAGCTACTTGGGGTGTGATTCTAAAACAGTTTATCTATTTCTTTGAAGAGAGTTCTTATATTTTTATTCGTGGATATGAATTTCTATTAGAGGTGCGTGAGTTAAAAAAAAACTTCAACTTTGCCAACAAGAAATTATTATCAAAAGTATATACAAGTTTGAGTTTTTCATTCGGATAATTGATTTAGTTTCTCGCGTTTTGGGTTTCAATTTATCCAGTACTTATTTATTTGACTTGCTTGGCCTCAAAGGCCTTCTTTATTTCGTTAGAAATAGAATTCAAAAATTTTAAAAAACAATGTACAAAAAATTTAATAAATTTTCTGAGAGGAGTTAAATGATACTCAGACATTTTGTAATAGCCTGTATTTATTATTCTATTAGATAAATGGCCTTAATAGTTCATACGAGGCCCTCTCTATACATTCCTTACGGACATTGAATCGAGAAGCTCCTATATCTTCTTTCATTTTTGGCTTTATTTGTATGATATTAATATTATCAGTGATTTAGAAGAATATCCCTTGAAAATGTAGGCTGAACACTGGTAGGACATCTTTGACCATCGCGAGAGAGAGAGTGAAGTTCAAGAGAAACTAAGTCTGCTTTTAGTTAGAACTTGAGTAGACAGACAGTAGTGAAGGGTATGACTCCTATAATAAAAACTATAATTTTTTAATTTGCTTCGTGAGTGTAAGAGTTAATTTACGTTAACAATTTTTAATTAAAACTGCTCATTTCTGAATCCACACCTAACTTTTCAGCAGAAGCCAGAAAAATACAGCAAGGATCCTCTTTTATCTCATGGTTCTCACCTGTGTGGCCACCCCCAGTAAAAGATCTACGAAGTTATTTATCTAAAATAAGTTATCGGTTCTAATAGCTACTCGTGCAGCTGGTAAAATCTTTTATCTTCAAGAAACAGCTATAGTGTCAGACTCTTTAGTATATCCTAGCGCGAAGATGGCTACTCTAGATTCAAGTTTTACAAGTTCAGCCCACTATACATGGAGTACCTGGATTTACAAAACTGCTTGGTCTGGCGAATATGATGCTTATTTTAGAATTTCACTCGACACAACGTAAAACTTTACTCTTGCCATCGAATTGTTCATTAAGTTATTTAACTAGAGTTGATCAAGGTCTTGGAAGAATTGCTGCGAGCTTTATCCATCCAACTCTTGATAGGATCTTCACGACTTCTACTACAGAAAATATAAATGAGGTATGGATGCCATGAGAAAGGGTAATCATCGAATAGCTTTGAACATTTGCGATAGCCTTTTATAGACGGATCCGAATCAATATTTTCCATTGAATACATGGAATTTTCTTGCCCTTGGCATTTCTCCAACCATTCAATATGGAATTCGATACATGTCGGGAAGTAGCTCTGTTGTAGCGCCCAAAGCCGTTTTCCACAGTCGAGGTCCATCAGTAGGAAACTTCTATACTCTCACCTCAGCGGCAACTTTCCAATGGACAAAATGATCATTATTGGGGACATTGTGACTGTAAAATGCAATATGTGAGAGTATACACTGACTATGTTCCATACAACGAAGATATGATGATCAGCTTAGCATTGATGAATCCTGCCAGTAACAACGAATTTAAACTTTGCAACTTTACTAGTTTTCAACGGAATAATAGGCAAACTGTATGTAATTCATTTTGCTGCAAACTCTTCTATCAACAACGGACAAACAATACCTGTTAATGTGTATACTCCTATTTCCGCGAGTACGACCACAGGAGCATTAGGTATTTGTATTTGCTTACAACAGTAGTCACTGAATTAATTTTCTTTCATTAAAGGGCAGAGTTCTTCTGATATAGAATATGATCCTACACTTGGACCTTGGAATACGCTACAATGCAGAGACAAAACTCTCCTAATAATGCCAACAGGAGAGCAAAATGCTAATGGGATAGTTATTGCCTTTGATATCTAAGGTATTTGCTCGAAGAGGGTGGGAAAACTTGAAAAATAGTGATTTTATCCACCACCCGGCATTTTTTCAATAGGTCAGTATTTAATTTTTTATGGTCCACTTTTTCAAGCAACAATTACAAGAGCAGGTCAAAAATAGAGATTCTGAGACGTTAATTTTGAGAGAAAAATATTCATCCTACTCCGCTACTTAGAATGTACATGATTTTAAAGTGAGTGAGGCTCGGATTGAGCTGGACCGCTGCAGGAGTTAACCTTGGAATTATGCTCTTTCAAATTATTGTCAAACTTGTTGAATTCTGCAGATTGAGAATGAAGAAGAAACGCGAACAGCAGAATAGCCGAGTAAAGCTTCAACATGCAGTCGATCAGGATAGCCAACTACAATTCCAGAGCGGTAGGACACCTAATTATGCAATCGATCTTAGATCTGAAAGGATTAGAATTCGTACCCAAAGAACAAAACACAGAAATTCAGACTAAGCAAAAGTAAATCTAATTCAAATTCATATAATATGACATTGTTCTCTTATTAGAACAAACACTCCAAAAAAATCTTAGGAGGAGTTATCTTCTGGCTCTGGGTGAAATACAACGCCAGAACCAATACCATTGGTGCAATATATCGGTGATTGCACCAGGCAACTCTGTGAATTCAAGGAATATCAAGACAAAAAAGGAGAATTTCAGCGATTCAAATGGGAAATAACTCATCAATTTAATATTCGAGTTATTTGTTAAAGGCAATATTTGTTATCACTCGACCTCTTATGAACAATTCTTTTATTTTCATAGTTTTCGTGAAATCCGAGCGTTTTTAATAGACTAAGGAAAAATCATACTCAATTAATTTTACTTGATATTCAATTCCAGCAGACTAAATTTTGGACGAGTTAATGTATCTAAACAATTAAATCTATCAGAATTCATTGTATTCTTTTGCTTTTCTTATGGTGAGTACATTTCTGCCACACGAAACTAGATATTACCATCTCTATCCCTCTCGATCGTCATTCATTCTTTCATAATATATCACTGAGTTTTCTTATAACTGTCTGATGTTCTTACTGTAGTCATTGGTCTAGTGCTTGGAACACTGGAAGTGGAGCAGGTCTCTCAGATCGATTAACTAAAAAATTGGCGATAGATTTCACCTTTCGAGAAGGATAGTAAATTTTTGATGTATCTGCTGAAACCCGGATGGAACTGGCTATTCTCGGCCCTGCGAATTTGATGCAAATTATATATTGTGATATCTTTCCCAAGAAGTCTGCGGTTTATCAAAAGGAAGTATCAGAAACCAAAAGTAATGCCAAAAACATGAATAGAAAATGGATGCAAAGACATGCATACCTAGAGCCATATTTGAAAGACTCAAACCTTTATTCTAAATTTGACAAATGACCGCGACAGATTATATGGTTTGGTTTGAATAGTGCTGTATTCCCACAGAAGAAGTTTTAAAACAATTCAAAGCGCAGCATACAATTTTAGCAATAAGCTGCAATAACTTATTACGGTTGTTTCCAGATGCTGTAAGAGCCGTAACACCTTTTTGGTCAAAAATGAGAAAAATTTTACCCTTCAGTACACTACAAATCTGCATTAGAACTTTAATCTCAATAAGATCGCTATTCCATTAGAAACCATTGACACAGTGGCAACAACTTGATGAACACTCGAACGGAGAAGATACATTTGCCAGACTGCCCATTGTATTTAGAGTTATTCGACGAACGACCTCCTTTTTTCAAAATTTCACGATATCACAAGAGCTATCGGCGTACAAACCTTACTCCTTCACAAAATCACAACCTTCACAGGTACCTAAAAACTAATGAAACCGTTGACGCCATACAACCCATCTTGGAATTTAAAGACTGCTGCTTTGAATGGAAACAACACATACATATCAATGTCTCTTAAATTTTTACAAAAGCCCAGATACCTGTCCAAGGAGGTGGTTATTGCTCACTGTGAAACTTTTCTCAATGCTGGAGATTTATCATCGATATTTTTATTTATTTTTTTCAAAATGAAAGCAAGGAGTTTATACTTTTAATTGAGCAGTTCTACAAAAATTGCTAATTTTCTACGTGTTATAATTTCGAAGGCTTTATAATAACTTCTATTTTAAAATTTTAAGTGAAAATCAAAGAAAAATATTAGCAACTCTAACTCGCGATGTGCTTTGCTCAAACTGATTAAATGGAAACTTTGTTTATTTCTTGTCCATCTAAAGCTGGTTGTAGTCGTGACTTGATGAAAGCGACGAAGTAATTCAATCCCTAATTTCTTTTGACGTCCTCTAAGGCAGATTTTAAATTGATTCTATTAGAATTCCCTCTATTAAAAGCAAGTTAGCTGCTTTGTAAGGAATTTTTGTAATTTCTTTTCGTGATTTTTGGTTTTTCTTCATTCAACGACTCATATCGAACTTTGTTTCTTTGTTATTTAAATCTATATAGTTGTCTGGCCTCACTCCTCAGCAACCGTCTGTCGGCTTCTACCTAAAATTATTCAACGTTCATGTTGAAAAATAGGGTTTGAAATTTAAAATTCACCTCAAGAATGTACACCTGGAATTCAATAACAAACAATTTTAATTAAGTACGCAATTAAACTCATAATTGAATTTTCACTCTCAAATCAAACTCAATGAACAGAACGCAAATACTAATCTACTTTTGTTGTAGAGTACTAACTCTACTAATCGCTTTGAGAGGTAAATGTTAATTAGCTTCACATCTACTCAACGTTACATCTAAAGTTGCCAGTTCCACGGTTCAAATTTTTTATCTTCAAGAGACACAGATAGTCTCTAGCACTACAGAGTATCCAAATGTGGCAATGACTTCTCTCTCACCAACTTTCACAAACACAAATCAATATGCATGGAGTGCGTGGATTTACAAGACTGCTTGGGCAGGCGACTGGGAGAGCTATTTTAGAGTTTCACTCGATGCATCGTACCAATTTTTCTTTCAATCAGTTCTGAAAATTGATATTTAGCCAAAGCTTGGGACTTGGAAGAATTGCTGGAAGCATCATGCTTTCAACCTTCAGAGATGTCTTTCTATCTTCAACAACAACAATGGATAACTTTGTTTGGAATTTAGAAGACCCGGTAAACATGTCTAAAATTTCCTTATGTATAACCATGAAAAATATTTTAGAATACTGCTAATGCACTGTTTCCGACATATACTTGGGTCTTTCTTGCTCAGGGCACTGATGTTTCGGCGAGCACTCAATATGGATTTCGGTACAAACTGGGAAGTAGCTATACAGTACCACCTACAGCTGTTTTCAAGACTCGAGGTCCATCTTCAGGAACCTTCTATGCGCTTACTTCAGCCGCCGTTCTCAAATGGACACATGATAATTTTCATTTGCATTGTAACTGCAAGATGCAATATGTGCGACTCTACACTGACTTTGTTCCCTATAATCAAGATATGATGATCAGTTTGGCCTTAATGGATCCTAATGGTAAAAATTAAACTTGAATGGCGACCCATTGTTTTCCTCTAATATCATAGGTAAATTGTACGTTTTTCATTTTGCAACGAAGGCCACTGTCGATGGCGGACAGACCTTCCCAGTTGATACCTATACTTCTTCTTCCACAAGCTCTACCACTGGATTCTTAGGTACTCAAATTCTCTTGTTTATCTGTTGACTAAAATAAATTTTCTTTGGTTACAACAAGGTTCGAGTTCGGGTGATACAACCTGGGATCCAGATTTTGGAGCATGGAACACAGTACAATGCAGGCCCAACACCCAGATAAGACTAGATCTGACAGAATCAAACGCGAATGGTGTGATTGTTGCCTCTGATATCTTATTGAGAGAGTCCCGGAAGCACACTCTTTTCTCTTTCAGAAATAAGGGAACCCTTGCTAGAGGGTTTACAGTGGAAGTTTTTTATGACTATTCCGTGCAATTATGGCGGATTGATGGCAGCTGGACAGGTCAATTCACTTCGGCAACTACTCTCAATTCCAGTAAATCCAATTCCTGTTTTATTTGATCGCTAACTGTCACTACAAAATAGATGCCTGGAATCGAGTGATCATGGAAATCGTTCCAGCCCAACCTTATGCGTTTATGTCTGGCTATTATTCTGCCAGGATATGGATAAACGGAGCTGTCACCAATAGAGAGTATTTTGGGGATTTCGGCACACACCTGTTCTACGTTCCGAGTACTGACCAGATCCATCTCTGTTCAACGACAGCCTCTGGCTCTGATACTATCGCAATCGAAGGAAATTATGATATGCTGAATTTCATTTGGTTCAAAGGATCAGAGGGTCTGTATGTCCCAACTGGAGGTAAGTTTTACTTCTCTTGCAATCGTATATTAATTCGGTTGCCACTAGATCCATCATGTGCGCTCAAGGGATTCATCAATCCTCTTCAAACAGCATGTCTCCAATGTAAGTCAGGATACAAATGGGTGGAAATGAAATGTGTGCTCGAATGTCCACTTGGCTACGTTCTCCATGAAGATACTAACTCATGTCAAAGTAACTTCAATTATCTGATTGCTTTGTCTTAATATCAATATCTACTTTCATTGTTAGGATGTCCATATGAGGGTGGTTGGATGGTAATCACTACATCCTTTATTTCAAAATATGCTAATTCTCTTTTCTCTAATATAGAAAGATGACGGTACATGTGCAAGTTGTGATCCTAGTTGCGAGACTTGCTATGGAGAGTTAGCGACTAATTGCTTGAGTTGTCAGTCAGGAACTTACTTACTCTCATCGAATTATTCTTGCGTCGCCTGCAATGTGAATAACTACTTCATTTCTGGTTCCGACTGCTTGGAATGCCATCCAACCTGTCTCACCTGCAATGGAGTATCGTCAACAAACTGCATTACCTGCGTCGCCTCAAAATACTTCGTATCTTCAAATAATTCTTGCGTCTCCTGCAACGCGAATGGTTACTTCATCTCGATTGATGAATGCTTAGAGTGCCATCCAACCTGTCTCACCTGCAATGGAGATCTCTCAACAAATTGTTTGACTTGCTCACCAGGAACTTATTTATCAGGCTCTCAATGCCTGGAATGCGACCCTACTTGCCTCACTTGCAATGGACCTCTCTCGACAAATTGTTTGAGCTGCCCTCCAGGGAGTTTCTTCCTCTCTTCGAATAATTCTTGCATCCCTTGCAATGTAAATGGTTACTTCGTCTCAGGTACTGAATGTTTACCATGCGATTCTACGTGTCTTACTTGCAACGGGCCATCATCAACGGACTGTATTACCTGCGCTGCCTCTACGTACCTCGTGCCCTCTAATAATTCTTGTGTTAGTTGCAATGTAAATAGCTATTTCATCTCAGGTACTCAATGCCTACAATGCGACTCTACATGTCTTACCTGCAATGGAGCATCGTCAAGTAGCTGTCTATCATGCAAGACTGGAAGATACCTTGAAAATTCCACCTGTTTGTTTTTCGCCCAAGAAATCATCGATGCAGCTGGAGATATCACCGGAATCACTTCCCAAATGCAATACGTAGCCTCTACTGTTATGCCGGTGATGCTTGTTGAACGATCAACAAGTGCGATGATTTTAGTGGGATTCCTCGCTGATGTAGGCCTCTACAAATACCTAAACGTCCCTTTTCCAGAAAATTTCGTGTCATTTTGTGAAAAAATGGATGGTTTTGAACCTCCGAATATTTTTGAAAATATGGACTCTGAAAACGGAGGAGATAATCCCAGTTCGACAATTGGGAAATTCGAGTTTTGGGAAGTGAGTGCAACGTTACTGGATAATTGCTCTTTTGCGATTGCCAAAGAGCTTATCACCCTTGCAATTATCCTTGGACTCAATATTTTAGTTTGTCTTCTTAAAGGATTTCCAAAGCATTCCGAAGCTATGCGCAAATTCCGAACCTTATTCATGTGGAACGTGTTTTTATCCTATTATTTAGGAGATTTTCCAGATTTACTTCTAAATAGTATGATTCAACTGAGAGAAAATTACGTGTCAAGTGGGTACGCTAATTTCTCTTTTGCCCTCGCAGTGATTATTGTGGTTATTTACGCTCTTCTTGCAATATATTTTCTCTGCATACTGAATAAAAGACAATCACAATGGCAAATCGCTCCAGACAACAGCCCACACTCCAAATCGACTGATACGATACAATCTGATCTAATATGGAGAAAAATCCCAGATAGCCTAGGAATTCTCGTCGAAGACTTCCGCGAAAACCAAAGATTTGCCAGGAACTATGTGCTGGTGATGCTTTTAGAATCTTTCCTCCAAATTCTCGTGATTTTCTTTTTCCAAGAGAGCGGATTAACTCAAGCAATCTTGTATATCATAATCGTTCTTGGATTTTTCTTGCTGAGCGCTTGGAAAAGACCATATAAATCTAATCTAAACCAGGCAATCGTCCTAGTAAATCAAGGAAGCAAGGTTGTGATGGGAGTTTTCGGAGTCATTTTCGGAATCAACGAGAAGACACAAACTATCTCCGAAGATCAAATCAACTTGCTGGGATTGGGATTAATGATTCTGATTCTTGTTGTAGTGATCATCAATTTGGCAATTTCTTTCCTGATCCTAATAAAATCGTTTTATGAAACCATTAAAGAAAAATGGATATCGAGAAGGAAAAAAGAACATTCTAAAACGAAAAGTTCGAGAAGTAAAGAGATAGAAACCACAAAGCAGAATTTTGTGGATGAACCAAGTTCTACTTTGAAGCTTCCGTCATCCTCCCACAATTTGCACGCTAGTTCGAATAAACAAACGCATCAGCACGATCACAATAGCAGAGAAGGGAGATTTCACCTCCGCTTTGAACCCGAAACACCCATTACAGTTAACGAGATTCACAGACCTCATGATTCGAAGAGAATTACTATAAACCATAACTTCGAAGAGAACTCAATAGATGAAATCCAAATGAGTTAACCTGCTCAGTGAGCATCCAATATTATGATAATATTAAACAAATTTAGAAGAGAATTTATTAATCGACGGAAAAAAGAAATTTTGAACAACCGTATAGTTATTTCTATACACTTTATTTGTTGAGTGAAAATGCTTTTTCATGAGTCGATTAAATAATCATTAATAGAGGCAATTCTAAGGAATAAACTACGTAATAAGAGGTAGCTCTGATAGATAGAAAAATTTTATTAAATTGTATGGTAGGCAATATTCGGATGTAATCTGATCCCGAAAACCTTTGAAGGTGCATTCTCCACTCTCTCTCGAAATCCTGACAGATGAAGTGGCAGTCAGATTGGATTGTTTCCATTTCTCATCTCTGAATGCGAGTAAGGAGGCTTCTAATTTCATAGTAACCAACGTAAAACTGAGCTATCGGTAGTAAATTTCCCAAATAAAATCGTTGTTCCGATTGTAACACAAATTTGGACGTAGGACAAATCAGGATAACTAGCTGGAAATAAGAGACAATGTAAAATTGATCCATCTCATCGTAGTCTATTTTTGAGGATTCAGACCTGTCTATACTGACCTCAGAAGGGCATTACATAATTCCAAAGAAGTAACCTGATTG
>ENA-UOTX01000533-UOTX01000533.1-compost-metagenome-genome-assembly--contig:-NODE-533-length-39110-cov-19.159788_pt1 | contig 39110 bp, 19 predicted proteins | sample MGYA00238143_ERZ746982 | MGnify/ENA primary metagenome ERZ746982 (study PRJEB28758, sample SAMN06268862) | compost metagenome | isolation source: single cell | place: USA: California, Emeryville, Joint... | reverse complement strand
CACAATACTCGGTAGGCCAGACTACAATTGAGCAGATATTTAATCTGTTTGCAACTGGCAAGCTCCCAGCAACAGTATCCAAATAAACCTTGTATTTTTTATTAACTCACTTCATTTAGAAACAAGAAAGCAGATCTCCAGAACCATTCTCTCAATCACCCGAGTTAATTCATGAGAACGTGAAGCACCATTCTTCCCAACAGATTACAACTAATCCCAAGAAAGAACTTACCGTCTATTAAAATTCTCTGAAAAATCATCCTATATCATAGAATTCAATATCGATTTTTTAAATAAATTCTATTGATTGCTCAAGTTCTATCACTTTCAGATATTGTAGTCACTTTTCATATACAAATATTCGACAAATACCATTTAAAAATGCCTTTTTCTTTGCCAAATTAGACAGTACAAATAAATAAATCGATATAAACTAAAGCGCGTTATTCATCTTCTTCTTTGGGCAAATGAATCACCATCATCAAATGCATACTTCTTATTAAACACAACACTCGCGAGCTCATATATTGCAAGACGCCTTAAATTATGATTATGAGTATATCAACTCTTATATATAGAAATGTTTCAATGCATACTTAGTGATAATTCAGTAAATAACTAATATAACCATTGCAGTCACACTTTTTAATCTCAAATTCAACTATCAATCATGAACAATTACAAATAATGAAAATTAAACACTACCGAAGATATTAACTTTCTGATCAGGTACGTTTCACTCTAATGCTTGCTGAAGCGAAACCAGCGAGCTTTCAAACTTCGCATTAATCACAAAATTCGAAAGCGGTCCAGCCTTCTCTTGGTCAAACTCCACACGTCTCAACTGTGCGACGTGAATTATCTCTTGAGGCAACCCAGCAATTTTCGCCGCCTCAATCCCGAAGCTGCTCGCTCTGCCACTTTTCAGCTTATATTCAAACATTATCCTCTCTCCTTCGTTCTCAAACTTGAAAGTGACATAGTACGGTTTTATTTTCCTCGACATATAAAAGCAGTCGACGAGGAGATGATAGTGTGTTGTGAACATCACCAGCATTCGGCTTCTCTCTGAGAGGAATTTCAATACCGCATAAGCAATTGACATCCCGTCGAAAGTAGAAGTTCCACGGCCCAGTTCATCGATGATCGCAAACGAGAAATCGCTTCCTTCATTTAAAATTGTGAGAGTTTCTTCCATTTCGACGAAGTAGGTACTTTTCTTCTCAAGAATTTTATCGCAGGCGCCAAGCCTTGTAAAAATTCTGTCAAAAAGCGTCATTGACAAGCTCCTCGCAGGCACAAAGCATCCTATCTGAGCCAGAACAATGGCGATGCAAGCTTGCCGTAAAACGGTTGATTTCCCACCCATGTTCGGTCCGGTTATCAGCATAATCTGAGTGTCTTGATCCAAAACGATATCATTCCTCGTAAAATTCTTTTTCTTTTGAGCAAGTATCGGGTGGGTCATTTCACGCAGTTCAAACCTGGGCGTTGAAGATGCAATAAACGTGGGACGAGTTCGTACTTCCATTGAAAGAGACACCTTGCTTAAGCTGATCAGGCAGTCCATAATCGAAAGCACTTGAATCACCTCATGCCAGGTCTGATGGTAAGAGCAGAATTTTTTGTACAAATAGGCTAAGAACTTACACAGTTCGAGTTTGTAATTGTATTCTTTCTCAATCAATTTGGCTGCGAGTTCTTGTGTCTCACCGTCTTGAAAGCGGATAAAACCCTTCCTTTTCGAGGTTTGGACGAAGCCTGGTGGTTTCTTATTCTTAGCAAAGGAGCCCTCTGGAATTTCTATCTCATACCTTTTCCTTCCATGTACAAACTTCACGTCTCTACCTCCAATAAGATCTTTTTTTATTGCATCTAAGTGCTGATTAAGCTTGTTTTTAAGCTTTTGTATCTCCGAGATCCTAGCTTCCAGGATACCAAACTCCTTACCCAACTTTGTTGGCACAGGTAAGTCGTCGTCAAATGTGATAACGCCTAAAAGGTCATTCAGAGCTTTTTCTAACCTCTCTGAGAGGAACTTTTCTGTTTTAGTAGCTGTCTTTCGGAAAATATACGTCGGCAGTGATTGTATCAAGCCGCTCTTTGAAGCACCAGCAAATTCCTGTAATAAAACCAGCAATTCTTTGGCTTTTTTAAAATCATTGAGAAGTTTTACGAAATCATGGATCTTGGTTGCATGGTGATCCACTGACATGTACACGAGAAGTTTCTGTGGTGAATTCATCGCGTATATTTTCGCGACACGAGATTCTAAGTCCGAAATATTTTTCAGTCCATTCTGGAATTCCTTAGAAAAAGATTTGCGATCCATTAATTCTTCAACAGCATCGAGTCTGTCATTTATAGCAAGCAACTTCATCGAAGGAAACATTAACCAGTTACATAGCATTCTCTTCCCAAATGGAGACACCGTATGATTGATGTACGAGAAAAAGGTAGGAGCTTCTTGATTAGCAAGTGCGTATTCTACGTCGAATATCTCAAGAGTTTTAAGGGCTTGAGCGTCGAGTTGAAGGTGGCTGTTTTCTTGTTTTAGGTAATCTAACTTGCTGAATTCGGAAAAAGGCACGACATTTGTATCTAATCTGATGTGCTGAAGATAAACCAATGCAAGATTCAGAGCTTGGAACGTACAAAAAAACGGTTTTGCTTTATCGTTGTTAAGGCCGTAGTCATCTATCTGGCCAATCTCATAGGAGTTGAAGTTCTTAGAGAAATGCGCAGAAATAAGCTCTTTTAACAGTTCGGGATAATTCTCCTTCTTTTCAAAGAATTTCGAGAGGTTCTCGACAATCTCACCGACGAGAAGTACTTCCTTCATATTGATTCCGCTGAGCGTCGGGTTGTTCGAAAAATTTTTCATTAGATTCAGTCTCTCAGGTGTTGTGTACTTCTTTGTATAAACTATCTCGGTTGGGCAGTATCGAGCCAAAATCGTCCTCAGGATTGAGCTATGACGGTCATCGTCGAATTCTGCAAGCAAAATGACACCAGCAACTGTCTCTACAAGGCAGATGCCAATTTTCGAGTTCATTTCCCAGTATGTCATTAGGTAGTTGGGATTATAGAAGCTTGACTCGGCCGCATATGTTGCTCTGGTGTAAATCCTCGTGACTTCTCGCTTGATTATTTCTTTGCTGTTATTAGTTTTCGAGGGTTCCAATTGATCCATAAATACTATCGAGTAGCCTGCAGCTAAAATTTTTGGAATAGCCTCCTCGATCTTTTTGTGACTAATTTCAGCCATTGTCATAAAAGGATACACCCTCACGTTCACATCGAGAATCCTTTTCAAAATAAACGCGTCTTGATAAAAGAACCAATGCATCTGCGCAAATTTTAGAGCTACTAGCTTGTCAAAGTATTTAGCTTTCGTGCCCCAGTATTGCTTGAACATGGGACTTAGTTTTTCCCATTGATCTTGAGGAATATGAAGTGTAGATGGATCATAGTCAGGGTCGCCCGGCCTTCTCAAATTACTGTCTCTCACATTTTCCTCTTTGGCGAATTCTGGCAAATTTGCGCTCTTTTCCAGAAGTCTTTGTTCTTCTTCCGCAGTCGGTTCAAGATTAATATCTGTGATATCTTGAAAGACTTCTTCTTCAGAGCTCTCTTCTTCATCATCACTATTCGACGCCTTTTTGTCTTTTTTGCTCTTTCCATTTGCTTTAGAAACTTTTTTCGTCTTTTCAGATTTTTCAACTTTTTCTGGGGTCTTTGGCTTTTTTGGTTTTGATGCGACTTTTTTAGGTGATTTCTGTTTTGTGAACGCTTGCTTTGATTTCTCTTGCTTTACCGAGAGCTCAGAACTCTTAGCTTCTTCTTCCTGCTCAGTTTTCTTACTCTCGCTTCTCTTTGAGGGAGTCGGAGTCGAATTCTTTGATTCAATCATCATTTGGGAATTGCGATCTTCGTTCCTCGAAGATCTGGTTAACCGCGGCGTCTTTTTAAAGCGCAGTAACTCTAATTTCTCCTCTGGAGTTAGCATAGATTCTTCCCCCGTCTCTTGACTTTGTTTATTTACAGTTTCCTTTGCCTCATCTTTGCTATTTTGTTCCGAAAACTTAGTTTTACGCTTTGGCATGAGATCGACGACTTTAATTCTTCAATTTATATTTGAAAGTAGATTCTCCGCTACGCGTTTTATCTCCTAACTATTGAAGATATCTATTTCAGCGAGACCGCTAAAGATACTTTGAAATATTATAAAAAATATTCGCTTAAGCCAGAGTAATGGATTTTTATTGCAAGCAATTTCTATTTGTTAACGAATCATACGAGTCATTAGACAATCCTAAAGTGCGTCTTAATCATACAGATCTTAGGCTGTCGTTTTGATACAAACATATATGTAGTGGCATCTTTCATTCTTAATATCTTCAGGCTCATCGGTTAATTCAAGGGCATCTTTGCTCATTTTGGGTCTGTAGATTTTATGAACAACCACCTTCCAATCGAAATCTTCCGTCGCAAAGTACTTGTCTTTTCGTATCTTGGGCTCACCGTAAGAGATACAGAAATAGACTCCTTTCTTTGAAAGGACACGGTAGATTTCTTGAAGCATTCTCCTTGAGTTTTTTTTGGAGTCCTCTCCACAAAGGACTGAGTCCAGTGTGCCCTTATCTATGACACAATCAAAGTATTCTGTCCATTCAGGTTTCAATTTCCTCACGTCCATGCACTCGAATTGAAGAGCTTCCCCTTTGCTCTCATAGCGCTGCTTCATCGCGTCGATTATAGTCTGGTTGTTGTCGATACTGTAGATGGATTCATACTTTTCCTCGAGCATGTCTGCGGGAAGCTTCGATGATCCGCAGCCAACATTCAATATTTTTGCTTGTTTAGTAATGTACTGAGAAATGATGTCTTTGACGCCTTTCCAGTCCTGATACCATTCGAATGTTTGCGTATCTAGCTCGTATCTGCTTTCCCAGTACTCAAACCGACCGTATTGCTGTTCCATATGTGAATGCGATCTGTCGCTTAATTATCTTAGAAATAATAAAAAATATCGCCTATGATTATTAATAACTGTTACAATTCACGTCATTCCAGAAAAATTCATCAATTCTCCTTTTCAGAAGGTTCATTGCTCTCAACAGCTGCTACAAATTCTGTGGAGTAAAGGTCAAAGAAGCATCCACACCCTTGAAGTTGAAGTAATTAATTAAAAATTTCTACCCACAACAAATGTGTTAAGCGAGAATGTAAAAATCCATTATTTCTTTAGATATTCCTAATTGCTATTATAAAGAGGGTAGCTGAGCAAACGACGATAGTTGCTTCTACCCTAATGCGTTCGGAAAATTAATCACACTAACAAAAAGGAATTAATAGAACTTTCTCCTCGATCGACCTCACCTGAAGCAGGTAGGAGAGTGAGAGAGAATGATATCTACTATTGATCTTAACGATTAATATATATATAATTCTTTCTAAAAATTATGGTTTTTCAAATTTTTCGCCTTGAATTTCTTTTCCAAGGCAGCGATGCGTTCATACAAGTCTTCCAAAAGTGGAGACTTCTCAGTGTTTCTTTTACTTGGTGTTTCTCGAGTATTACTAGCATAACCTGCCAGCTTTGATGAGTAGATAGACTCTGAACCGTTGCGATTGGTGACTCTACTAGGGCTATACTTCGACATGTCCTCTAGTCTGCTTCGACTGTCTACCCAGGTCTTCTGAGGCGAGTAGAAGGTTTGATTGAGTCGACTCTCAGCCAGTGCGTTGGAACGTTTAACGCTGTCATAAATCGCGGAGGTGTTGACTTTAGAATCCGAATTTAACACTGTACTGTAGTTGAGTCTTTTAGCATTACCACCATAAGGAGAGCTGTCGAGGTTGGCGCTCTGCCTCAGCTCTTTTGTTCTTTCTTTCAGAATTTCATTTATTCTCTCTTCATATCGGTCGGCTTTAGCCTTGTCATTGGAGGCAACGATGGTTCTCTCATTGGTTGAAAGCGATCGAGATGGTTCGTTTTCGTATGGAGCTTTATACTTCCAGATGTCATATGATTTTTCATTTGGAATGGAAGAATTAGTTATTGTGGTCCACGTCCCTTTCAATTTCTCTTCAATTGCTTTCTTTCTGCTCGAGTAGTTCTCAATGTCGGTAAAATCAATACCTTTGTCGTATCTCGGTCCGTAAGGGCTTGGCTTATTCTCTCGATCAGCTTTTTTAGAGTATATTCCAGCATAACTATAGCCTCCTCCGTTCACTACCGAAGGACTCATCGTTTTAGAGGCATCTAATCGCAGGTAAGAAGGTGTTTCCACCTCAAACGAATTCTCATTGTAGCGATTTCTGAGATAAGAGTCATTTGACGGGTACCTCACCTCACTGGTTTTCGTTCCGTTTCGGTCGGTGTGCTTAGGACTCTGACGAGTTTCCATGACCGGTTCGGTCTTTTTCCTTGGACTCTGAGTCTCAAAGCGATTGTTGAAGCCCTTCGCAAGGAACTCAGAATGCCAACGCTTAATCGGTCTAACGTCAGGGATATCAACCATGTATTCCAAGAAAGGTATAAGCTTCTTCAGTTCGTCGTCTTTACGGCTTGAATAGAAGTCAAGGATTTTCAATCCATTGTCCTTCTGTAGTCTAAAGTTTTCCTCAAGATTGTCGATAAAGATCACCCCTGCGAGGTCCTTGCCAAGCAGCAGCAAGTCTTTATCCAGGCCATAAGAAGTCAGCGTGCAATGATCTCTATGGAGGACAGTACGTATCAGATGCTGAGGATCGATTTTATCGATGATTCTTGTGGCATATTCCTTCTCGCTAGAGGTATAGATAACCAGGTCATAAAGCTTCGACATCCTTTCCAAGAAATCATCGAGGCCCGGTCGTTTCAGGACGTAGTACCTCGAAGTATCAGACAACTTGACCACGAAGTCTGGTTTCGCGACGGAGATTTTGGATGCGTGAACCAGCGTTTCATCGAGATCCAGCACCAAGGTTTTCTTTGGATGAAGCTTTGAATACGCTGAAGGTGAAATAACTTGAGAGGTGCTGGTGGACGGGGAAGCTTGCTTGCGGACCGGTGAGTAAAAACCGGTTGAAGTGCTATTTGCAGTGGCAGGGCGATAACTAGTATTTTTCTCTTCATCGTAGTCATAGTCCTTATTAGAATAAGAGAATTTGCTGAAAGTGGTTGTGAGCATTGAATTCGAAGGGGAGGAGTTATAGTTTTCAATGCGTTCGTAGGCTGTGGCCCTCTCTCGGGTGGCTTTTGTGTCTCTGTCATCAAATTCTGAATTTGCAGTCAGTCTCTCTCGGTAAGGAGTGCCATAGGACCTGAGAGAGTGCTTATTATTGGAAAAAGAGTTGTAGTAAGAGAGGTGATTGCTGGTATTGTTTGAACGCCAGTTGGTTGACATAACAGCAGACGGTGATTGGAGCTTTGAAAATAAAAAAAAATAAGGTTTGATTTTAAATGACTATTGTTAAAATTGATAAGACTCGAGGGAGATATCAAATAAAAGCAATAAAATTCATATTGCACTGATTCAATAAATCTTAAGTCAATTTATTTGGCTATAACAGAAATTGCACATACTGAAGGACAAAACTTAAAGCATTAGAGGTGGCTTGCTCAGGTAATCGCAGAAGAATCAAATAATTTCACCGTTTTATAGGCCGCAGTGAGTGCTTTTAACTATTATATGAACAACACTTCGTTTTTCTGCGAGTGAATCGCTACATACATGAATCGATTGCTTATTTAGTCAGTAAACCAAGAATGTACTTTGAAAATACTCTCTTATGAAAAAATGCCATTGGAAAATGATGTTGCTGCACTTATATTCTTTGGTTTGATCTAAGGGACTAAGGAATGCGGCAGAAGTTGCAGCGTCGGCTAATATAGGAATCTCAATTGGAGAGTTCAATATTCTTTTCGGTGCAAATAGAAAGAAGCACTACACGTGATTTAAGGAAACAACCACCAGTTTTTTTTTTTACATTAAGCGCATGTAGAAAGGGAAATTAGTATAACCACAACAATAGTAGTGAGATAGAGCAATAATTAACAGGAAACTATAGTGTCACGCGATCTATTGGCTGAGAAACACGAGGGTTCGATAGTGTGAAAGGTCAACCCTAGGAGTTTGCTAAATATTCTCTTAAGCTTGACCAAAATTTGGCTGCTTCTCATTCGCATAAATTTTATTCCCAATAAACAAACAAAATCAGAATCGAAATCCAGAGCGGAAATCCATTTTTTCGTTACAATAACGCATAAATCAGATTCTCTTTCAGAAACAAAATGCTTCAGACTGACTAATGTTCCTATCATTTGTAACTCTGTTTGATACTATGAAGCTTCAAGGATCATGCTATATGTCTGACTTTTTGGAACTACACAATAAGCGCCTCTGTGGCTGTATAGTTAAAAAATTTCATTTATTCAGCTAATAAAAATAATGGCACAGCCATCAAATCCAATAACTCGTCAGCATTCGAAACAAGACCAAGTAGTTGGAAATGCCTCTCTAAACGACTCTCCTCGATCCAGTAAAGTGAGGGACCGACTGAGCTTAGTTGATGAGTACAAAGCATATGTGAACGACTCTCAGCATATGCTCAAAGAACCTCACTCTCCTGTCCCTCAAGAACTATTTCACAAACTGAATGGAAACTCTATTCGAGGCCATAAACACCTTACTGCATTGAATTTAAAGTCAGCAACGTCTCAAAAGCTCAAGGTTGCCAAGCCAGACGGTGTAAATCAACTCTTCAAACTCGTAGCAGATTCAATCCGATCTACGGACGAACCTAAACCAGAACCCAGCCAACCGCAACTGCCAAAACACTCGGATCTTATCACCAAATCACCGCATCGCAGGCCAAATACTTCAGTCCATGAGATCAAATTAATACAACCACGAGTGGAACTTCAACACCCACCAGAAACGAACTCAAGAAGCACTATCAACCACCCGAGCCGATCTCACAGAGACACAAAGAAAAAATTAACGCTGAAACATGTAGCGCAGCTATTTCCTACGGCTCGAAATAAAACGACAATTGAAGAGAAAGGAGGAAGAGATCTTAGAGAGCTTGATGATAGCTTCGCGGATCGCAATGCTGTGGAAGATCTTGAAAAATGGACAAATGAATATCGCCAATCACAGCGTAAATTTTTTTAAAACGGTTGTTAGGGTAATCAGCTCTTATTTGCTTAGGAATGAAAGCTCTGGAGCTGCAAAATACGAAGAATAAATTCCAATGGTCGAAAGGCAAGAACGACCTCACAGATAGAGTTCCGGATGTGAACCAGCGCGTTTTGAATTTAATTGATTCCTCTGATAGTAACAACTATTCCTTCGTACAGCAGCTTGAACCAGCTATTATTAGTCAAAAAGCAAGAAAAACAGCGCGCTGAGGCTGCGAAAGCGTTGAATCGTTCTGATGTTGTTCAGTTGACATCAAACAATCACGAAAACTCTGGTGTTCAGCAAGATCAGATGCCCAAGCCAAGAAAGAATGAGATCCAAATCTTGGCAGAAACCAATCGGAAGATCATCAACGATATTTTGTTTGCTAAAATCTGCAAAAGACCCACCACAGAAGAAAGTTCACGTGTTGAAGCCAAAGCTGAAATTTTCAAAAAATCTGAGAAAATCTCAAATGACACAATGAGCAATTTTAAATCACTCCAAGACCATGTTATGATGCCGGCCTCAATGGTGATCAACTATGAAGAATTGGCGAAAAGAGTCAACTTTGGAAAAGACCCTCAGAAGATCTTTGACTATACTGAATACCAAAAGATCAAGGCAAAAGAAAAGCAAAAATTCGAAAAGAGAGAACAGGATCTACTAGCAAAGTATCAAGACAATTTGATTGAGATAAACGAGAAGAAAGATCTCCAACAAGATATCCGAACTCTTAATCACGAGAGACTTCATAAAATTAAAGAGCTTCAGGAGCAAGTAAAGCTTTAGAAAGCATTGACAGTTGATAAACGAATGATTTTCGATTAGATCGATGAGTGGAATAAAACTTTACTATTTTTTGAGGACAAAATGAGAAAAGAGAGATTTGCTGCTCAGCAAAGCCAAAATGCGGGAAGAAAGAGAAATAAAATGGCGATACACAATCCGTCAAACTTGCAACAAATCAAAAAAATAGAGGCAAAAAATTTGAAATATGTGGAGAACGTTTTACTCATACGATATTTGCTATATAGGAGATAAGAGAGGAATTCAACTCAAAAATCTACAAAAACAAGCAAATGATCGAAAAGCTGGACACGGAGATCTCGAAAGGAGTGTCGCGAATAGAAATCATAGATAATGAAATCGCTGGGCTGAAGCTAAAGAAAACGGAAATCAAGCTCAACCTGAAAAAATTGTACCAAACGATGCTTGTTGACGAACAACATATCTTGTAATTAAGCCGCTTTTTTCAAATTTTCCTTATTGATTTTCAAAAACGTCCCACAGCGAAAATGATCACAGTCTTGTTTACATCATAAAAGGCTTATGGAAAATCAGTGAGGAGATAAGTCAGGATTTGTTCCCGGATTTCATAGATAAGGAATCCTTGAAATATCTATTCAAGGTATCCAAAATCCATATTGGAGGTTGAGTAATTTTTCTACATAATAATTAGCATGCTCAGCTGGAGTATGAACTCGAAGAAATAGAGACCTTCAAGAAGAGCAGCGAGTATTTGGAGTTTGTTTCAACTCATGAGAATTCGAAAATTCCCAAGCAGTCAACAAAGGCTGAGCTTGATCAGCGGGTTAGTTGAATTTGTATGTTTGAAACATCTCAATTATCCTAATAAATAGGTGAAACATCGTCTTCAGATGCTCAGAAAAGGACTAGTAAAAAAAAAGAAGCCAGTGTTTTCAGGCGAGCCTAACGATAATCAGCCAACAAAATGGGAAGATGTACGAAAAATATTTTATTGTTGTTTTATTCATAATCTCTGTCAAATAGTACCATGAATCGATGGAGCAGGCTTTGTCAGGCAGGAATATTGACGTGCTCTATTTCCATGAAAATATTGATAAAATAGTCGAGGATATCAAATGGCGATTAGGCGCCTTGAAAGAAAAAGAAAGCGAGAGGATCTGCAAAATGTTTATTACAAAACCAGTCAATGAAAACACTCTAGCAAATCTCGCAAAGCTACTGGTCGTTCTCTTTGGAAGAGCCCAAGCCGAGAAGGAATACATTAAATTTGTGCGTCAAAGACAGGTAAACGCGCTACCCTTACGAAATCTTCAATACACTTCCCATACATAGGTCTACGAGAATGCTGCTGAGGCTAATAAATGCTTTAATTGGTCCAAGAATAAAAAAGATCTGTTTCCTCTACGGAAGCAGAAGACGTTTGGAATGATGATGGCTTATACTTCGACCTTCCGCTCAACAGGAAACAACTTTTATGATTCATTTACAAGGAATGAGAATAGCAATAACACCTTAGAATCAATACCAACGAATTACCTCATGCAAGAGAGCGATCAAGCCGTCAATTATAAATACAATGTGCTTTTCAATGGATTTCCCGAAATCCAAAATACCGACTCAACTAGCCAATATCTCATCTCTAAGCCAAGTACTGCTCAGCATCAGCTCAGGAAGACTCTTAAAAATATCGGCGGAGCTAATCCTAAAACTGATTCTCAAGCTCAGAATCCGCCTTCTTTCTTGAGGACGGGTTCTTCATTTAATAATTCAATCTCTGCAAGAATGAGAACGGATCCAGGAACAAGCTTCCAAACTCCACTTGGGTCAGCTCATGGTAGACGCACAGAGATGAATTCTCAAGGCTCAGCTCGCAACGTTAAATTTTTCTTCGGAGACAGTTCTGGGCTGTAGATGCTAGCAGTTACCTCAAGTTATTATAAGTGAGAAAGACAATTATTGCCGTTTTAAATATTCAACATAGAGTTATTTTAAAAGAATTCATGCTGCTTGCTACAATATAAATTTGCTGTTGACCACTGAGTTATTTTTTTTTTTCTGGCAAAAAATTCTATTTCCAAAAGTACAGCAGAAACCTGTTATATTCAAGAAATGGTATTGTTCAAGAATTAGAAGAGAATGAAATTTAATTTAACAACTGTCTATATTCTCGAGAAGGAATAATCTGTAAGGCACTCATATCACAAATGAGAATATATATGAATGGAATCTTTATAATTTCAAATTTTCAGAGGTGAATCTTTTTATACATATACAAAGTCATCACGAATTTAAATCTCTCGACTTAAGCAGGCTCACAATTAAAATCTAAAGAAATTATTCAAATGAAGATCTTAGCTCTGGTAACCCTTGTCACAATTCTTTGTGCGAGCTTCGCCGCTCCTCAGGAAGACTTGGTTAACAATACGCAACTAACAGGAGCGTTCTCTCAGTATCAATTCCCAATCTATTCAGGCTATCTCAAAGTGAATGATACCAAATACCACCATTACATATTCTTCCCTTCACAAAACAACCCTACAACTGACCCCGTCCTCCTTTGGCTCAACGGAGGTCCAGGCTGCTCCTCAATGCTTGGCTTCCTCTACGAACACGGCCCTTATTATTTCCCAGACAACTCCACCACTTTACTACCAAATCCTTATTCCTGGAACCTGAACGCCTCGGTCATTTACATGGAATCACCTGCCGTCGTCGGATACTCCTATGCTGGTGGAAACTACGCCTATGATGACAACTCAACCGCCGCTGACAATCTCGCTGCCATGCTTGACTGGTTCAGCAAATTCCCTGAGTATAAAAACAACGAATTCTATATCAGTGGAGAGAGCTACGCCGGCGTTTACGTTCCAACCCTGGCTTACAAGATTGACCGCTACAACGTGAACGCTCCCAGTGGCACGGCGATCAACCTCAAAGGGTTTGCTGTAGGCAATGCACTCACCGACTTCCGATTCGATGTTGATATGGCTGATATGGATTTCTACTGGAATCATGATATGTATTCTCCTCCTCTCAGACAAGAATATGAAGCAAATTGCGGTGGAGTTGTCAATCCAGCAAATCCTGCATGTAATGCCACTTTGAACAAGGTGTACAACATCACTCAAAACCTGATCTTAAACATCTATGATATCTTCAGACCTTGCTACTACATGGTAAATGGTACTGATGCGGTTAAAAAGGGAGCGAGCTTCGATTACCTACGATTTAAGAGATTGATTAAGAATAACATCGTTCCAGACCGCGGAAATACGCCAGGAGCACCAAAATGCGTCGACTCTAATGGATCTTACCTTTGGCTGAATGATCCTCAGAATGTGGCTGCACTTCATATCAGAAACCCAGTCACCGGTGAGGCGCTGAATAAAACATGGTACATGTGTGTGATGGACGATGCTGAGCTTAACTACACTCCTGGACAGAACGCTTCGTACTGGGTTTACCAGCTGCTCGTGAATAAAGGTTACAAGATGATGGTTTATAGTGGCAACACTGATGCTTCTGTACCAACTATTGGAACGAAGAGATGGCTAGAGCAGCTCCGCAAAGACCAGGGCTTAGCGATGCTTAAAGAATGGACGAAGTTCTATCTTCCAGGAGAGATTTCACCGCTTCCGCAGCTTGCTGGGTACTACCAGATAATCCAGGGAGGAATCACTTTCGTGCAAGTCAATGGTGTAGGCCATATGGTGCCACAATGGCAAAGACCAGCTGGAAAGAAGATCTTGGATAACCTTCTCCAAGGCGTGCCTTTCTAGTTAAGTAAGAGAAACTGACATTTTATATTATGAAATAGTATGCATAATGTTGGCATTCATTGAATAAGGAAAATCTCTACCAAAATAATTCTTAAAATCAGATGAGAAAAAAAAAAAGCGGAAAAACTGTTCTAATCACAAAGAAAAGCTGTGATTATTGAGGAATGAAGATGTAAAAAAGCATTCAGCGATAATTTGGCCTAGCTTGAAAAACAAATGATATCAATCCATATTATGATGCTGGAATTGTTAATTATCAATGAATTACAATCTTTTACGACAATAAAAATGTCCCTTTGAACCGTCTTAGTTTTGCTTCATCCACGTAGAGATCCTAATTATTCTGCCATTGTACACAAAATCTTTGTTTAAAAAATAAACAAAAACACAATAATTCATTTTGATTATATTCTTTCGCTTCCTGCAGAATGCCTATGAAATATGAAATGGATAAATCATCTATAAATCAGTAGTCATGTCATGTACTCTCAAATAGAATTCAAACCAATTAAGTATAAGCTGCACGAATAGAGTCTAAATTGTTTAGTTTCAATAGTGTCGAGACTACATATTTCTCAATCTTGTTTTGATTCTCCTGGCTTTGCTTAATACTCTTTCGGTTGTTTTCTTTGTACCACACATTATCGCTTTCTTGTATTTCAAAAATAGCCTTCACCTCTTCTTCATCGATTGTTTTTTTAAAAGAAACAGCCGCAATATGCTTAGGGTTGATATAGCCAAATTTAATGAGCTCTTCTTGGAATATCTTCAACATCAACACCTTTTGGAACGTTGAAAACTTGCTGATCACCTCCTCCTGATTCAAGCTCTCCTCCAGAAAATTTGTATAAGCCTTATTATACTTCAAAAACGTGATCATTCGGTTTTCGATCACACTTCCTTTAATATTCTCAATCCCCAACAAGAACGACAGCAAGTTGCGAAGGGTATCTTCAGGGTTGAAGATCAGATCTTCTATACGAAGGACAAATATCGGGATCGGAACACCCAGCCAAAAATTGAAGTACTCATGGATAATTTCTCCTTCATTGTGTATGAACTTGCTCAATAGCTGCTCGTTTTGAAGGATCTCCTGCATTGAGAGTGTTGTGTTGGTTTCTCTAATTTCTTTCTCGAATAGCGTCCAGATCAGGCTAAACATATTCTTACACACCAGTATGCATTTATGGACGTCAAATTCCGCGATTCCTTTTGATTCAGGGTAGCGAGTTTGCTTGATCCATACTTTGCTATCAATTACTCCTTCTCCGATGAATCCTTTTTCTTTGGCCACCTGAAATTTGGTGTTAAAGGGTTCATACTGATCAAAGAAGAAATTACTTTGCCTTCTGGGGACTCAGGATCCTGATCAGAGCCAACGACAATACCGATAATGCACTCTAAAAGATAGCGAACCATATAATTGTCTAGTCTAAGGTGATTAAGCAAACGATAGATTGAAATAAAAGAGCTACTTGGGGTAAATGCTGAGGGCGATAGGCTTGAAATTGTTTAGCGTATCGAGGAATTTGGAGTTGGCGTCGTTTTCAAATTCTTCGTATAGTTTTTCCATTTGCTGAGTAAGTGAGTAGTAGAGTTTTCGGTTCTTGATTAAATAATTTATATGTTAAAAGTTGAACATTTTTCAAAAAAATATTGAATATCATTCAGAAAAAAGGAATGAAATTGTTTCGTCTGACATCTCAGCTTTGAATGTTTTAGAATTTAGCGGTTGACGATGAGAGAGTGCCCAACAACTTGATGCAGTCGCTAGAAAAATAAATTGATTTTGAGGAAATAAATTAGAGAAAAGTCTTGGTTGAAACCAAAAATGAATCGATTTCCGATAATATTTGACTCCTTACCAACTTCTTAATATATACTTCAGTCGTTGACAGAAGGAGCAATTGTGTGATTCTAACTCTTACTCGCTGAAGTTCGCTGTTATTATTAAGGTTTGATGTCTTGTTATATTTGTTCATGTTCAAATATCCATTAATTCTCTCACAATTATGCACTTATCTCAACTCTCAGAACGAGCCTCTTCATTTCTGCCCACCAAAGTTATTGTAGTAGTATTTCTCACAATATGTTTCCGGATTTATTTAATTCAGTTCATTTAACCTTAATATAGATTATGAAAGAGTTTTTGTTAATACATAAGGCTTGATGACTATTCTGTAATTTTTTTTATTCTTTTGCACAGGTTTTGTTTATTATTCATTTTCTGTGTAACAATCAGTGTCATGTGTTTTCTGTCTTGTTCGATTTATAACGCAGCTCACGAAAATGTTGTAGCTGTACTTGTAGAGAATATTTTTTCGATATGCAGGCATTCTCCATTATTATACACAAAGGTGGACGTTTCTCGAAGCTGTGCATTGATTAGTCTAGAGCATTCGATGAGATTCTTTAGGATTTTAAAGTCTGATTAAACAATTCTGAGAATTAAAGTGATCCTGAGCCGCTTGAGTTTTTCCTTGTGCGAATGTTAACACATTAAAGGATAAGCTCGAATGATGGAATACTTGAGTTCAAGCAACCTAAATGCGGAAATCCACTTGTTAGTGATCATTTTACCAAGGACAATAACTTTGAATATACATATTGAAGTTAAATACCAACAAATTTATCTGATCTCACAAATAATTTTAAATGAACTCCTTAGATTTCATACAGAGCTCGTATCCCGTTTTGCTTGAACCAGGAGATATGGATGTTCTTAATCGCAGCATCCAAATTACAGCTTCAATCTCCGTAATAGGTTGCCTCTGCAACCTATTTTTGATATTCTATGAAGGCATCCACAAAAAACCTATAATGAAAGCCTTGATCGCACTTTGCTTTACAGACCTCACGGCAAACATAACTGGACTGGTTACAACATTTCCAAAAACTCATGAGTCAACTTGCACGGCTCTTTCATTTTTCATGGCTTTTGGTTTTGTGGGATCGGTTTTGTTTACTTGTTGCATCTCTCATTCTTATAAAGTGCTTCGCTTGAGCAGTAGCTATGAGTCATGGGTAAAGAAAACTTCATCACTAATCTACTCCTACCTGATAATATCTTTTTCTGGAACATTCTTGTTCGCAATATTAGCTACAATTGGAAGAACGCTCAGACTGTCTGAAAGCAAATACTGCAGCCACTATGGAAAGCCTGATGGTATTTTCGAGACCTGCGTGTTCACTGCTTTGATGGTGGGATTGCCCATTCTTAGTATATGTTATTGCCTCTATTGCTACTATGCAATTGTGAAAGCTGCCGGATTGAAAAAAGCTGGAAGATATGTTCTATTCTTTTACCCGCTTATTCTAATATTCTGCTTCCTTCCCCTGGGAATATCCGAGCTGATGCGTAATTTCTCGGACGGAACGAAACCCTTCTCGCCCCTACTTGTTTCGATTTCGATGTATTTACAAGGGATTTTGAATTCGCTTGTGTACGGCATATTCTCCGCGATCTATCGCCGTTGCTGCTTGAACCGACAAATAAAGGACCCTTTAATTGCCAATGCCGAGAATAGCTATAGCTCTTCGGAGTTAGAAAGTGAGAGGAAATTCTCACTTGCTTAAGTATTGCTCCAGGATATCAGCCTCTGTTTTCACCTGTTACTTGTCATTCCAAAATAGTGAAATTCATTAGAAATAATACATATATTTCATTTTGATTGAAGAAAATATTCTAACGATATATTTCTAAATTGGCTTTTCGTTAAGAGTTCACAGCCCTCTGAGAGGGAATAAGTATTATTTATTGAGCTGCAGAAGACAAATATTGATAATACTGATCATGGAATACCGGGTATACTACGTTGTTGATAAAAAAGGGAATTCTTCCGATAAATCTAAATATTTGAGAGAAACCATTGCCCCTAGACCCTATCATTATAATCACTTGCCTAAGGAACATATTGCAGAGATACTATCTGAGCGGGATTTACTATTTTAAGATGTGTAGCTCTTTCTTGCAGTTTTATTCCTGCTGTTTGGTTGTGAATTTATCTGCTATGGTTGCTGGCTAAATTTCCATGATCGAAGAGCATTCATAAAAGAGCTCTGCTTTTGGAAAGATATCCAGTCGATCTAGACTAAGATACGCCTTTTGAAGAAATGTATTTGACCTCAAGGATGAAAGGAGAAAAAAACTAAAAAAATGCAATAAAAACAACCTCTCACATCTTCAAGTTTATGCGGCATTACTGTTGCATGATACTCTCGTCTAATACTTAAATTTTTTTACAAGGTGATCGATTATGGTGTGTGACATTCCAAGAAAATACTTTTGAATCTTTGATGAAACTTCATTGATAGAAGAGTAATGATGTACGAGAAAAATTCAGTTTTTATAATCAGGTAGCAAGTAACTACGATAGATTGTTCTTTTGATTAAGAAGATTTATGAAGAAACTTATTTAGATTTGACAATTCATTCTAGAAAGAAAAAGAAGCAATTAAAGTTTACTGAATTTTAGAAGTTTTCTGTCTTCGAAAATTTGTTTTACAAGACAATGTTCTGGAGTTCATTTCATGAAGAAACTTCTCCTTAGTCTCTGATCCTGCCCTCGATATTATTTCTGCTATATTTCAAGAATAAGCTGATGCTAACGTTCAATTCAATGGTTTCATAATGCATGAGTAACCACCTCCATAATCTCCGAGGAGGGTGCCTGCATTATTACGGAGCTTTAATTCGCTAATGCTGATTCGGAGTCGAAAGTAACTCCTCTTTCTTGACGTTATTAGACGCGAGATGGATCGTTTAAATCAGTTAGTCGCAGCAACCTCCAATTATTACCATCGAAATTCACAAAGTTAAAAGTTGTCTGCGAAAAGCAAGACCTTAATAGCAGACCACGTTCTTCTACTTTTACATGAGATGAAACCCATTGACTCTTTCTCAAATATTGAGGGCATGGAATATAAATTTGTAATTGTTCGAAACAGCCGGTTTTGGGATATTTCAAACACAAGACAGATGTGACGATCGTGTACGCAGTTCATGTCGGAGAGGCCCCGAAGATTTAAATTCATATTATATTTTGTCAGTGCTTCCTAATTTTGTTCCGAAAAGAATGAAAAATTTTTGAACTCAATCAGTAATTCAATTCCGAAACGTGGTAAATCACTTACCTTCATTAAAGGCGCAAAATGATCTTTGAGTAGACAGAGTGACCAGTTATCGTAAACATGATAGCAGCTTTTTATACAATGCATTATATTAGATGTTCAGCCATCATCGTTGAAATTTCCAAATCTAGAAGCCTTGTGTGCTCCACGCACTAGTTATGAAGTGCTTTGCATATATAAATACTTATTTTTTGTATTGATGTCATTCCAACAGACTTCTTTTACAAAGACGCTATTTTTCTTCAAAAAGGTGCTATTTTCTTAATGCCGAATCCTCTTCTATGAGAGGTTGGCTCAAGGCTAACATGTACCCAATGTTCAAAGGAATTATTAACCAATCTCAATCAGGTTCGTTCTAAACATATTTCTTCAAAAGACACTCTATTCACCGGAACAGCCCACTTCTCCAAGATTTTTAGATAAAGCGGCACTGCTATCTATACGCTGAGAGTAATTACAACCACACAAGTGAATTATTGAGCTGATTCACCCCACTTTTGATGAGATTCAAACAGGATCCGCAGTAATTGCTGTGCCTCTTTCCTTGCCAAGAGTTCTTCTCCCTTTTTACTTTTAATTCAGGAAAAGAATACAACGAATTTAATTTGCATTTTATTGAGAAAATACATTTTTCGAAAAACATCTCTTCTGTATAATCCAGTAATTGCTTTCTTTAATTACTTCAAAAAAAGGCCCAGAAAGGTCTCGAAGCTGAGTTTGACGAAATTTTTTATTCTTGAATAAATCTCACTTACAAAGCACCTACTCCGAACGATTTCATTCGCCAATCGCTCAGAAACAAGCACTCCAGCTCAATCCAAGAAACGCCATTTTCATTTAGTTTTCTTCCAATAAACTTATTCTCTTTCCAGAATAAGATTGAACCTACCTCCCTCCAACCTAGACTCCTTTAAAAAAGAATCCATGCAAAATATCAAGCACAGTTCTACAGGACATTGCATGGGTTGAAAAATTCCTTAATTAATAGTCTGGGATATTGAGTTCAAAACAAGTTTTTCGAAAATCACTCGCTGCAAACATATTTTGCTTTCTTAAAACTCCTCATAAGATTTGGGCAGTATAAGCCTAGCCATATTCGTTGTAGATTTACTGAATTGGTCCTCAGGTAAGAGAAAGAAGTTATGGTCTCTACAAAGAACCTTCGATACTGTACAGAAAATCAAATTTATTAATACTTGTTCCACAATGTTCTGTCCAGATTCAATTGAAATCGATTAGGCTGGAAAAACAAATACAATCGTTCTAGAAACAATTAACCTCAATTTTTAAACAGAAGAGCGCTTAGTAATTTTTTACGGATGGTAAATGTGTTCTAATTTCGATCTTTCTATTGAATAGGAACCTAAAACACAAAAGTTCCACGATAATTGAAAGGATATAAACCGAAAAGGCATGTCAAGCAATAACTTGTCGGATATTTACAATTTGATGAAGCGATTGCTAAATTGGCTGATCTACGATGCCGCCGAAGAGATGCTGCTGTTATATGAGCGGTTCCAAGAGAATTTCAAGGTCGGCGCATTTGATCTCAAAACGATCTTTAAAATACGAATGCTCGTCTCATTTTTCGTCTCGTACTTGGTCTCTCCTATCATATTCTACCCATTTGTCACCTCAGGATCATTAGTAACCACGGCATACATGTTAATTATCCTGTACGTTGAGATGAGGCTCCTTATGAAACGAGTGAGGTTCTCAGGTTGGTTGATCATCTCAGGAGTCGTGGGTATGAATCTATTCACCCATTGCTTCTTGGCGAAGCAATCGAAATTAGTCGGTCTTTCATCCTTGCCGATTTTTGGAGCCGCCTTTTTTACAAAAGGCAGGTTGTCTTTTTTTCCCATGATCTGGATCACCCTGCTAGGAGGCTTATACCGCCAGCGAATTTTCGTAACAGGTGTCGCCGATCAATCAGTGCTTGCAGATCTTACATCCGAATTATTGACTAGTAGCTTGGCGATCTGCATATTCTGCGAGTTAAAGCTCGTTGAATTGGGAAAGGACGTCGAAAATCTTAAAGCCAAGCAGAAAAAGCTCGCCCAAGTGAACGAAGACCTGAAAGAGGCGAATAGCCGAGCGGAAGGATACTCTCAAAAACTAAAAATGACAGTAAAAGAACTGAAAACCAGTAATCGCTCGCTGACGCGAGTGCTTGAATCAAAAAGGATTTTCTTTGCGAAAATTTCTGACGAACTGAGAAATCCGATCAATTCGATCGTCGGGAACCTCGATCTTATTGAAGATGAGGTGTCTGACCCCGCGACCAGAGAGAAAATCTTATCGATGAAATGGTCTGCTGATTTACTCTTGCAAATGACGAATAACTTGATCGATATGGCAAAACTTGCAGATGGACAAATGGAGATTAATAAACGAAGAACTTCGGTTCCTGTGATGCTCGAGAGGCTCTGGGCGATGAACTTCTATAAGTTGAAACAGAAAGGACTTAAAGGAATGCTGAGCCTTGATAAAAGAGTGCCGAAATATCTCATCGTTGATGAAGAAAAACTGCTGGAAGTGTGTCATAATCTCATTACTAACTCAGTGAAGTACACCAATCAAGGACATATCAAAATCTTCGTGACTTGGCATTCGCTTGAAAACGGAGATGAAGAATGCGATGGGTCCTCCTTTTGCTCTCTTCAAAGGTTCAGCGAGACTACTCATGCGACGGTATTTACTAAAGAGCATTTTCAGAAACTCAAGATAGAAGATAACTTGGGTGAAGACGATGAAGAGTCGCCTTCAAAGCTAAGTAGTGTTGTCCAGAAGAATGAAGGGCTGCCAATAAATATGAGTTGCGATGACAAAGAGATGCCGAAAAACGGCATTACGATTAATTTGCTGCCAGAGTCTTCTTTTAATTGGAAGACAGACAGCTTTTTGCTCGATAACTACCAATCACGTTTCTCATCGAAAGTTGATCTCGAAAACGAATATTCTTTGCAATATCCTCAGAAGGGTACACTAAAGATAGAAATTATAGATACAGGCGCTGGGATAGACTCCACGCTCTTGGGTTTACTGCAAAAAGCGATCTTTCACAAGGATGTAGAGGTAACAAAAAGAATCGGAGGCAAAGGGCTCGGACTTTATCTCGCTTGCGAGCTCACTAAACTTATGGATGGAGAAGTCTACTATTACTCGAAACCGGGTCTTGGCACTTCTATTATCGTAAAAATACCTTGCGAATCGGTCAGCGATATGAGCAATAGTATTAGCAATATTGGAGCAACGGCAGCAACCATATCTGCATTGAAGCACCAGACATTAATGGAAATTGAGCCAATGAAGGTAGCTCTCATTGTTGACGATGAAAAAATCAATCGTCAAATACTCGAATCGTTCTTCAAGAAATTTAACATCATATGTATCCAAGCTGAAAATGGACTCCAAGCAGTAGAGATCTTCAAGAGTAAGCCTCCAGGGTACTTCCTTTTTGCAACGGTGGACATTCAGATGCCTGTGATGGATGGGAAAGAATGTTGTGCACAGATCCGTGCGTTTGAAGAGGCAGAGAAGAGAGAATGGACACTTCCTATTGCGATTGTGACAGGGAACTGCTTTGAGCAAGATAAAAGGGAGATAATGAGTCCTAATCTATCTTGCCGAGCAAATTATTTCTACCGAAAGCCATTAAAGATGAGTGACTGTGAGAATTTGGTGAGAGACATATTGGGGAAAAATTTTTCCTATGCAAAGAGTGAGCCGTTAATCAGGCATAAAAGCTTTTTGTAGTCATAATTAACCTAATTTTTTTAATCCATTGCTGATTATTTGCTGTTTTTATTTCTCATAAGCTACACTCTTAAAATGTATATACGGTTCGAGTGGAAGGGAAATTGAATAAATTTTGGATTTTTCTTTCCTCAGATAAAATGAATGTGAATTCTGGCTTAATATTAAAATTCAGTTATTTGCTTCTTTGTACATAGCATCTTTGACCTCTCATTCTACATATGATAAATCTATGTTATGCTAATTAAAGCAGATCGATTTGTAAATATTATATGTTTGTTATTTCTTTTCTACTTGGCTTTGAATAACAATAGACTTCCTTAATGCTGTGCTAAAATTGTCCCCAACTTTTCTGTTTTCACCAACGATTAGAAAGTTCTTTGAGTACGGAAATTGTTCTTGCTTTGAAGAGCAAAGCAACTGCTTTTGATAATTTTTTCAGATGATGAAGTAATTTAATGATTATTTCTCTACGTGGCCAGTGTCGATGGTTATTGTCAGCATTTCAATACTTTTCTTAAATTTTGCTGGCTGAAAGAGAAGTAAGGGTCTTTGAGTTGAAAAAGAGAACACTCACTCAAATTTTATCAATTCAAAGAAAGAAGATGTCTGTTTAGACTTCAATTTTCGTAAGAGTTTCTTTGAATTACAAGCTATATTCAGCTTGCATGTGAAAGAAGCCCAATGCAATTTCTTTAATTATCGAATAAGCACTTTTCAACAAAGAAACTAAAGCTTATAAGGATGATTTATGTGTACAAAGATAGATGGAAAGGCCAAGTGCAAATAAATCCTCAGATATCCATGACAAGAAGCAACAATCAATTTTTGCGTTTATATCTAGATGCTAGAGCGGTGAGCTCAATTTTGCAAGAATTCTTCCTAATAACTGCATAATTAGTTATGCTCAGGTTCTTGATTCAATAGAGCTCTTAGACACGACATGAGACTGAATTTACGGGCCTAACTTAGAGAGATCTCATTTGAAAGCATAAGAAATTTTTTAGCTCCTTTAGAACTGTGGATTCTTTAATTCAGTAAAATTCTTTTTATATAAAGGAGTAATCTAGAAAATTCAAGAAGGTACTCACAATATTTTACGATTTTTAAGAAATTATTTCCTTCTGAAGAACAGCGAGCACTCGCAATTCCGTAGCAACGCCAGTGAAGCTTGGGGCTTTTCAAAAACTCTCTTGCTGGAGAATACCAAAACTAATTGTTTCGTGTGCTGTATTGTGAATCCCAAGATCACATCATCGATTCGAAATATCAGCTCTGGACTATCTATCAGTCAGTTAAATTTGTCGAGAACTTACGAGAAATTATTGAAATTTCGATACTGTATTCGCTCTACATCAGCCATACATTAATAATCGCATTTATTCTCAAGAATTTTTTCATTAAATTTAATGCCTTCAATTAAGCCTCTTTGCTCTTTTCAGTTAGTTCAGAATTCGCGATGATCATTTTTTGGAAAACTTTTCAGTCGGATACGCTGTAAACTTTTGATTCACGGTTAGAATTTTGCTGAACTCACAGATCTAAAATCATAATAACAACCAAATTAGAAGCTCAGCAACGCAATTGTTCATCCATAAAATGAAAAACGTTGGCATGCCTCTGAGAAGAGGATTGAAATGGTTCATTTATGACATAACAAACGAAACACTGCGTTTGTATGAAAAATTTCAAGAGTGTTTTGAGACCCGTTTAATTGATAAAACTTCGTCCCTAAGAGCGCGTATACTTGCTGCATTGTTTGCAGCCCAACTAGTTTCTCCTCTGCTCTGCCTGTCCTTTGTCTCAAAACATTTTATGATCCAATGGATTTGCACTCTGACAGCACTGGTTATTGAAATGATGCTGCTGCAGATACCTCTAAGGCAGAAGCTTTCTGGCTGGTTCATCGGAATTGGATTAATAATATTCAAGATTATCAGCTCCTTTTTAATCTCAGATGGAGCGAGTAGATTTACAGGACTTTCACTCGTTCCCATTGTTGGGATAATCTTCATTTCTGGAGGCCAATTCTCATTCCTTCCATTGGTTTTGCTTCTGCTATTGGAAATGTTATATCAAGTGAATGTGGTCACAAATGCTAACGGAAGTCAGGCAATTCTCCCTGCGTTGACTTCAGAACTCTTGGCAATTAGTCTTGCGAGCTGCATCTTCTACATGCTGACTGCTGTTGAATCAGAGAAAGAAAACAATAGACTCAATAGCAAGAATGAGCAAGTTGCTCAGATGAGCATAAAGCTGAACGAATTGAACTTAAACATTGAAAATTCCACCATTAAATTAAAATCGACTGCAGAAGAATTGAAAAGAAGCAACAGATCCTTGAAGGAAGCTTTGGAAACGAAACGGATGTTCTTTGCTAAAATATCCGATGAACTTAGAAATCCGATCAATTCAATTGTTGGAAATCTTGAACTCCTTGAAGAGGAGAAGCTAGATCCTGCCATCCAAGAAAAAATTTCTTCAATAAAATGGTCAGCAGATCTGCTTCTCCAGATGACAAACAATTTAATTGACTTTGCAAAGCTCGTCTCTGGGAAGATCGAGATCAATAAAACAAAAACTTCTGTACCTCAGATGCTCGAGAGACTCTGGGCTCTAAGTTTTTATAAACTCAAGCAGAAGGAATTAAGAGGGTTTCTTAGTCTAGATAAGAATGTTCCAAAATACTTGTTACTAGACGAAGAGAAATTAATAGAAGTGTGTCATAATCTCATTGCCAATTCCATTAAATATACGAATCGAGGGCAAATTAAAGTCTTCGTGACTTGGCATCCCTCAGAAGAAAAATGCCACTCGCAGCGTGAACTGACATTGTTGGACTCACTTCAAAGGTTTAGCGAGACTACTCAAGCTACAGTGCTCACTAAAGACCATTTTGAGAGACTGAAGATTGAGCCGAGAGCCGTAGAGGATGACGGAGGATCTCCGATGAAAGCAAGACTCATGATGGGTAGTCAATCTACCAATCAAGCCGCTGCTCAACCAAAAAGCGGCAGCTCGGCAATAAATGAAGGTTATAGTCCATATATTGGTATAAATCTTTTGAAGGAGTCTTTATTGTCCAGAAAGGATGAGAGATTGCTCCTTGACAACCATCAATCGCGCTTCCCACACGTACGAGTGGATATGAAAAGAGGCCATTACACAGCCATAGTTGCAAGAGGTATTCTGAAAATAGAAATTATAGACACAGGCTCAGGAATCGACCCTAATTTATTATCGTTCTTGGGAAAAGCTCTGTTTAGCAGGGATATAGAGTTAGCGAAAAGAATTGGAGGCAAAGGACTTGGACTTTACCTCGCCTGTGAGCTCACCAAGCTTATGGATGGAGAAGTTCTATATTTTTCAAAAATGAATTTCGGCACTTCAATCATAGTAAAAATGCCTTGCAAAACAGTCGACGATCTGGTAAATGCAGATCAAATAAAAGAGGGAAGAGCAGCGACAACCATGCATGTTTTGAAGAACCAAACATTGATGGAAATTGAGCCAACAAAGGTCGCTCTCATTGTTGACGATGAAAAAATTAACCGACAGATACTCGAGTCGTACTTCAAGAGATTTAACATCAGATGCATCCAAGCTGAAAATGGAAAGCAGGCAGTAGAAATCTTCAAGAGCAACCCTCCAGGATACTTTCTGTTCGCAACGGTGGACATTCAGATGCCTGTGATGGATGGAAAAGAATGCTGTGCGCAAATTCGGGCGTTTGAAGAGGAAGAGAATAGGGAATGTATACTTCCCATTGTAATTGTAACAGGAAACTGCTTCGAACAGGATAAACAAGAAATTATGGATCCTTCATCATCTTGTCGAGCTAATTATTTCTACCGAAAGCCATTGAAGATGAGTGACTGTGAGAATTTAGTGAGAGACATTTTGGGAGAAAATTTTTCTTTCAAAAAGCATCAAATTTTAACCCGATCTCAGACCACGCTGTAGTGATATAATTTATTATGATATTATTTTTGTTCATTCCTGATATTATTATGTTTTATAGTTATAGCTTTAAACTTGAAATTTTTGAAGTCATACTTACTTATAACATTGAAAAATTATATCCCCCTAAAGTATAGTTCGTTAATTGCATCTGACCGATTGAATTCATTCGTTTTGATACCCGTCCTCTCACTATTTCTTAAAAGAGTAAATAATGAACACTCCTCTTTCTGCATAGCAGATATTATCAGTCAAAACAATTAATTTTTGAAAGAGGGATAAAAAACTTTTAAATCAGCTCGCCAGTTAGATGCCTTCAAGTGTTACATGGTATCTCCAAGGAACCTGAGATTGAAACCCAATTCTTGATTCGAACATTTGATTCTCACGATAAACCGAATTTTCCGTACTCTATTTTTTAGAGATTGGATAAATTCAAAAAAGTACATTTCTTTCTAAGTTTAGTCGAGTAAATTGCTCTTGTGCGAAAAATGCTGACGATGAAAAGAGATCTGCAGATTATTTGCTTGAGAGAAACAATTCGTGATAGCAGAGATGGAAAACGTGTTTTTCAAAAAAAAGGAAAACTATTTAAAAAGATAGCCTACGTATACACTCGTTAAAATGTCTTGGAAAACAAGAATCCTCAAAAATATGATATCAAATTTCTATTTTCGTGAAAAGCGCAATTGGAAAGCCTGGACATGACACAAACCGAAAAAATTATAGGGTCTTCCATTGAGTAAACAGGGTATCATTGAAGTATGACTCAGGAAGCAACCTTTGCTTGAACTCTCTGTCTTACTCGCTATGAATTCAATCTGAATCATTAATGAGTTTCTATCAACACCACGAATTTGTTCCTCTTGAAAACTAGATTGAAGTGCTCACTCTAAAAGCTTCCATAATTAGGCGATGGATATATTCAGTTCCTCTGATACTAACAATTCCACTGTAGCTAATTGATGTAGTATTTACCACTCTGCCAGCAGGGTGGTTCAGTGTTCATGGCAAAAATGAGTTAAATAAATTGAATTTATATAATCTTTTTTAGAACTCTGAGCAACTTTTTTTCCGTAAATCAGTAAATGAATTCTTAGATTAAAGACAGTATTCTGGAAACATTCAGAAAAAATTTTCAAATGTTCTCTTATTATCAAGGCATCCTTCGCTTCAAACAAACATGGAAAGCCAGAGTATCGAAAGCTAGGACTTGGACAGCTTATTTAAAGATCTGAAAGTTTTCAAAGATTTGTCCTAGACAGTATTAAAACTCCATCCAGTATTTGAGATTCTTTCTCGAATTCCATAATACCGAATCGATTTGGAACTCAGATTCGACCCTGGACAAGTTAACGATTCGAAATGAGATCGAGATGATTTTTTTCGATACTGTTCCTTAGAAATATCAACCATCGATTGGTGTTCTCAATTGTTCGAGGCAGAATTTGATAAAATTTTATAAATTTATTTTCGCCTACTTGGGCTTGCAATCATTTTAGAATTGCTGAGCGATGGAATCTTCGACTAAATTTTGGTGTAGAACATTCGCTGTAAATTTTTCAGTCAAGGTGAAAATCTTTAAATAACAATTCTAATGAAAAGCGATAATAATAAATCAATAGTCGAAAATCTGAAAATTATTTTTCTCGTCAATGACAAGTGTACATAAAACTTTGAAAAGAGTGTTGGAATGGCTCATTTATGACACAGCGAATATGCTGCTGCGTTTGTATGAACTGTTCCAGGATTATTTCGAAATCCATTCATTTGACTTAAAATCGGCGATAAAAATGCGCATACTTGTCGCGCTGTTTGCTGCCCAAGTGATTTCTCCTCTGCTCTTCCTCTCTTCCTTATCGGAGCGCCTGATCGCAAACACAGCTTGCGTGCTGGTGGTACTCTGCATCGAAATGATGTTACTAAAAAAATCTCAAAAGCCGAGGTTTTCAAGCTGGCTCATAGGAATTGGAGCTGTGCTGTTCAATGTAGTCAGCACTTGCTTCATCACAGGAAGCATAAATAACCTGGCAGGAGTCTCATTTGCTCCGATCATTGGGGCAATCTTCATCTCAGAAAACCAACTTTCTTTGGTCCCTGTGGGGTTTCTTATGCTCCTTGGGATATTATATCGACAGGCAATTGACTTACACGCTGCTGATAGTCAGCATATTCTCGCTGCCTTGACTTCGGAGCTATTAACAAATAGTCTTGCAAGCTGTATCTTCTATGCTCTGACTCTAGTTGAGTCCGGGAAAGAAATGATCAGACTCCATAGCAAGAATGAGGAACTCGCTCAGTTAGGCATAAAGCTCAGGGAGTTGAGTACAAGTACAGAAGGATATGCAAAGAGATTGACTTCTACAGCTGAAGAATTGAAGCAGAGCAACCGCTCTCTGAAGGAGGCACTGGAAACGAAAAGAATTTTCTTCACTAAAATTTCGGATGAGCTCAGAAACCCGATCAACTCGATTGTCGGAAACCTTGAACTTCTTGAAGAGGAGAATTTAGACCCGGCTATCCAGGAGAAAATCTCTTCTGTGAAATGGTCGACGGATCTTTTACTCCAAATGACAAACAATCTCATTGACTTTGCAAAGCTTGCATCTGGCAAAATCGAGATCAATAAAAAACGAACTTCTGTTCCTCAGATGCTGGAGAGACTCTGGGCGATGAGTTTTTACAAGCTTACACAAAAAGGACTCAGAGGGTTTCTGAATCTCGCGAAAGATGTCCCGAAATACCTCTCATTAGACGAAGAAAAGGTAATCGAAGTGTGCCATAACCTCATTACCAACTCCGTGAAGTATACTACCCGCGGGCAAATAAAGGTCTTCGTGACTTGGCACCCATTTGACGATGAGTGTCATTCACACCGAGAGCCAGCTCCAGATGACTCTCTCCAAAAATTTAGTGAGACAACCCATGCAACGGTGTTCACAAAAGACCATTTTGAGAAGCTAAAGATAGAACCTAAGGTAACAGAGAACGAAGCATCACCAGTGAGATCAAAATCAATGGGGGAAGCTCAATCTTTCACTCAGCTTTTTGCTCCACAAGGACCAGGAAGTTCCTTGGAAAGCGAAACCTTTAGCCCACATGTCGGCATAAATCTCTTGAAAGAATTCTCATTTACCTTGAAGAATGAGAAATTGCTTCTTGACAACTACCGATCAAGGTTTCCATCTTATCTGGTACCCAAAAACAGCGGAGCCCACTCCACTGCAAAGGCTTCAAGAGGTATGCTGAAAATAGAAATTATAGATACAGGCTCAGGAATCGATCCAAATTTGTTGTCTCTTTTGGGAAAATCACTCTTTAGCAGAGATATAGAGATAGCCAGAAAAATTGGAGGTAAAGGCCTTGGCCTTTACCTTGCCTGTGAGCTCACCAAGCTTATGGATGGAGAAGTTCTATATTTCTCAAAAATGAACTTCGGCACTTCCATTATTGTGAAAATACCATGTGAATCAGTTGAAGAACCGGAAAATACCATCAACATAAGAAGAGGAGCGACAGTTTCCACTATTATCAAACCTCACTCATATGCTGAGATTGAGTCTCCAAAGATGGCTCTCATAGTGGATGACGAAAAAATCAATCGTCAGATCTTAGAATCGTTTTTCAAGAGATTTAACATCAGATGTATCCAAGCTGAAAATGGAAAGCAGGCAGTAGAAATCTTCAAGAGTAAGCCTCCAGGGTACTTCCTTTTTGCAACGGTGGACATCCAGATGCCTGTGATGGATGGAAAAGAATGCTGTGCGCAAATTCGGGCGTTTGAAGAGGAAGAGAATAGGGAATGTATACTTCCCATTGTAATTGTAACAGGAAACTGCTTCGAACAGGATAAACAAGAAATTATGGATCCTTCATCATCTTGTCGAGCTAATTATTTCTACCGAAAGCCATTGAAGATGAGTGACTGCGAAAATTTGGTAAGAGATATCACAGGGAAAAATGTGACTTACTCGAAAAGTGAGTCATTCATTGGCACTCGAAACGAATCATAAGGAGAGATATGACTTTTGAATAAGTATTTCCGTTATCAATTATATCACTGTTGTTTATAGTTGCAAATTTCATAGCTTTATTTCTGATAGCTACCAAAGCTTTTTAGGCAACAAAGTTATTTAAATCGTTGCAGAGAGAAATTTTTCTCCATGCACTGAAATACATTTTTTTTTTGTTTGTAATTCATTTTCCGATATTTTTTCAGCGCGAGACCATTCAAGGTCCAAATAATGTGTATTACTTATCGAAACCAGCAATCAAAATGAGTCTCATATTGTTGCTAGAGAAAAAAAAACTATATGCAGCATCAAATTAGATCCGAATTCACACTCGCCTCCATTAATACTAGATTAACAAATTTCACTTCCGCTTTCTCGTTTATAGCTCTTGAGTGCAATTTGTACCGATTCTCGCCATCATTCTCCGTATTAGCTATTACAGATCAATCTCGTGTTACCGCAATATATCTTTATAAAACGCTTTTAATTAAGTGCATTATCGAATCGAAGGATTTGCTTTAAGTGAGATTGATTTGAATAAAAATTCAAAAAGGAAAGGAAAAAAACCTATGAGTCACAAGAATAAAGCAGAGCGATTTGAAGACCAGCCAGAAGAAGCCATAGACAAACAACAAATAGTTGTAGGCGTTCCTATTTCAAAAATAACCCGTGGCATGAAGCCTCGACAAGTGAGAGTTCGCTTGATTCAATTTATTATTTGCATGCCAGTCTTCTTTTTCCTCTTCACTTCAGCACTTTGTGGGTATCAAATATACACTCTTAAATCTACAAATGTCGAGGAATTTTCCTCTCTCGTAGACGTTTTGGATAATATCGTTGAAACAAATTGCTTGAACGCGCCGATTAAAAGCATTCAACTTGGCAAGAAAGGCGAAACAGGTGGACGTTGCACAGCTGGATACGAACGAATTTGGATAGGTACATTCTACGGTTCCAGGGAAGGATGCTTCAATCCGACTGAAAAAATGGTACTGTCACCAACAACATGCTCGGAAAACTCTGTTCCTATTAACGCGACAGCTCCCTACGAACTGATGTATTGGAGAGATCATTTTTTCTGTGTCCAAAGGATCCAAGAATTCAACTATACCCAAAACAGATCAGGATGCAAAAGCAATCAAAAAGCTTGCAAGTTTTCTCCAGGGTACATTTGCGTGGGAGCAAGTGAAAATTGCCCGATTACGGATGTTCGAGTGCAATTAAATCAGGTGCCTGTCCCTAAAACTTACACTGCGGTACCGTTAGATTCCTCATTACAGTTAATCTATACTAACGACCCGGAAACTCCACGCAAACTAATGGGATTCGATTTTACTCTTAACGGGCTCTCATGTCTCGATCCTTTAGAGGCTCCATTCAGAATGCCAAACCAGAGAGGCAGTGGTGGTTACCCGCTTATGGAGAAGGTAGAAAACGGCTGTGATATGTTTGGCTCAAATTTTGATAATCAAATTATTGATACTTATCCTGAACAAGTTTTTTTGAAACAGAATCAGTTGAAACTCGTGCTGGACCTGCCTCTTATGAGCGAGTATATAGAAGGCAATAACATATCTCTCAATGCTCAGTACACGATGAGCGTAAAGAATTCTGAAGCTTGCTGGATTTGCCAACCTGATGTAAAAGAAGGGTTGGATAATATTAGAGAGCCGCTTTGGAAGACTTATAACATTTATCTCGTGTTCAGCAAATTTGGGGTTATATTAATCGTGGTGATGGTCCTAACAGCTCTCTTTAATTTCGTGTCTTGCTGCATCCTGAGAAAAAATCTGGTGGATATTTATTTGAGGGTGATGAAGGTTAATATGTGTGTCTTTAGCTACATGATGGGCCATTTCGTGACGACTGGAGTGCTGATTACTCTTAATTATATGCGAGTGTCGTCATCGATAAAGCAACTGAACGAGTTCGTGGACGCGAAATGCTTTAATAACAATAACGTGAATGAAGCGTTGAAAGAGCTACATCAGACTGTCCTGCCCACCATTATGACGATGACGATTAATGGTGGTCTGATAATAGTGCTTGTGATAATTTCAGTGAGTGTGGTTATATTAGCAAATTATATTTTGTCCGGAATCAAGAAAACTAGTGGTACTGATGAAGAGACGAAGCCGTTGAGAGCGCCGGAGATCGAGCTCGAAGGACAAAGAAATTCGAAGAGAACTGATGAATCGAAAGAAGAGGAGAAAGAACAGGCGTGATGTGCGCAGATAGTTTATTTATGTTTAAATTGTTCGATCCTAATTCATTGTGGCTCAAATCGGCAAAAATGTTTGTTGAATTCAAAATTCTGAAGGAATCAAAAATAACATAAAGAATGAATAACATCAAGTCCTAAGGCTTCATATTATGTTGGATCGAGAGGATAAAAGAGCCATCTCATTTAGGATACAGAAAAGGCTCAAAAAGAATACTCATGTGAAATAATATGAAATATCGGATTCTGTTCTACAATGAATTTATACAATAAGGTAATAAAAATGTCGAGCAATCATTTCTGAAATGGTTTAATGTCGTTTGAGGCTTGCTTGCAACTATGAAATCGTTAGGAAAAGCGTAAAACTGAAATTTACGTTGGGCAGATGAATCCGTCTTTGCCTCCTTTCAATTTTTGTTTCTCCAATTCTGTTTTTAAACAGAAATAGCAGGCCTGGTGGTTACAACTTGCAGATGAATAATTTATTAGCACGCGCATAAATAATAGGAGATACTTTTCAGGTGTGAAAGGGGTCGTGATGTTCTCAGTTTTGCAGATTCCGCAAACCTTTTCGTTCTCTTCCAAATTAACGGACAGACTCCTATTCGATATCGCTAGTTTTAGACTGTCAGATTCGTTTCTGGCTTACCCGATGAATGTCGTAAAGAAAAACAATTTTTTGAAGATTTGGCCAAATCCATATTTCACAAAAGGCAAACTGAACTTCATAAAATCCTAGCACATCAGTTAGCATGAATCACCTCTGTTTTAATCTTACAGAGAGGATGTTCCAGACGATAGTACGATTCAACAGCTCGAAATCCAGGAATCTATTGACTCCTTTCTGGATGTATACCTATAGAAATACCGATTTATTATTGGTAAAAGCTCCTTTCAGGGAAAAATATTACAAATTCGATTCGTAGCAAGCGTTCGAGGAGATTTCTGTATCTGAAGTCTTTCAGAAAGAACAGAAAATTTATCAGTTCGATAAATTTCAGCACCTTTTCAAACCAGTTGAAAACCACCTTGATTTTTTTCATTAATGAGGATAATTCTTCATCTCCTTTTGAGTCGAAATATTGATGGAGTTTGTCTTTGATATAGTTTCCAAAAACAGTTGCTAACTAGTAAGGTATTAATGTGTCGGACTTTTTCTGGTAGATCATTACAAAATAGTAGAGCTTCTGTTTTTTACTGAGAGGACCTGAAAAGAAATATTAGATATATTGCTAGTAAAAGGACCTAAACCTGGTACGCCATCAGTAACCGTTTGGAAGACAATATTTTGAATTTTTTGGCCTGTAGCACATATCAATTCAGAATTATGTGCTTTGATTTCTTAATTTACCCGGTAATGCACGATCAACTGCGATTGCGAAACGATAATACAAGAAATTAACTAAAAAATTGGCTTCAGGTAACAGTTTAGACTTCAAATTTCCCTTTCAGCAGAATTTAGTGATGATTCAGCACGCAATTTACATCGAATAGCTCGAATCCGCTTAAGAAATGAAATTTTAGAACGTCTTTGCACTCTGTGTCCAGCAGTCCTGCTTCAAGCTTGAATCGGAAAGATCAGCATGCGAGAGCCAGACGGATTTTACCTGGTTTATCCTTTCGACCTTTTCTGCTATAGACTCCATCAATTTATTATTTTAGATAATTCAAGCAGAAAACACTATGAAGGTTTTACTTGGTCAAATTGGACTCAAAATCCGATTTGACACAATGAATAAGAGGCTTTTGGTTAGGTATCACAAATTTGCATTCATGGATGATAGATCCCCCCCCCCCAATTCGCTGGAGAATGACACTTATGCTTTTATACCCCTTATCTAAAGAAACTTTAGTTGAAATTTCATCCCGAAATATTGGTTTTGGCTCCAATAGGAATTTCTCCTCAGCCCTTAAATCATAAATCTCTATATAAGTCGATAAATGCAGAGATTATTATCAAACTAACGATGAGTTTCAAAGGCCATATATAAACGTTGAATATTTAAAATTGTCAAGTTAGTGGTCGAAATAATAACGCGGTTAAAGTTATGCTTTATTATTGCCTCAGGAGCCGTTTCTTGAATATTTCTCATTTAAACTTTGCTTACTCCCTCGACTTTAGGATCTTCACTGGTTGATTGAATATTGGTTTCTCCAGTTTGCTGTTTCTCTTGTAAAGTTTTTTCATTAACACCAGTGCTTGGTTTCTCTGAGATTATTTTCTCCGTGCTTTGAGTTTCTTGTGATTTGATATCATTAGACGCACTCTTAGTCTCTTCCAGAGGTTGAGATTTCTCTTCGGTCGAGCCTTTCGAGTCTCCAGCGTATTTCTTGATCGCAGGATGCTCCATAATTCCTGGCCAGTCTATTCGATCGTTTTCTTCAAACTTCAGCATTTTCTTTAGCAAATCCTCAACTTCTTTAGGAATCGATACATCAAATGAGTATGCTTCAGTTTTAACCTTATCAAGATACTCCTTCTCTTTTTTTCCGTCCCAAAATTGCTTTCCAAAAATCATTTCATACATCACCGCTCCCAGAGAAAAAATATCACACTTGAAGTTATAGTCTGTTCCCATGATAATCTGAGGACTGCTGTAATTCGCGCTTCCACAACATGTCAATTGCAGTCCTTTGCCCTTCAATTCATCATCAACTGTTCGACTAAAGCCGAAGTCAATGAGTCTCACCTCACCCTCCTCAGAGAAGAGAATATTCTCGGGTTTGATGTCACGATGAATGAATAGAACGGGGTTTTTTTTTGCATCTTGTAGCTCTAACTTCTCAATATCCAGAAAGGCTTGAGTGACTTGCTTGACAACCGTTAGAGCACGCTCGACTGGCAGAACTTTGCTTTTTGAGAGAACCACAGACAAATCTCCTCCGGGGCAATATTTTGTTACCAAATAAAGATTCTCCTTTGATTTAGAAACAGCTTTGAATTCCGCAATGTATCGCGATTTAAGTGTCCTAAGAAGTTCGACTTCTCTGTGGATCATTGTAGTTACATGTTCATCTCGCGAGATCGTTTTTCGGGAGATAACCTTAATGGCGACCTGTTCACCATCTGGACCATAGCCAAGATACACGTTGCCGTAAGATCCTCGGCCAATTGGCTGCGATTTCGAATTGTATTTATATCCTGCAACTTCCTTGTCAGTCTTTGGAATGGAGGGATCCATTAGGAAATTATTCGCTCTGTTGAATTAAAATTAGCTATGAAGTAGTTTTTATAAAACTCTGACGTGGAACCTAAAATAGGAAGCGATCTTCATTTTCGATAATGTGGTATATATCTTGGTTTTCTGATGGATATGATATGAGAAGAAGCAGACAAATGTATTGCAATGGAAAACATTGAATTATTAGGTGAATCATTGGGGAGAGTACTGTCGAATTAAAGCAAATTCATTGCTAAGAATGGTTCAAAGAGGAGAGAAAGACTTTGCTCTTTGTCGAAAATAACTGTAGGAGCCTTGATAGGTAAGTGTCTCAAAGAAATATTTATTTTTCTGAAAAACTCAAATTGAAGCGACTCTGATTAATAAATTTGATTGAGTTTCGGAACACTGGATAGAGGATTTCTCTCTTTAAAAACCATCTAATACGGACGAGTCTTTAATGATGGTGATTCAGACACGACAACACCCAAAATTAAAAGAAATTCAAGAATTGTTCGCAATATGATAAAAAAAATTACATCCCATTGTTAATTGGAACTCTAAGTAGGCTATAGCAAGCCTATCAGTCACCAAAATCAACCCAAAGCAACAATCCGTAGCAAGCATTAAGATGTTAAATGGATACTTGAAAGAAAGTGAATGCTATAAAAGTAAATGGTTTTATTGAGAAAAAAACCCAGTTTATTTTAAGTTGCAGCTTGTTCGACTTAAGCTATGGAAATGCTTTGATTAAAGAGATTCTCCACAATGGTCAAATGAGTTTTTTTCATAATTTGTAGCGCATTCTCGAATTTTCCGTGAAAAGTAGAATGTTTTATCTTGTTAGCATGCATATTTGTGAGATTTAAATCATGGGAGCCTGATACACAGTGAAATAAGGCAGTCTTAGATACACTTGAGATTCTATCTAAGCAATTTCTGGGTATTTTAATTGAAAGCTATATCATAACAACACGGATCAAGATATCCTGAATCTTGAGCAAGCAATGAAGGTTTGAAAGAATCTTTTGATCCTATACGGGAACACATCGCCAGATTCCACTTGTTGTAGTTGTCAAAATAATCATATAATTAATTTATTCACTGTTCCTTCATATGACTATTGGAGCATAAAAAGGCTTCGGTGAAGTTTAAGTTTGAGACCTTATTGAGACAACCCCACCAAATTTGACAGAGTTGTGAAATAACAACAAGATAAAGCCATCTTATATTCTCCTCTAACCGAAAATGTATGAAGTGGTTTGCATTGGTCGTGTAATCTCAAGCTATTCTTGTTAAATTTCAAGTTATGATCGATTTCTCCACTATATTAAATTTGTCAAAATGAGCAAAATAAAAACAAGTATCAACATCAATTGAATTTTTTTGAGTAGGCCCTAAACATTGCGAAATACGACTACATTTCTCTGCACACAAAATTTATGATAAGATCGCTAATTAGGACAAAATATCTATTTTCTTATGGAATTGGTTCATTTTCTTGGGTTTTTTCAGATGGTGTAGTTCTGGAGTATCTGAAACCTTGAATTTCTGTCTGTGATTTGCCTTGTTCTTAGCGTTTTTCCTCGCTTTGCATTTTGCAATGACAAACGCAGCTACCCTCTCAATGAGCTGACCAAGAATAATAGTGAGATTCAGAGCCACAACAGCCCAGCTCATAACTAACTTGACTTGATAACTTGAATAACCGGAGTTTTCCAGGAGATACATTCCCAATAGAACTCCATTGGCTGCTAGAAATCCAAGTTCCGTGAAAATTGTAACTAGCTTATGTGAGGTAGACTTGTACGTTTCTTTGGGTAGGGATAGGCATATCACCATTATATTCAACAAAAGCATTAAGGAAAGCTGAATAGTCGGCCACTTTCTCAATAGTAGGAGGATCACAGCTATCAATAGATTGGATAGCAGGTACCAGAATGTTAAAATGCGTCCCAAGAATGTTTTACTTCGGTAATCTTGGCAGATGATGATTAGTATTTTAAAAAGTAGCCTCATAAATCTCAGTCTTCTCTTATGACGTCCAATGTAAAAGGCGATACAGAAGGAGCTTATTATCATCAAGAGCAAGAGAGCGGTCGAAAGACATGCGCAAACGAAGCTAATTACTTGATATGTTCCGTTGAGTGGGATGAAAGCATAAGTGAGGATCAATGACGAGTTCAGGTACATATATCGAGAGACCAAAAACGTCATTATCAAACTCTTTTCAAAAGACGATGAGAGGCTCTTCGCAATTTTCTTGATTTTGGAATTCTTGTCTTTGATGCATTTCGCAATCATTTTGAGAACCAGATAGATGAGTAATGTTGTCAACGAACTAAAAATAATCCCACCATATCCATCCAAGAACACTGCGCTAAAGCTATAGTTGAAATAACTGTTGAAAATCACTTCACCTTCAGCATTCTGATAAATAAGAACATCTGATGTGTTCTCAAGCGTGTCTGCCAAAATTCTCTTACTATTCGAATGAATGCTATTGTTTTCTTCACCTAGAATCTTTCCAATAACGTTTGGAACACCAAACTGACCCAGATCGGTGTATCTGTAGAAGGTAGCCAATGGAATGAGAAAATTGATATCTATCAACCTTGTGAATGTGATACGAGCCATAATTTGCAGAATCTTCATCAAATGTGATGATACCCCTTTTGCCTGGAGATAACTCAGAAACGCAATACTTGTTGTAGTAATAGCAACTGCCTGACTCGCTATCCCTACTTTTTCAGCGGCATTGACTGTCGTAGTATCAACATAAATTGGAGCTGTTGTTCTTGAAGGGGATATTTGCTGCAAGTGGGAGGATGATTTTGAGTTCCAATCGTCGAAAGAGAGCAACAGATACAATTCTTGATCAGTTTCCGTATAAGATGTAAGCGTCAGCTCATAGGAAGTCTGAGTTACTTTATTGATAGAAAAAATCTTTTCTGACATATTTATGTGGGTCTCATGAAGAGGACGGTTGGAAGCTGTTGTATTGTAAAACTGATAGAGACGAAGAGACCCGAGAGCAGATGTCATATTGAAAGGAGAGTCGAAAGTAACCGAATAAAGTAGTGGAGGATCTTTCAGAGTGAATTCGACAATCTTTATTATGGCTATAACTTGCTTCAAGTAGCACG
>ENA-UOTX01000532-UOTX01000532.1-compost-metagenome-genome-assembly--contig:-NODE-532-length-39133-cov-5.760856_pt1 | contig 39133 bp, 33 predicted proteins | sample MGYA00238143_ERZ746982 | MGnify/ENA primary metagenome ERZ746982 (study PRJEB28758, sample SAMN06268862) | compost metagenome | isolation source: single cell | place: USA: California, Emeryville, Joint... | reverse complement strand
AATCGCACAATTTTAGGCTCATCGAACTAGCGAATAACTGCATGAAATGAAATATAGCATTACTTTATGACAAAAAAATTTAGCCATGAAATACATAGAACTTGACAGAAATCAGTTCGCAACCCTCTTATTGCCTTTTTTTCAGGTAGTTTTGCACCACATCAATTAGACTAAAGTCTTATGAAATTCCGTTGTTACTAAATCATTCGCCAATTAAGTATCGTCACTCCAATTGGCTTCGTCGTCATCGTCTTCTTGTTGATCGATGACGTCTTCATCATCGAGAACATATTCAATATTGTCATCATCATCTGCCGATTCATGTTCTAAATTGCCCAGCTCCATCAGAGCCTGCGACGGTGCACTAATAACAAATGGAGGAGTCTCCTTGAAATCGAGAGCCGTATTTGATGTTAGGTATTCTTTCATAGAGGGCCTTTTTGATATTGTAATAAGGTCTTGCATTATTTGATACTTGATTCCAGCTACAGACGTTTTGCTTGCCAATGCCATCTGTAAGATTGTCGAACAAGAGTTGTATAAGATCAAAGTTTCACTTTGCTGCTTTTCAAAAAATGTTGGTAGCTGATTTTTTTCATGACTATTCTTTGATTCTTCATGCTCGAAAGAGTTTCGAGAGCTTGGGGTCAGATCACCTGATATTGGCTGTGCTCTTTCAGATTGAGAGTGCTCAAGTCGTGGTTCTTGAATAGATTGCATGGTTTTATATGCAAATTATCTATTTATTCGATTTTTTTATTTGAAAGTTATTTGAAATCTATTTTTTGCATATTTCTTTCAAAGTGGGGATTGCTGTTAGTCAAACTACATTTCTGAAATATTTGTGTTAGTGTGAAAATTCAAATATTTCAGCTCCTTTGAAAATGCACTTTTTTCCCGAATGGATCTCGTAACCTAAGATCGTCAAAGGATATTTAAAATCAAATTCATCTCAAATTGAGTAAGATGATGAAGAGTAATAATTCATTGCATATTAACTTTGGTTTTGATATTAAGGGTGCTGTTGTCTCGTCCAATGGAATACTTAGCATAAATGATCGACAAGATGGTTGATTTTTTGCCCTAAATCGAAATCTCAGCAATCTGTTCTCAATGAGTACTACATTAACCGTAGATTGGTGCTTCCTTCGTCTTCGTTTTTTTAGCTTTTCAGTTTCAGCGAGTTCATCATTTCTATCTTTAAATGCGTTTTGTTATCAAATTTAGCAAATCAAGTTCTTTATTAAATTTTCTGAATTTTCAAGCTGAAAGCTAAATATTTGCAGAAATTAGGACTAGCTCTTTGTGTTTTCCAATTGAATTCAACATCCGTCACTTCTTATCAAATGTAACTTAGCCAGGCATTAGGAATATCTTACTTTTAATGAAAACGATAGGGAACAGCAACGAAAGACTGACAGAGAATCTGGATGTGATAATGATGGCTCAAAGTAACCGATTCACATAGAAGGAAGAATTAAAATCCTATAGTTACTCGAACATTCAAGAGATGTGGAAAGTGGAATTAGAAAACGCAGAAAGCTATTTTGTGAAAAATCGTGTCGGAGGAAAAGACAATTGGTACAAGGGTCAGGCGGCTTACTGGGAAGTAAAATTTTCCCCTTCATGTATCCCCTTAGCAGTTATTGCTCTGGAAGAAAGCTGAAGCAACGTATGACGGCGTCCTTGGTGGTTATGCTGTTTTGAATTCACCTGACGTTACTTATTCCGAACGGTTTCTTAAAACCTTGTTCCAAAACTACCAAGTTCCTAATACAAGAGCAATTGGTTTTTGTTTCTTACTTTTATACTTTTTATAACCTCTTTTTAGACTGCGGCGCTGGTGTGGGAAGGATAACAAAAGAACTGTTAGTGAACCATTTTAAAGAAGTATGACTATGAGATCGACACGATTGTTGAGTTCATTAGATTGATCTAGTTGAGCAGAATCCAAAGTATATCGAAGAGGCAAAAGTCCAGCTTGCGGGTTACCCAAATGTGAAAGATTATTACGTGGATGGTTTGCAAAGTTTCAAATTTAATAAAACCTATGATTGCATTTGGGTTCAATGGGTATATTAACTTTGAAAGCAACGAGAGTATACAATGAATTAGGTTTGCAATTATCTGACGGATGATGATTTTATCGATTTTCTTAAACGTTGCAGAGACAGCCTTTCTGAAAAAGTATTATTTTCCTCTTTTCGAACCATCTCTCAAGGCTTAGGGTGTTCTCGTTGTCAAAGAAAATGTTACGAAAAAAGGCTTTGTTGTTGATAAAGACGATTGCTCTGTGACACGGTAACATCAGAAATTATTACATCAAGTCCCCTGACTATATTTTTACGAAGATCCGATGCTATGTTTAGAGAATTGTTTGAAATGGCAGGATTATACTTGGTTACGAAAGAGAAACAAGGAGATTTTCCAAAGGTATAAGTTATGTTATTCAACTGCTCTTTAAATAAACTCCATATTACAGGAACTTTTTGACGTTTACCAATATGCTCTTAAGCCAGCAGATTCTAAGAAATGAAAATAATCGCATCGACTGGATCTAAATGCTGTTTGTGTTTATTTTAATGTTAGCCAGAAACACTGATTGAAGTTGAATCCTTAATGCACATCCACAATGTTTGGAAGAAAAAAAAAAAAGGTAGAGAGCGTTTTCACGAACTAGAAATGAGCCTTCCTTTGAATAAATATGTGAAATAAAACTTTATTATGCTTCAATTGCTAGACCACTTAGAGTTCAACTCTTCAATGAAAAAATGGTTGTTGGCTAAATAGTCAAACCCTTCACAACAATTGCTGCGTATTAATTTGATAGATAAAATTTCTCTTAAAATTCACTTAGTGCTGATAGGCTTTTCTTCTCAATCCGGAAACCAGAGATGAACTCCAGTGGTCGTCTCTTTTGGACTGATTTCAACTATTTTAATAAATAGGACAATTCTCCCTCTCAAATTTGTTGCGCGACATTGAAAAAGGTTAACTATAAAATATGCGACTGGACAAATATTCTCAATTGGATTCGAAAAGTAGAAAATTCTTGAAAATCCTTTTCGTTGCTCCAAATATGAGGAAGACAAATATGAGAAAGAGAAAACACTTTTCAAGTATTCTTCGAGGTACCCGTATCTTTCAACGTTGTACTCTGTAGCAGCAACAAATTTGAAGCCTCAAAAGTACCTCTTTCTACAAAACTCCAATATGTGAGGTTGTTGGAGAAGTAGAATTTGAGGTTCTAGAAGCATCCACGCTGCTTAACTCCGCTAACTTTTCTTCAAGAAAGCGTCGAATCAGAACTGTTGGATCTCCCTAGTTTTACACATATTTATCTTCAATAGAGACTTTGGCTTGTTTGCTTTTTTCATCCAAAAAAAATTTAAAATAAATAAAATTAAAAGATGAGTTGTGGTGGATTAATCAAAGTTCCTCTCATACATCATACAAATCCTTTCACTTTTCACTTTAGAATTCCCTTATCTTTCCTAATGAAAGTACATGTCCTGTTATTCTATTGAAAAGAGATTTCTAACATCACCTGAAAATGAGTTGAAAAACATTTTATCCAGCAAAGCATCCTTTGGAAGAATCAGATGAATGTGCTTAGCAATCTAATATCGGAGCATTGTCTATAAAATATCACTATCAAGGAGGAGAGGGAAAATTGTATTGATAGTATTTAATTGATTCTAATTAACGGAAACGTTGTATATGATACCAAATTATATTACTTTGGAATTGCGGAGAAAACTGTCTATTCCTAAATTTCCCCCATTTTTTGTCTGTTTTACATTTTTTTAAAAATCACAATAACTTGAATTCTCGGCTCAATTGCTATGGATACTGCTTTCAACTCGAGCTTCCTCTTCAAAAACCTGGTTTTATCTGCAAACTCGCTGCGACTTCAATACTACATTAGAAGTTAATCACTAAGATTGCTGAACTCAACTCTTCACTTCATGAAGGCTCTTTGAGAGGATTTTCGAGCCAAAATTTAGTCGATCTTCATTTCGAACAAGAATAAATCAAGATCAATCCAACTATTCGGAGTTGCTTTACTTTGAATAGAACCAGTACTCACGAATTTTATTAGTACGAAAAAAAGATTGCAGCCAGGCTTTCAAGATCTATTCACCAGACTACAATGCAGATAGCCCTTCATTTGTCTAAAAAATGGAGAGAAACACTAAGCCAATGCCTCGTGGGTGAAGAATCCTACGAGAAGCTGTCCAAGCGTGTCATAGATTATTATATTACTACTGATTCAGAGAAAATTCAGTCTTTTCTCAAGGTCCTCGAAGAGGTACTTAAGCACCAGAAAACAACAGTCAAAAGCAAGTTTTTTTCATTGATGATGCTGAAAAGTGCGAGTGAAAAGGAAGTTAATAATTTTTCGCGATTACTGGCAGAGCAGGAAGGGCTGTGTAAAATAGTTTACCAGATCGCTATAACAAAGCCACTTATAAACTGTCCAGCTGGATCAACAATCCAATCATCGCCTGAAGGAAAGAGAGAGCTCATAAGCAATAAATGTATCAAACTTGCAACCGAATGCCTTTTTTGGCGTTTGAATTTTGACGATTTACAAGATACAACAGCAAAAATTTTTACCCTATTGCATCAACAAGCGGTTAAAAATGGAGTGAAATTCCCGAAAGATTTTCAATTTTTTGTCGTTAAAACAAGAGAAGAAACCAAAGAGTCCTTAGGAACCAAAAATTTTCAGAACAAGGAGGAGAGTACATCAAAGAATTTTATAGCTAGCCTCAAAATACCCTCCCAAAATGCTGATGCCCAGGCATTTTCTACTGACATCAATAGAAAAGCAGCGCTGGCAGAATTAGAAGCATCACTTGTTGGACTGCGGCAATCGAAAATTGAAGAAGGGAAAACATATATCCAAGAAGGGTTACTTGGGAAACCGAGTGAGTTAAGAGATAGGCTCACTTCTTTTCTCACAGAAATTAAGCAATCGATCCAGATACTGCGGAACAAATCACTGATTTTTTTCAATGAAGCATCAAATAGGAACGAACAAGAAGTTCTCGATGAGTTGCAAAAGGAAGAGCAGACTTTAATGGAGATCGAAGACTATGTGCAAGAATATTTTATGAAATTTCATCGATTTGAAACAAAGCAGAAGATTATTGAATATCTTTGCGCTAGAACAACTCTGAGCACTGAAGAGAAAGGGGATTCGGATTCTAGTTCAAATGAAGGATTTGATGACATCTAGGGTGCATCTTTGTTTGAAGATTGCCCAAAAAAAGAAGAAGAAGTAGTGAATGAGACATTATTTAAAGATGCCAAATCGACGTGTAGCTCGCATCCTCAGCAAGTTGAAAGTATTCAGAATGAGGATCAAGACCCTAGGACTAGCCACCAAGCAATCTTTTCGTTTGAAAATCTGGAGAATACAGAAAAATCAAAAGACCTTAAGATCCTTCTTGATATGGATGCAATAGATGGAAAATTTGAATTAAGCAATGAAAACGATATCGATTCAACTCCAGTTTTTAGGTTAAGAAATCAAAATCCTAAACTGGAAATAAAGATTGCAACTGAAAAACCAATGCAGACCGAGGCCACAACGAATAAAGCAAAAATCATTTCAATACCAAACTCTGAAAAATTACTTTCAAAAATTGTCGCACAATTGGGCAATAGTCCTGCTCAACTGACCGGAGATTCACTTTTAGCTTCAGACTTTTGAAACTCCACAAAAGAGAGTCAAAAATATCATAACTTCTCTTAACAATAGAAACATAAAAGAATTGAGAACCATTGCACAAAATATTAAACTTTCTCTCACGAGAAGTAAAATTAACAGAAGTTCATATCAACCTTCCCACGACGAAGTATTAATACCCAACGAGAGATGCAAAATTCTTCTCACATGACTGATCGATTGTCTACTGGACGCAAATATAATGTGCGTTTAAATTTCTCAAAAGAAATTGAAAAACTGAAAAGCAGAACATCATCCCCCAAAATCGAAAATTCTGGAGTTCTAACAAGCCGGCCCCTTGTGCACAACTCCGAAAAATTTCAGACTAAACCTTTTTTTATGCTGATCCAAGACAATGATCAGAAAGAATACCGAAAAACAGACTCATCCAATAATGAAGCATCATCAATAGACGAGGATGAATTGGATTGCCAATCAAAAAATTACTGTGCTATTGGAGGCAACAGCTCACATAATATTGGATCACCAAAAGCAACTAATCTTAAATGGTCTTTCCTAGAGTCTTACGAAAATAAATCTGCAATCCAACTTAAGCCTATAATAGGTCGAAACGCAATAAATGTGAAATCAAGAAGATCATCACTTCGTGACCAGGGGAATGAATATGACGCTGCATGGACCTCTAAAAATAATGGACTCCCATCCGATCTAAAGCAAAAACTTGTTATTAGAGGGATTATGTCAAATATGGACAGCTTTGAAAAAGTTAGTCAAAATAAATCAAAACAACTTTCTCACACTCATTCTTTTTTCATTGAAACCCAAAACAAAGAATCAACTCAAATCAAATTGAATCGGCCTAGCCCCATCGAGTCACGCTCTCTTATAGTACAGATACCCAACAACAAAGTTCAAGAGATTTCAATACCATATCTGAATTCAAGAGTACATTTGAAAACTGAAGCTGATGATTACGCAACAAAATCGGTTCGGATCGGAACTATCCCTAGCTCTCGCACATCCTTTAAAATCACAAGCCACGCAGTATATCGTGATATCGAAGCAAAATTGGGTCACTCCCAATCCTTGAATATGTTCAAAAGAGCAGGGCTTCATGGTAAAGGATGCATATTCGATAGCGAGTTAATAAATGTTTCTGTCAAAATTACTCGTCTCGAAGATTCTGGCTCCAATAGGAGGCTGTTGAAGGTTTATTTGGGATTTGGAAATAAAGGACAGGGTGTTATTGACAAATTTTCGATAAAATTACTGAGCACGCCCAATTTAATTACTGTACGTAGCTCAGAACAGAGTAAATCTTATATCAAACCAGGCAAGCAGCAAGGTGTTGATTTTGTGATTAGAATCGATAAAATGATGACAATCTCGCATTTAGAAGTCAAATTTATTGGACAACGAACAAACAGCACAGCAAAGTCAAGCAATTTGCTTGAATTTAACTTTTTAGTCCCTGTGACGTATGTATTATTTCTTGAAGGAGTTCGACAAATACAAACCGAGAATCTTTTGGCTGCATGGACATTTCGAAAAGAATTAGTTTTGCAAAGTTCTGGTAAGCTCAAAATTAATTTGGAAGTCCTACAGGCCGGTGTTCATGTGTTGAAACTTTTGCAGAATTCTGTGATGACCACAAACTCATATCCAGAACTAAGCCTTGAGTATTGTGAGACTTATTTCGCTATGGTTGAAACAAACAATCTCAGCGAATTTTTGTATCTTCGATTTGACTGCTACCCTAATACGAATGAACTAGTGATCAAAACGAGCTCAGCCGCCGAGCACGATGAGAAGGCTGCATTTTTAATACAAACATTATTGTTCTTGATTGGCCCATAACATAAGGCAGCTGATAGAGTCGGTTAGAACTTCTCACCATTATTTTTTTATCATACTTTGCTTTAATTATTGATCTGATTATGCAAGAAGTCGAATAACAAGTTCCTTTGTATAATATTCCTACCACTAATTTTTTACATTCATAGTATGAAATTGACTGATTAAAGAAATGCGTCTGTTCGTGTTTGTTCAATTTGGTTTTGTCGTTGCTTATCCAATTTTACTCGAGGCAAGTTGAAACTCACCGAATACTTGGATTGCTAATTATTTACGAGATTCGTGAAGTTGACGAGGTCTTCAATAATCTCGACTCTTGAATCAAGTGTTTACCTTAATAGCCTAAGGAGCATCTTTAATTCCAATATTAATTTGCTGTTCAAAATAATTATGAGCAAGCTTCTCTCAGCTTTCATCGTTCTTTCACTCCTCTACCTGGGGTCAGCCTTCCCTTTCGGAAAATCTATTCGAGAAACTCCAAGTTCATCCAAATCTAAGCAATTCAAAAACCTCCAGTCAAGCGTCCCTTATGAAGAAAAATACTTTGAGGTCGATATCGATCACTTTAACTTTCATTCTGGTAGTGCAAGTAGCAAAAAGTTTCAAATGAGATACCTTATAAACTCTGACCACTGGGACAGGACGAACGCAGGTACCGAAGTTTTTATGCTTCCGAACTTAGGTGGGTAATCTTGACTAGGACCGATCCTCTTTTATTGTGGAAATGAGGGTGGTATAACAGAGTTTTGGGAAAACACTGGTTTCCAAACTACAACATTAGCTCAAGAGTTCAAGGGACTTGTTGTTTTCGCAGAGCACAGATATTTCGGAAAATCACTTCCATTTGGAAATAACTCATTTACCAAAGAAAATTTGGCATATCTCACGACCGAGCAAGCTTTGGCTGACTACGCAGTTTTCCTTCGAACATTCAAATCTGAAATTATTGAGTGCGAGGAATGCCCTGTCATTGCTTTTGGAGGCTCATATGGTGGGATGCTTGCTGCCTGGATGAGAATGAAATTCCCAAACATTGTTGATGGTGCAATTGCTGCCTCTGCTCCGGTGCTCTTTTTCAACGGGGTAACTCCTTTGGAGTCATTCTCCCAGGTCGTAACGAATGATTTCAAAATGACTTCGACACCACAATGTGCCGCAGTTATTACTGAGGGCATGAAAAGACTCGACAAGTTGATTGCGGACGTTTCCCTAGCAGATTTTGCGGTATGAAATTCCTGAAATCATTTTGTATAAATTATCTCCTGATAGCTCATAAATAAAGTGGTCAAACCTTGTGACGCAATAGAAAATGCAGCAGGAATCTCCACATTGGAGGATTGGTTCTCAAACGCCTATGTGTACATGGCAATGGTCGATTATCCTTATGAAACAAATTTCTTGACTCATATGCCGGGAAATCCTGTCAATTTTGCTTGTCAAGCCTTTTCCGGTCTCGACACTAATTCCTCAGACGAGCAAATTTTGACAGCCATGGTGAGAGCAGCCAACATCTATTATGACTACGACAACACCACAACTTGTAACCAGGTGAACAGCTCAGATAGTGCTGGAAATATTGACGGTGCTGGTAAATTTTAGCTTCTGTTAATTCATTCGTTTACCGCTCATAAGGTTGGAATATCCTTGCTTGCTCTGAAATGGTGTTGCCAATGGGTTCCTATGGTCCAAAGGAAGATGACATGTTCCCAACTCGACCTTGGGACTACGATTCATACTCTGGTAATAGATCTACTTTAACATTGAACCAATTTTATGTAACAATAAGCTTACTGTGACTCCACCTACGCATTGCAAACCAGATACACTTGGGCATTAGACTTCTTCGGAGGTTGGAATTATGAAAAGGATTACAAGGGCTATTCCAATATCTTCTTCAGGTATCTTTTTGGCATTTTAAACTTGAAATCAATGACTACAAAAAACTGTAGTAATGGCAAACTCGACCCTTGGAGTGCAGGAGGAGTCCTCAAAAATGTTAGCCAAACTGTCAAGGCTTACTTCATCGAAGGAGCCGCTCATCATCTGGATTTAAGACTTCCTAATCCTGCAGACCCAGCAGACGTGAATATAGGTATAGTACCCACCACAATAAAAAGTTTCTCACGTCAATTATAATTGTTAGCAAGAGAAATGGAAAAAGCAGAAATCAGAACCTGGATTATGCAGAAGAAAGCTCAAGATTTAAGCGCAGAAATATACAGAGCAAAAACCATTATCGAATCTATGTGATTTCATTCTCCTAATCCACATCTTCAGTCACTATAAGCACAAAATTCGATATTATCAAGAAACAGAGGCAGTATACAATTCATAATTTGCACAACCTCAGAAATTGGGACCAAAAAACTATTAATAAAATGAAATAGAAATAATTTAATTTAATTTAGGAGATTAAGACCTAAAAATCTCTTACAATTGTGAATTTTATTTTGGGAGCTTATTTGAGGATTAGGGGTTTCAGCTTTTCACTCAAATTCGAAACTTTAATCATCAATTGAAATTCGAAACTTCCTATATGATTCTCATTGAATAATAAAAATTTCAAGACTTATGAGAGTTTGCAGAGGTTTTTTGTTTGAGATTCGGTTTTTAGAAATTCAGGATTTCAAGGAATAATACGATGAATAAATTATTACAATTCCTCGCGAAAAAGGGGAGAGATCTGTTCAGGACTAATGAATATTTTATTGAAAATCGCCACCAAGGCAATGCAAGATTCGGAAATATATGGGAATACCAAAATGATAACAAATCAAATCCTCTTCAATTAACTCATTAAACAGTTCGAGATGAAATAACTGTATTTTAAACCAAGAAAGCATTGAGCAGTGTCATAAAAATATGAGAGAAAAATAGGAGTAAACAAATATTCTCAATGAATTTTCTCAGAAATTTTTGATATGTCGTCGTGGTGCGAGGAGTTGAAGCTTGAGTAAGAAATTCGTCTGGGCTAAAACTTTAATTATAAATCTTTTACAATTTATGCTTGAGCGTTCCTTCTTAAAGGCAAAAAGTTCTGAGAGATAAATGGATCTAGATCAAAAGTTATAATATATGAAATTACTTGGTAATGGCTATAACGAACAATTATTTAAGGTATATCTCAGAAACTAATTTCTACTCGCAGATTTTATCAGTCCAAATGAGCAAATCACCATTAAATACCGAGATGAGTGGCAGTTTTTCATACTTCGTTTCGGTCTCAGAATTGTGAAGTATTAACAGAAGATGAGACCTCAGTAAGAATTTATAGATGTCATTTCTAACGGTTTTTGTCTTCATATATTGAATAAGGTCGTTTCTAACTTCTGGTTGTATCATACAAGGAAACTTGACTTCCAACACTCGAAGTTTTGGAAGCTGCTTTATCACCTTCTCAAATAGAACCTGAAAACTGATTGCCGGCAGTTGCAACTCTTTGAACGTCAGAATCAGCGATATAATTTCGTTGTTAACTGGGTCGACTGAGAAAATGTCACTCAGTGCATTTTCATGGTCTCCAAGCTCAAAGTCTCCAACATATTCGAGGTGAACGTGCCGGAGAGTCTTAAGACTCAAGGCAATTTTTACAATATCTCTTACAGCAGAGATAGGAAAGCCACTACTTTTGTAGACAATTTTTAATTTTTTCAAATACTGGCTATTTTCAACTAGGTTCAGCAATTGAGTATAGAACCCTTTTTCAAATCGTTTGGAAGTGATGGTAGCATCTAGAAAAGTCAGTGTTTCCCATCCTTTGAAATCTTCATCAACAAGCTTAAAATCTTCGGTATTAATACAGAGCTCCAATTACAAACTCTTTAATTTCAAAAAAGTGCCATCTCGAATTGCTACATTGAATGGAATTGTGCTGGAATCTGAGACGATACTCAAATTTTCGGGCTTTGATTGAGTCATCGTTTTATTAAATATATGATAAGCCTCTTGTTGATCCAGAAGAACCTTGATGGTCGATAAATTTTGTGGAATAGCTCCCCAATCTGGAAAAAGGACTGTCCAAAATCTTGAATCGATATAAAGGCATTTTACAAACGGAGAGATGATATCCAAGAAATTTGGTAGAAGAGACAGATACTGACGAGTGATGGGTAATTCCTCCTCCTGTAGAGACCCAAATATATTGCTTCCAATAAGTCTCAGAGAAAATATCTTTTTTGCATTGTCCTTCAAACTTTGCAATATTTCTGAAGCTCTTAATAACTGAATTTTTGCCGAATCATCATTTGCATCGCATATGAAAAATGTCAGATTGATTTTTGAAGCGGAAGATTTCACAAGCTCTGCAATAATATTCAGAGAAAACCCAAATTGCTCCACTGGAATGATGAATACTAATTCAAGCACCTTTAGACTCCTTATTCTCCTCACATAATATTGAATACGTTTCATATGTGTGCTGTTGATATCGGCAATGTCGAAATTCAGATATATTTCCTCCAGGTTTTTTAGTTTCGATGCATAGAAGCATATCTGAGCAGAGCTTTCAAGGTCCATGGTGGATAGGTTCAATCTCTTCAGATGGACACAATTTTTTAAGAATGAACCATGAGCGAAGAATGCAAGTTGCTCTCGTAAAAAAATAATTCGGGAATCTATCGAATTTAAGCACGTCCCCGTTCTTCTTAAAACTTCTGAGTAATGCTTTTCAGAAATAACTGATTCATAGATTGCCTGTGAATCAATTTTAAAGTTGACGAATTTAAGATGTGACATTCGTTGCTGCCGCATACTCAAAGTTTTGAATACTTCCTCTCTCGAAACGAGACAAGTAAGCTTGTTTTCAAGTAAATCTGAAATTTTATCCATTTTTCTCTTTTTAAAAGTATCTAGATAAATTTTTCTTTTTTTAATCGAATTACTACTATTGTTTCAAAGCTGAAATTCCATGCTGTATCTGAATCATAAAATTTATGTATTGATGTTCTCTCGAACTTGAAACTCATAGCACTGAATCATAAAGAATCTTCCTAATAAAATTACAAGTAATTGAAGTAAAATATACCAGTATTTATGGAAATTTTTTAAAATCAAAATGATATCTCTTTTAAAAACCGAATATTGGATCATGCAAAAAATATAATGAGACAACTTGAGGTCCTTCGATTAATCGAATTTGTTGGCGACTCTACTCTATGTCAGACTGCTCATTTGTTGAAGAATATTGGATTGCGATGCTGAGGGAGTTTTATTCCAGGTGCCATATGAGTGAAAAAATGTCTATTGTTTTCTCTTGACACTGAATTCCTAAAAAGAAATATATAGGCAATTTCTCATGAGAAAATTAATGTACTTTGTTGCTGTAAGCTCAGGTTCCCCTCGATGTGTGTGTGCTTCTCGTGAGTTGCGAGTGGTGAGTCCAATCCTCTCATAATTGTGAATAGAGGGTCTTAATTTTCTAATTAGGAAGCGAAGATAGATTTATTCTCTAGAGAAATTGAAAATTAAACTACCTCATCGTTGATGATCTTGGCCTGTCTTCTTTTCCTTTTTGAGCAGTTGGTCTTAAGTAATCATCAGCAGGTCTAGTTGGAGTAGCATCTCGGCGCTTAATGTAAGATTGATTTGAGAATGTCGATGCATTATTATCTCTTCCGGAAAGCTGACGCTTCGGAGCCAGGTTTGATATATACGTCTCTCCTCTAGGCGATGATTGGAAGTCAAAATTTGCACTTGTCTTCAATAATCTTTGATCAATCAAACTTGATTCATTAAGTCCTCTGCTTTGTGTTTTCAATTGTGAGGGGTCTTTCCACACAGAATAAAAAGGTAATTCTGTTTTTCGAAGAGAATGCATCTGCTTTTCAGGAATATGCTGCCTGAAATTCAGAGAATTGGAAGCACTCGCAGGGCTTCTAGAAGATGCGCTCGAATTTCTTGATCCAGGTGGAGATTTTCCGGTGTAAATCTGATTATTTATATTATACATCTGTAAGGTTGTCCTCATGTTGCTAGCTCTAAATTTCTTTTCTTGAGATTCTGACTGAGAATTTATGATTTGTAAGTTTGGAGAAAATTTTCTTTCTGCACCTCTCTGATAATCATTTGGCACGAGATTATATCTCATGGGTCTCAACTGCAGGCTTGTTGTATTCATATTCTTAATTCTCTCCTTAAGTCGAAGGCGGTTAATATCCATAAAGCCTTGACTACTATCAGCCTGAGAAACGACTTTAGGTTTTGCATTTTCTAAGATCTTCTTTAAAATTTTCATTCCTGATGTGTGACCCACTTGTGTCGCATTGCTTTTTTGGTTTGCAGAAGCTGTCCTGACTCTGTTATTATCCTGAGAAACGTTAAGAGACTTCGACACTATGTTTGTGTTTTCATCAAACTTATTCGTTGGGCTATTTTTCCTTATTCGTTTAAATTGATGATCAGGTTCGGTCAAAAAGAAGCTATTTTCATAGCTGGTTTTTTGATTTTGATTCGATAATACGCTTTCTGCATCGTTGTCCTGTGAAGTTTTCAGCTGGCTGTTTTTTGTGACGTTAAGCTCTATGGCTTGATCTGCATCCCAGTAAATGAAATTTGACGGTACATGCTGTGTATATCTTTGTTCCTTCAATTTTCTTTGAGTTTGATTCGCTAATCTATATCTTTCTGGCGAATAATAATAGTTGGGAAGTTTTATTTCTTCATTATAGGGACTTTTATATCTCTTTCGATATCTCAGAGAGTCTACTTCAGCTCTGCGAAGCCTCTTATTCTTAGCCAGTGCGTATTTATGGCATGGCATTAGTGAAAGGCTAGATATCCCTGAAAGGATGGGATCAAAGTTCTCTCTCTCAGTCTCTCTCAGTATCATTAGATCATTGCTCTTCGGTGAAAGCTCTTCAGACTGCTTATACGAAAAAGGAAGCAGAAATTGGCGGCGTTGTGAGCTCTCGGTGGAGAAATTTGTATTACCAGGAAACCGACTGAGATCAAGATAATCGTAACGAGTTTCATCACTCAATGAAGGGTCTGATATTTTTTCGTTGAGGTGTATTGCTCTATGCTCATGGGTCTCATTATCCATCACCATGTCCATATTTTCTCTCTCTAAGCTATGAAAAAAAAAATCTATCTTAGTTGAAACTTCAAAAATTTACAATTCGTAGAAGTCTAAATCAATCAATCTTTTCCGGCGAAGCCGAGGCAAGCCTCTTTTTATGCTGATGGAGTTTTGGGCGGGTATTTGAATGCTTTTCATATCTTCATGATACATTTTTGGATGTATTTTTGTAAAATCCCCCTGAATTTTGACGGTTCTGTAGTTAGTTGTTGCTGTTTGAAGAGGGCGAACGGGTAATGGATCTACTTTATCATTGAGACTCGTCGGGTTGAAGCTGATATTTCTTATCATGAACTTTGAGATAAATTTATCAATTTTCCAACCTTATGAAATTTATTTTTCAATGGAATAGTTTAAATTAATTGCGCTCTATGAAATGGTATGCCTTAAGGTTAATAATCCAGATTTTGCTACACGTTATGAGACAACATAGACATGAGGCTAACTCATTATCCTTGCATGAATGGAGCCTCTCACATTTTCCCAATTTGAAACGATTTAGAAAACTCTTCAGCTAAAACAGCATGGAATGCCTATAAATATGTTTTATCTAAACGTGAAATTCTCAAGAATCAACGTCTCTGCGAATTATTCTTCTTCAGTTATGAAAATAGCATATATATCATATATATCACCACTATCATAGCTTTGTTTAAAGGGTTTTAGCATCGATAATTTCACGATAATTGCATTGTAAGAATAAACGTCAGAGTTACTCATTATTGTTTTTTTGAAGAAACTTCAGCACTTTATGAAAAAGGAGCAAGCAAATTACGAAACGAAAAAATTATCAATATCGAAATATCCTGAAAATGGTAAGAAAATTCGATTGCTAACAATATTGTGATGTTATTTTGCACGATAATTCTATGATGAACACAATTAATGCTGGCTGAAATGGCAAGCTTGGAAATAAAATATACACAATTCTCTTGACTTATTATTGCTAGCATTAGATATTTTTTTCCAACAAAAATATAATGTTAAAATGTTATTGAATGAGAAGCTTCTCTTTTTCTTTCATATTTCTGTTGTGATGATTCCAAAGAAATAAATCATCACTGCTACATTAAATCAGAAATATATTATATATAAGAGCAAAATTTAATATTTGCAATAACAGAAATTTTTTTTTTTCATTTCAAAAAAGGGGAGAGATCGCAAACAAACCGAAGGGAAAAAAATATAGTTAAAGGGTACGTGTGCATTAAATTATTGTCACTCGGTTATTACATGGTAAAATCAGCAAATAATCCTCACTGGTTGTGGTAGTGTAGATGAAAAATATTGTTGTAACTAACTAGATAAGCATATTTTCTTGTTCAAGCCTCCAAGCTCGAGAATTGAAGGAGGAGCAGAGTAATGATATGGGAACTAAAAAAAAGTACTAATTTGACTGACTAAGAAGCTCTTTATAGTATTTTGAGAGATTAGCTAAAGTTGTTAATACAATACAATGTATCGTTTAAAAAGAACTTATCTAAAACATAATTAATATTTTGCTTTTTCGAATTGAAATCCTTTTTTTGTATCCATTTTTATTCTACTCGATAAGAGTAGTTTTGAGTATTTTTTTAAATTCAAGTGAATTTTTCACAAAATAATTTTATACCAGTTGTGAGTTAACTGAAAATTTTTGAAAACTAGTCAAAAGTAAAAGTAGTAAATGCTACTTTCAAAAGAAACTTCCTTGCATGATTAATTGAAAAACTTCTAATGCTCTAAGTCTAAAGTTCCAAAAATCTAATTTGCATGGAATTTGAGTAAGACGATTGTTCTGAGAGAAAGAGAGAAAAAAAAAATGCAAGCTATTTAATCTTCTTCTTAGATTGGTTGCATCACACAAAATTTGGCACTTGTCACAAAAATGTTGCGCTTCACAAAACACGGAGCACTTTCAGCAAAAGCTCGCACTTCACAAAAACAGGTAATCCTTCTCGAAAAAAAGTGTAAAATGATTTTGAGAAGCGCCATATTTTTAAAGAAATGTTTTTTTTTTTGTGAAGTGCGAACGTTTGTTGAGAGCCCTCCATGTTTTGTGAAGTGTAACGTTTTTGTGAAATGTCCGGTGCGAGTTCGACCTTCATAGGTAAAATATAGACGACTCCCTGCTCTTGGAAAAATCCATTCTGATATCTTCACAATGATTGATCTCCAATATTTGAGCAAAATCATTTTGATAAATAAAAAAAATGGATCGGAAGGAATTTAGTAATTTATTATATGAATTTGATAGATTTTTGCAAAGGAAGACAAAAGCACCCATATCAACAGATCAAATTCGGCAATGTTTAAACCAAAAAAAAAAAAGAGGCAATTTTTTATGAGACTTGTAATGCTAGTTTTTGAAATCATCAATTTCTGAACCTTTTAAAAAGGATTTAAATTAACGCATTCTTTATTCTTGTCGGAGCTATCGTTTCCTCCGATAAACTGATCAATTTGACATGAATTATTGTTTGAGAATTTAGTCTATTGATACAAAATAAAATAGTCATTTTACTGTCTTGTCAATAACTTTATAGGTACAGGGCAATATTGATTTTGCCTTCTCTGATTGCTGAGAGCATAAATAGCATCGCCAAATTTTTGGCTGAGATCTGAGTTGTTGTAATTAACACTCTAAATTACAAATAAAAGAATTCAGATGGGCTGAAAGATCATTTGTTACAAACTGACTGAAAAGTATGGGCCTATGCAAAAAAATCACGGAGAATATTGAAATATTCTCATCCGAAGCATTCTTTGCTCTATTTTGAAATCATCAGTAAACTTGGATCCTAAAGATGACAAAGATACAAAGAACTTGCCGATTTGTTTCCAAGAAAGCAAGAGAAAAATTGCCCAAAATTCTTAATTACCATTGCTATCTCTAGTTGAAAGAGTTGTACACACAGCATTTGATAAAAGGAGAGTCAGCATGGAAGTAATTCTAATTATACACAATACACAGAATTTTTACGACCTTTGAGAGAGGTTAACTTGCTCAAACTTGCTAGATAACTTTGATAATGTTATAAACATTGGAATGAACAAAATCAGCTGTCTTCAATACTTTTCATCATGACCATTTAAGTCAAACATTTTGTAAAATTTAGACATCAAACAAAGAAAATTTTCCAGAAGTTATGCTCTTAGCTTGAATGTCATTGGCAAATTAAAATCTATCGCGAGATTAGAATTGATATAGATACATACAAATGCGCTATATTTTCTTATGATTTTATTCGAGAAAAAAGTTTTTCGCGATCAATTTTACTAAGAGTTGAGAAAAAAACATCGAGTCTTTGGGATAAGAGTGAAAATGAAATTGAGAGAATGTGAGGTCTAAAGAGAAATTCAAAATTAGAGATCGAATTTCCCGAATGATTATCTTTGTTTTGCCCTAAAAATTCATAATATTATTAGTATTCACACCTATAGTGGGTCTTTGAGGCGGTTAAAATGGGTGCTTTTGGGGAATTTGGCAAAAAAGAAAAAAAAAAGATTCAAAAATATGTTTTGATTGTAAGTTGGAATCTGAGATTTGATACACCACGATTAGAGTCACTCATCTCGAATTATTACTTCTACTAATATCTCTTGTCAATCTTGTGTAAGCAAATTTACTTGTATAATTTTAATCAATAGGCAAAGCCTTGTTCAGCTTACCGATATTATAAGCTCTAACTTTAATTAAATAGAGTCAAGATCAGGTTAAACTTCATGTATTTATAATAATTTGATTCATCTCTAGATCAGATGACTAAGCTGGTTATTCTTTTCATAGCTTCGATCTTCATTTCTTCAGCATTTGCTCTTCAACTCTCAGCTGAAGACCAATGGAAAGATTTCAAACTGACACACCGAAAGCTCTACTCCAAAGTAGAAGAACGCTTCAGATTCAGAGTCTTCAAAAATAATCTTGCACTTGCCCAAAAGTATCAAGAGGCAGATCCTCAAGCCAAATATGGTGTTACCCAATTCTCAGATATGACGCCAGAAGAATTCAAGTATAAGTATCTCGGATACGTCAAAGCCAACAAAGTCTCTGGACCACGCAATTACTACAAGCCAAACTTGGCAGACATCCCAGCTTCTTGGGACTGGACCAAGAAAGGTGCTGTCACTCCTGTGAAAGATCAAGGTATGTGCGGATCCTGCTGGGCTTTCTCGACAACCCAAAACATTGAAGGCGTTCACTTCCTCAAGCATAATGAATTGGCTGTTCTTTCTGAACAGCAGCTCGTCGATTGTGACAAAATTAACCAAGGATGCAACGGAGGTGAAATGCAAGTCGCTATGCAGTGGCTTGCTGACCATGGTGGCCTCGTCACTGAAAAAGACTACCCTTATACTGGTTCTGATGACGAATGCAAGTTCACTCCTTCAATGATGAAGGTCAACGTTACTGGATACCTAAATATCAGCACCAATGAAACTGAAATTGCCAAGTCCCTTGTAGAGCTGGGTCCTCTCTCAATTGGAGTTGTTGCTGACCCTTGGCAGTTCTACATTGCTGGTATCGCTAACCCTTGGTTCTGCAGCGGTGAGCTCGATCATGGAGTACTCCTCGTTGGCTACGGTCACGGTATGGGACTTATTAGCGAAGCTGACTATTGGCTGGTGAAAAACTCTTGGGGTAGCTGGTGGGGTGAAAGTGGCTACATCAGACTCGTAAGAGGCCAAGGTGTTTGCGGAATGAACCAAGACGTAAGCACTGCAACAATTGCATAATTAATAAGCTACATAAGTATATGACTAACTATATTGAGATTGATCTAATCTTTGTAACCCTCTTTCAAGAAGTATTCAACCTCACTTGGTTATAAATGCAACACATCATTAAAAAAAAAAATTAAAATCATTGAGAATTTAATGCATGACAAAAAATAACTTACAAAATAAAATCAACAATCGAGAGTTGGTCAACTAATCCCACAGAAAAACACCTGTAGTGGGGGGGCTGAACGAAGTTTTTCATATCCTTTGAAGAAGAAATTTTCTATAATGCTTCAGAAATCTAAAAAACGAGATCAAGCCAAAACTATAGCATTCAAATTCTAGGGATTAATAGCTTTTTTTTTTTGTTTTGTTAACTACTTAGCATCTTCAGCTTTGAAAAATTGAGAATTGCGACGAAATTTGCTTATTGAACTATTTTTGGAAGTACTTTTCATCTTTTGATGAAGCTCATCGGCCTCTTTTCGGTATTCATCAACCTTCATCAGTAAGCAGAAGTCTTCAAAACTGATTTTCCCGTCCTTGGAATATTGTGTCTCCAAGATCATGCGCTCTATCTCTTCCTCGGACATGTGCTTGGCTGATCTGGTCATGGCTTCCTTCAGATTCTTGGTTGTAATAAAACCAGTATTATCGACGTCAAAATGATGAAAGACGTTCATAAGCATCTGTTTTGTCAGATAAATTTTTGAATCCATGGTTACAAAGAGAAATTCTGAGAAACTTATAGTATGAGCATCATCTAGATGGATAGATTTCATTATTTCCTGCAATTCGCTTGATTTGATTTTTAAGTGCTGCTCTTTTATCACCTTCTTGAGGTCTGCAATTGAAATTTCCCCTGTATTATGCTTATCAAAGTATTTAAAGTTTTCTCGTAGCTGCTTTATTTCCTTGTCTTCAATATGAGTAATTAGGACGCTTAGAACTTCTTTTTTAAGCTGCTTTTTTATTGAGAAATGTCTCAGATTTTCAATAATATGTTCGGCTCTTTTGTGATCGAGTTTGCAAGGCTTGTCAGCTTTCTTGATCCAAGAATGAGATAATGCTTTTTCTGCAGTTATCCTTTTGGATGGCTCTTTATTTAGAAGGCCAGCGACGAGCTCTTTTGCAGACTGAGAGATTGAAGTCCATGGATATGAACCGAAATCTGGTTGGGTGTTCAGTATTTCTTTCGCAAGCTCTGCAGTATTCCGTGCATCAAATGGTGGATAACCACACAAAAGAATATACATCATAACTCCAAGACTCCAGTAATCACATCTGTAGTCATAGCTGGCTTTAACAATCTCTGGAGCCACGTAGTAAGGGGTCCCGACTTGACTTGAAAGTGTTTCGTGGGGCTCCGCGAACCGTGAGAGCCCAAAATCAATCAGTTTAATTTCAGCATCAGCATCTTTGCTTGCATATAGAAAATTCTCTGGTTTAATGTCTCGGTGAACAATTCCTCTCTCATGAAGATACTTTACTGCCGAAAACGCTTTACTCATTATTTTAGCGGTTTCTGCCTCCGTCAAGTGCTTTTCTTTGACGAATTTCTCCATAACCTCTCCCCCACTACAATATTCCATCACAAGATGAAAATAGCACTTGTCTTGGTAAACTTCATAAAATTTCACAATATTTGGATGATCAAGGTCTCTCAATAGTTCTAATTCTCGATGCAGAAGTTTCATATCGTCTTTCATTTTCTCCTTGGGTATACTCTTGACGGCAAATAATGGTGAAGTGGTTCCTTTAAGAGTTGCTAATCTGACGGTCCCAAAATGACCATGTCCTAGAATAAAAAAATCAAGTTAGTGTCAAACGGTGCGATCTTCTCATTGATACCAAGAGCTTTTGATTCAAAATCGTAGATTTCAGTAACATTTGAAACTGAAATCGTAGTCTTTCGATGATCTCGTCTTTTTATTGTGTGATCAGCTTCCTTCTTAGTAAAAGTAGACCCCATTCAATCAACGCTTAATGAAACTAATTATAAGGAGTTTGGCCTCTTACGGATTAAAGTTTTAAATTCACGCGATGTATTTACCAAACTTAGTGTTATCAACCCTTTTCGACATCTTGATCGCTAAAAAGGCAAAAAACTGGAATATGGTATTTACATTGAAAAAAACTAACAATAGCTTCTTCATCCATTTACATTCCAGACACCGAGTCATCTGACCACCTCATTGAACCCTACTTAAATTTCTATTTCCTTTTTTATAAGTTTGTATGAAACGAATACAACGCAGGCTTGTGATTGTTATATTTGGACAAGAAAGCATGATACCAATGAGGAAAATATTTTTTTAACATTCCCAGCATCTGATACTTTTGGAAGAGATCTAATCTTTGTACTATTTGGCCGATAGTAGGAGATGTTAGCAAAGCTTTTTTTTTTTACCTTCTCTCTTCCTAAAGCATCATCTCGGAATCTTCGATGCTACACAATCTTGAAGAAATTGCTGGCTCAACACCTCATCGCCAATTGTTAGCCACTTTCTATTATTCTTTACCAAGTATGAATTATCTGTCTGCAAAAAGAGTATATGTTATGTTTTTCGTGAAATTTAGTTCTCCATGTTTATGCATGATATCAATCAAGTTAATCAAGCTTGATCAAAGTATAAATCTTGCGCACGAAAATAAAACTAGCAAAGAATCCAATGGAACCACAAAATATGAAGAAGGTAAAAGAAATCAACCCCATGTACCCAAAATAGAGCACGGTTGAAGAGAATCTCTGAATATGCAACTGAGTAAAATAGTAATACACTGCGTATGCAAACACGTAGAAAGCGCTTGAGCCTGTCGTCAAAAATGAGCGCCACCAGATTCTATGATTGCCACTAAGAAAGTTGGAAAATCATTAAATGGGCGAAAGATAATAGTTACTGGCAGAGCTGCAAGTAGCTGATCACGATCGATATTTCAGCAGACGTGACGATCAAGATGATGATGACCAGGAACAAAAATGCAAAGAGGTAGTAGAAAGAATGCTTCCATACTGACATCATGATAAAAACTAGTTCCATAAAGACCGCACTGTTTTTATTTAAAATTGGTCAAAGTCCATTAAAAATTATGAGCACTTACCCAAAAGGAAGAAGACCACCAAGCATGCATGAGAAGAAAGTGCTGAGGTACCATGGTTGCGGAGGGATTATTGAAGCGATTGACTGACATTTGGCTGGATTTTCGATCGCTTGTTTCTTAAATCCAATTAAGCTTCCAAAGAACACTAGAGGACTGGAGATTCCAAACCACAAGGAACAAAGTGTGAAGATGGTTCTGCTATCGACCTGCGACAAAGAATTAACAACAACAGTCAAAAGAAGCTCTTAGTTACTGCGGCTGAAGACTTTTCAAAGGTCATTAGCATATCAATTACATAGAACACAATAAAGTTGATTCCAGGATATAGGAGGCAGGTAAGGACTGTACATCTTATCCAATAGGCTCCCTAACAAATTTTTATCCAGAAATTATTAAAAATGTTTTGCTGTTACGTTGAACATCTTGTAGATTCGAGCAGAGTAGTATCCAGCGAATACTCCCATAAAATTGAATAGGAGAATAACAATAGTTAAAAGACTTCCTCTGTCTGCTTGCTGTGTGAATCCCAGGCAAGCAAAGAGTAATGTCACAACAATCATGGCTCCAATTTGTACACCACTTCCCACAAATACTGCCAAAAAAATGCTTCTGTCAGGAGCTCTGAAAACATCGCGAGATAGTTGCTTCCAACCTGAATCTTCAGTAAGATCTTCTGAACGAGCAAGCTTTGTTGTGAAAGGTCAGCGAATAAAAATCTCAGCACTTGTTGTAGTTACTTCTTCGTATCTTCTGATATCATTTCTGAGAGTCCTTCTCAGTATGTGAGCAATGATGCAAGTTAAAATGATATTGATAACAAAGGAATTAAGAATTGATAGCCAATGAATCTGATCGCCACCCAGAAGTTTGTATGAATCCCATCTAGTACCAATGGTTTTATTGCTCTCCTAAATTTTTTTTTTCAGAGCAAGTTTCAAGCTGAAGTTTTTTTACACGGAAGACTACGTCGTATGTAAAGAAGACCTCAATTCCATTCGTCCCAATTGTATCAAATGGTTGAGGATAGGTATTTTCATATACCAGTGTTTCTCCTACGCGGCATTGTGGTCCACTCTTGTCACCTTCCTTCTTCATTCCCAGGCTGCAAAAAAAATGGAATTCAATTTAATGATTTTTTTTATTAGATAAAAGACCTCATCGGCACCACCCGAAAACCAACAATTCTTGAGGTATTACTTTGAGCTGGAGTATGGTACTCGAATTCAAGGGATAGATGGTTGTGAATATAAAAGTTGTTGTCCTAACATCAACAAAAATAGTTTCATCTCTTCTTCAACTTTTCATTTTCATGGATACCCTGAAATATCCCACGGGGATTCCAACCTTTACGCTCTCTGGCTCACTTGTGACATAGAGGGCTGGAAGATTATCAGCGATACTTTGAAATATTGAAAAAGTCTGAGCTCAAACAGAATTTTTCGTTTCATTTACAAATTCATTGTATAATCCCGTCCAATCATCCATTTAAACGTAGATACATCTACTTCAGATAGAGTTTGCTTGCACAATGTTCGGCAAGTTGTATTTATTTGCATGTGTACCTATAACAAATTCCAGAAACAGGCAAAATCAGAAGCAATACTCTGAAAGGAGTGAGATCATGACGATCACCAAGCAAAGAGCTCCCAATATTTTCTTCCATATGAGCAGAAAAGTCATCTCCCTTGGGCTTACAGAAGTTGAGGTAGTAGTAGTCATAAGGGATCTGCGTCACAGTGGAATCTAACTCATTTGCAAATATCGGTATATCGGCTCCTTTGGCGAACGACTTTCATTTAAAACTGTAAGAGATAAGAAAGAAATATGTCTTACGCTTGTTGAAACGCCCGGAATTGAAAAACTTGATACAATCGTACACACACTAAAAAGTATGGATAAAGAAATGGTCAATCTCATTCTGGAAATATTTATCTTCCACGATAGTATATTTTATAATTCAAAATCAAAAATTATGAGAGCTCATATCATGAGTATGAATGCCTCTGCGTTCCATGGAAAATCATAAATTTATCAACGCAAGTACTCTATCAGAAGTATTTATCGGTAGGATAAAATTTGAGCAAGAAGATTTAACTCAATAAAAATGGCCGACTTATTTTATATGAGATCTTTTATAAATGACTTTCCAATAACATATCAATCAAAATTACTAGCAAATTTCAACCAAAAACAGCTAGAAATTAGTGCAGACTCACTTCTATTTGAAATGACATTCCCTGAAAGAAAAGTATCTCAATAACAAAGTATTTTATTTGATTATCTCTTTGTTAGTTGTTTGATGTCTTTAAAGAAGATCGTGCTGAATAAATCAATCAGTACCAAATACATTTTGTTAATAGCTTGGTGTCATAAAATTTTTCGAGCAAAAAAAACGAGCGAGAGAGAGAGCTCCTTCATATGTTCTCAAATCAAAAAATTTTCAATCTCGAATGCTTGGATTTAGAATGCCGAATTTATCTCTTGAAGAGCATTTAGTATATTTCAGATACACATTTACAGATCTTTTCATGCAGTCAGAATCTTTCTGTGTGTGAAAAGTAGACAATATTTTCGGTTAATAAGCTAATAAACTAATTCGGGAATATTTCATGTCTTGTTTGGTAGACTGTTTCGAATCGACTTCATCTACCTCTGGCTGTTTGCTAGCACTTTGTGAAACATTGCAGAATTATTTTTCTTAAGGGCAAACCGCAGCTCGATCAAATTCTTTGTATGTAATAATTGGCACCATATCATGTTGCGTTGCACATTAACGCCAAAGTAATCTCACACTGACCGAATAATCTTTCTCAAAATCATTAACGAATAATTTGTTTCGGATTGCTATCGATTATAGCAGCAATAACAGATACGAGCGCTTAAATAGAAATATTTTTTTGTTAATTAAAAGAACGACTACAGAAAAAGGGAGTTTTAGACGAGCATCGAGAAGAAAAGAAATATATCGAGAGAGAGCAGAAAAAAAAAAACAAAAAAACCAATTTCATATTATTCTCTTTCATGCATGGTAACCTTGATTATTCGTAAGGAAGGAAACGAAAGAATGACACAGGTCTGTTGTATTGAGTAGAAAACTTGGCCCAAACGTTTCAATATGAGCGGTTAAGCCCAGCACATTCTTTTCATTCAGAATCATGATAACAAAATGTTTATTTTGAAGTTAGAAGAAGTTCACGAATTTATTAACCAAATAAAATTTGCCTTCAGTTGATTCCAAAAAATCCTCATGTGTCACCACGATGAAGAATTGAAGCATATGATGATGCCAATGGCGACCTGGATCTACGCGTCAAATGATGTGTATTTCCTCTTTAAAACGTATTTAATCGATCCAAATTCTCTGTGTTACTATTCTTTTTTAGTTGGGAGTCCCAGACAGCCGGACCTCTGTTGTTAGGGTGCCTCTTCTCAATGCTCTTGGCGGTCTTGCATCCATTTTTGACTTCTGTGAAAATTAACCTCATACGTAACCATTCTAAAGAGTAGATCCTTTTTTGTCAGGGCTGCGTAACATAAAATACTTAGATCGAAGAAGGTCGAAGATGAATCTTTGGAGGGTATTTCAAAAGTTACACCTCATTTGAAACCGAAGCTGCTGATTACTGCCACTACCGGCGTTCAGTATATTCTAGCCGCTATTATTATGCTGTTGATGATGACATACAATCTCTGGGTTCTCATGGCGCTTGTGTTTGGTTACAGTTTAGGATACTTCTTTTTCATAAGTGCGACTGATTATAGTGGACAAGATAAGGGAGTGCATTGCCATTGATTGACATATTATTGAACTCTGTCATATTTTACAATTATTATCCTACACAAACAAAAACTTAGGGAGAAACTATGAAATCGCTAAGAGAGAATTTGCAGTTTAAGGGACTAAAGCATCTGTTTTAAAAAATTGTTCAGCTAATTCGATGAGTAATATAAAGTTGCTCATGATTCAGACCGAAGTTGCGCTGAGGTTCTTTACTTAATTTACAAAAGAAAATTTGCTAACCCTTCAGATGGCAGAAAAAAAGCTCTAAAAAGCATCAATCATTTCATCTTTTTTGATATCCAATTAGAGATGAGTAAAACAATCCCTTACTATAGAGAAAAATTCTGCGATTCGTTTACAATTTTAAAAAATCTGTTTGGATATCGCGGGTTATTAATTTCAAATCTATGGAATCAAAGGTATGCCAAGTTCTCATCAGCAGCTCTTAATGGCATAATTAGACTCCGAAGATCTCAAGCACTCGCTCAACTCCACATCATTCTGCTTTGAAAATATCAAGCCAACGCTCTAAAAGTACGCATGGGAAAGATAATTCAATCCTTCAAATGAAGCAAGTCTCACTTTCCTCGTTTTTTGGAAAGTCTTCGCAACCCACGAATGAGAACACTCTAAATCAACAATCTCCCTTACCACCCAATCTTTCACATACACCTGTACCTCAAAAAGGAATTACCTCACATAATTTTGATGGGGGAGCAACCTCGAAGAATAATGTGCTCGAAACTTTTCCAACTCACGATCATCTACCTCCCAAAGCCCAACTAGATTTGGAGGCTGCTAAGTATTTTGTAAGCATTATTCAAAGAGCATCTTTCATAAAAGTTGATTTGGTATAGTACTATCTGCGGAATAGAGAATTTCGATCCTATCAATTTAAGGCTACGACAACTTGTCTTTATGATAATACGCTCATCTCTCTCCCAACAGGACTTGGAAAAACTTTTATTGCAGCAAACGTCATTTTAAACTTTTATAAGTGGTTCACTGACGGCAAAATCTTCTTTCTCGCTCCAAGCCGGCCTTTGGTGACACAACAAGCTCAAACGATCTCTGAGATTGCAAGTATCAACAAGGATGACGTGTGTGAAATAAGTGGTTTAATTCCTGTATCAATACGAACAAAACTGTACCGCACTAAACGGATATTTATCTCAACACCACAAGCCATGGAAAATGACCTTCTGCGTGGAACATGCTCGCCTGAACTCATTGTTTGCATTATTTTTGGTAGTCCTAGCTTATATAACTGTCTACTTACCTCTTTTTTCCTCAAATATCTATAGATGAGGCGCACCATGCACTAGGAGACTTTGCTTATGCTAATATTATCAAAATACTCGAGCAGCATAAAACTCCGTTCAGAGTTGTTGCGTTATCAGCTACTCCTGGAAATCATGCAGAATTTATACAGCAAGTGATTACAAATTTGCGTATTTCAAAATTAGCTGTGTGGGACGACGACGACCCAGAAATAAAAGAGTATATTCATTACAGACACCTTCGTGAGGTGTTTATTAAACAACCAGAAGAACTTAAAGAAATAAGCACATTACTCGACAAAATTGTAGAAATTCCCATGAAAATAGTTAATGGGATGCAATTGTTTGAAGATAAGAAAAAGAAGAAATTTTATTTCAAACGTATATCTGATGTCACAAGAGGCAAAATAGTTCAAGTCCTTGATGAGTTTAATCAAAACATCGAAGATTACACAATAATGATAGGATTCGGTAAAAATATTTTTACTGCAAAACTAAAAATAACCCTAAACTAATAGAAAACAGAGGTTTATTTTATGAGGCCATTGGCTGTATGATTTCAATTTGCATGATGAAAGCGACTTTATTTGAGCAAAGTTTCAATAGCTTCGCGGATTCATTTGCACAATTCAAAAACAACCTGCGCGTAATCGATTTTTTATACTTTATGGTTGACCTTTATGATTCCAAAGAACAAAAATGGGAAAACCAACACAGTGAAAAAACAGATGATGGAATCAACAGACTTTTTGAAGCTAGCTGAGTTAATCAGAAATCTTCAAGTGAACGTCTTTCTACATCCAAAATTGGCTCGCCTTAAAAACCTACTAACTGAATTTTTCGAAGATGAAGAATCTATCACGAATAGTAGCAAAGTCCTGATTTTCACTCAAAATAGAAATAGCGCGGCTGAGATTGTGCGGGAGCTCACAAGCGTCAAAGGAATCAGACCCAGCGTATTCGTGGGCAAATCAGGAGGAGGATTTTATAGGGGAAAAAGAAATTCAAATTCAAATAATTTCTTAAGCAAATGGGACCAAGCAAAACAGCTTGAAACGCTTTCTAAATTTAAAAAGAATGAATATAATGCTCTTGTTTCAACCTGTGTAGGTGAAGAGGGTCTTGATATCGGAGAAGTTGATCTTGTCGTTTGTTTCGATAATGGCTTTTCACCTATAAGGCTTGTACAGCGAATGGGTAGAACTGGAAGAAAAAGAGATGGAAAAGTATATGTTCTACTCATGGAAGGGAAAGAATTTTTTATGTTCAGAGCTATGCTTAAAAAAAGCAAACTTTTACGAGATAATCTGAAACTACAAAGTATAGCAACTAACAAAGATCAAACAACCCTGGATATAGCCATAAAAAAGAAACTTACAAATTATGTATTCTATAAGAATTCTCCTAGAATGCTCCCAGACACCGTCCAACCTGCTTTGAAAAACCTTGAGATGCATTCAATAGAAGAAAATGAATTCAACGTTGGGGCGGAATATCAAGCTGAAGGCGATACAGAAATAACGCAACAATCTAAGCCGGATGAGCAGATGGAGATAGAAAACACGATGGATATTGATGGTGAGATTGAAAACTTTGAAAAAGAAAATTTCTTTGAAGATATCCTTACCCAATTAGAAGAAGACGCAGACAGTGAAGTTAAGAAGCCATATGGAAGTAAACGCATTAGTACTGACCGGTCTTTCGAAGAAGGAAACTTCAAATACCCTTACAAAAAATATAAAGAAAACCAATCTAAAATAAACTCTTTCCAAGTCATCTAACATCGTTCACACAAACACTGCAAGACAGTGAAAATGTAATTTATAGTGAAAATATAATATATGTGTTTATAAAGAAATCAGGAGAATACTCTGATTGCATAAATTGTATCAACAAGGCACCAAGATGTAAGGATGCCGAGAAAAACTGACATCTCTTCTGGAGCAAAGTTGGCTGTTAATCGATTCTTTTATTTTTATCTGCAAAAAACAATAGCTTGAATTAAATGCCTTGGCAGAATGTATGTTTCTTCTGTTACTTCATAGTGTGCAAGGAAAAAAGATATTTGTGAAACTTGTAATTGAAATTTAACAAAAGTCTGCTGAAATTCATTTTTACGAGCAGGTATAACATTTATTTTTCTGTCTCTGATGAGCAAAATACGAACAATGTGGAGAAGCAGTACTTTCAGATCGAACAAATCGCAGTTAGGGAAGGTTCAAATTATTCAAATAGTCAAGGTCATTCAGACCTTCAAGTAGAATCGGACGGCTTTCAAGATAGATCTTCTTGTGATCTTTCTTCAGTCGGAGTCTTTCAATCATCTCTTGCACTGAAGTCTCATCTTCGAGAAATCTTTTGCTTAGATCTTTAAATAATTCTTTGGAAAGCTTTAAATTTTCCGTATCCTCCATACGTATAGACCAGGCCCATTTCAATGTAGCTGTATTAAAAATTTTTTGACTATACTCACTGTAAAATTTCTGAAGTAGATGAGCTTTGTGCCTCTCTTCTACATTATCAAGCGAGTTCATTCCATAAGCAAAGATTGTCTTTACGTAATCTTTGATGAGGTTCATTGGCTTTGATTTCATCAGCGATTCTTGAGCAAGGAAATCCGATAAGAAATAGGAATACAAATCTTTGTTTTCGCTCTGCACTTTTGCATGAGCCATTATTTTGAAAGCATACGTATCCATCATACCAACATTTTTATTTGGAAGCTCTTCAAACTCTTGGAGCATGGAATTAATATTTATTATCGAAGACGATTCTTCTCTTTTCACAAACGAGCCTTCCTCTTTAATGATTAAAGCATCTTTCATTGATTTTGAAGAATCATGCTTCGCTATGGAGGGAGATTCCCTCATCGTTTCCTCTGATTTCATTTTCGTTTGCTCCTTAGATTCCTCGAGATTCCGAATTTGTGACCTGGTTTTTCTTGTATTCATTGATTTGAACGATAATCGAATAAATGCAAATAATTTTTTATCTTTTTCATTTATTATGAACAGAGAAAAAATGTAATTGGTTTGTAGGAGGAAAAATTGCCTCTATATTAGCAGCTTCGAGGGCAGTCATCTCTGATTTCATGTTAGCCGGTGCTTTCATCTCAAAAAGAGTGATCCAAACTACTTCAAATCATCGATGAAAATTACTAGTTCTTTGATAATGTAAGGTCCTATTATTTCATAAATTCCGAAGTTGAAGGTTTTTTGGGAGGGATTTAGGATTTCGTCGAATACCTCAAGATTTTCATTCATGGTTTAATCGCAACAGTCAAGGGAGCTCGCTCTCAAGACTGAATATCTATGAATAGCTAGTATATCAATGAAAACGGAGACAAAAATTACATGAAAGTTTCTCCGAAAGAGATTTCAATAAAGAGAAACTCAGGCTCTACTGAGGTAGGAATATCTCATCAGTTAGTTAGGTCAGCTGAATCTATTATATAAGCACGGCCACTTTATGACCATGACTGCTTTACGTACCTCTATTATCTGTAAATTTCATCAATCCAGCAAATTTAGTCTTCGAAAATACCCTCGTAAATTGTCTCATAAAGGGAGTTTACCCTCAAATCGGCTCTAGTTTGTCGCCTCGATTCGGAATATATAAAAGGGTATTATGTAGAGAAAAATAATTATTCAACAGCAAAGAGTGGATAAATTCCCTACTCAAACTACAGGTGATTGATTCTATTTTCTTCTTCATTAAGCTGCTCTTTCCTCCTTATCTTCTACTTCATTTAGGTGCGTCTTAATCAGGCCCTGTGGGTGAATATGAGAAGGTTCTGTGTCTGGGAGTCCCTTCAATATCAATTGTTCAGTCCTCTTTCGAGACTTGCGCTCAAGAAAACTTCCAATCGATGTGCTTTTGTTACGATACTGTTCCCAAAGTTGGCAATTCAAGATTGATTGTGCTAATTGCTTTGAGAAGAAATCCAGCGTTTCGAAATCAAAAATGTTGAGTTTTGGCTTTTGGGTATTGGAAAAACCGAGAATTCCTTTAACATTCATTACTTGGAAAACTCCAATGGTTTCACTTTCTCTGTTAGGCAATTTGATCGGCCAGCAAACTAAGGGCATTGAAGTTTCGATATCAATAATTCCATTGTACAAATGGTGATGATATGCGTTTGCTAAATATAAAACTTCTCCGTTAACAGCTACGTGACCTGCGATGCCTGTATTGATCGGATAACGAGTTGATTGATTTGCAACACCAAAGCTGACTAACTCCTCCGTATTTGTATCTAATACAAATATTCGAGCTTTTTCAACGTTCATAATAGCTTGAAGTCGGCTTTCGGCTTGAGGTATCAATTGGTGAAAATCGAAGTAAGAATTTAAATGTATCCCGGTCTAGAATATTATTATTAACTATTTCGAATGGCTATGTCGAGTTTTTACTTTCAAAACTGCTTTCAGGTTGTTATGGAAAAGTTTTTCTTCGTCAAAACTAATAGAATTCCTGAGTATGACTCCGGCAAGGTTTGCCAGAATTGAAAGTAATCCTTCATCATCAGAGGAAAATACACCTTGTTTTTTATTGATCGCTTGGATCACACCTATTGAGTGTTATTATTTATTATTTCATACTTCTAAACGATTATTCGTACCTATCACCTGGTGAGCCTCATCGAAGATAGGCACACAAAGTATAGTGTTAGTTTTATAATGATTTTTAATATCAGATTCTTTATTGAATCTGCGATCTGCATACGCGTTGTGAATGTTTAAAGATTCGCCTGTGGTAGCAACATGACCTTCGGAGAAGAAGAAATTAAATTTCTTTCGGTGGTAGATGACTGTTTCTACCTGCTATTCCTGTATTCCATGGAACGCGAATGGTTTGAGCACCTTTAGCCACTTTAGACCAGAGTTCTCCGCGTGTTGTATCAAGCATAAAAACGGTAGAACGATCGCAAGATAAGCAACTACAAGTTTCATCAATGACTTTTTCAATTGCTTCCGTCAGAATTAATGAAGTGTTCATCGAGTTTGCGGCTCTGATGAGCCTCTTGAGCTTGAAGATAATATCAAAAAGTGATCTGTTATCTTTCATGACAGCAACAATATTGTCAAAAAGCTTTATCAAAAACGGCTTATCTCCATCTCGAACTTCTTTGATGAAATATTCTTCCTCTTTGAGGATTCCTTCGAGGAATTTTTTGGGTTCATTATCATTCCAAATTTGAAGTGCTTCTTTTTCGTCTATCAGATATGACTCAAGCAAAACTTCGAAAAGAGTGATATTACTCAATTTGATATAGCTCTGACTTTGTTTTTCATCTAAAGTATTTATTTTTCCTCCTTGTTGTTTCCGATCGCCCATCACAGTCTTTACAGCTTTGAATAATCGACCTTCTCACAATGATGTAAAATGTTCAATTTTGAATTATAGGTAATTTGTTGTACCTGATGTGTTAAAGGTTTTGGACTGCACCTCTTCGTCGTCAGGTGGATGAATTGAACTTCGAAGATGTGCAATACCAGATGGCTTCTTTATGAATGGGCTAGACTCAGCAAAATATAGATGCTCCATTTGTTTTTTCGCTTCATTTTGCAAACTTAGAGCTTTAGATTGGAGTTGGGCATTCTTGACGCTTTCGATTGTGTTATATAGGTCTTTATTAACTCTCCTGTTTTCATGCATTACATGCCTTATCATTTCTTCTCTGTAGCTTTGTGCAGCGACAAGATGCTCAACCATGAATTGAAGCTTTGTTATCTCTTTATCTTTATGCCTCACAGAACTTTCTAGTGACTGCGTATACCGGCAGACGTGTATAATCAGTTTGAACAATTGAGGATCAATAAATCTATTTGAATTATTTTGAGTATATTATTCATCATAACATTAACAGGATTGTCTTGCCTTTGTTTCGACTCTATCTGACTCACTAGCACTGCGATATTCTGAGTAGCTCTAAATTCGTTCTTAATTTTCTCAAATTCAGTAGTGGCATTTGTTGGCTGTAATTCGTCGATTGTATTTGTCATATTCATGGATGCTAGGCTAACATTTGATTTGTGTCCCACAGAATATCGACTGGGTGTATAGAATCGTTGGCTTTGTGTGACTGCAAGCTTCAAATCGCGTAAAGATTTATCCATCAGATTAGAGCCAGGACTATCTAAGGACATCAGCCTAGACTTTTTAGAAGGCTGTTTTGTTTGAGAGCAAGTTTTACTTATTTTCTCCTGATTTCGCTCGATTTGATGCGATTTTCATTTTGGTAGTTTCAGAAGCTTGATGCAACAACTATTGACAACTAAAATTTATTAAATTAATTCCGCATCATTTGTCACTAGCCACCAAATGTAATTTCTCTGTCCTAAAGAAATGTCAATCATATCAGAGAAGTAAGCCGCAACGTTTATATTACTCATTCTTATAACCAGAGTAATTACGGTAATTTTCTGATGATAATATTTCAGAATCAAACTCTCTTTTTGCTGAACCACTCCTTCTTCAATATTTCTCTCTCTTTTTTTTTGCAAATTCATAGACAGCTATTCATCACCAACATTTTTTTAAAAAAGTGAATCAATCGATGATGGGAGCGTAACTATCTTATGCAATATCAACAGAAAACTATAAACTCAACTATTGTAATTCATTTCCATTGATATCTACATAGTTTGATACAGGATAAATGGATAAGTCACATATACCCCAAGAGCCATCCTCCGAATTTTGACTGAGATTTGATCCAAACTCTAAGTCTACTGTGCTTTGTGTGTGATTCAACCCAAATTTAACTTCTAAATAGGAATCCCAGTCTGATGATTCACAACTTTCGTTAACTTCATCATGTGTATACGAATAGACTGGTCTAGAGTCGGCGTAGACTATAAACCCTTCACCATTCCAAGTACCAAAAAGAGCAAGTTTAAAACTGACAATTAAACCGTGATGAGGTACGTCAGTTCTAAGTTCTGTTACTAGGCTACCATACGCACCAAATCCTCCAACATAAATGTTTCCATTTGAGCAACTAGCTGTTTGGTAACTTGGAGTATAGATCCAATTGATATGTTTTTCGGGGGAAGTGCAACTGAAAGTAAGAGGGTTGACTGCTCCTACTTGATAACCATTAGCATCAACAGGTCCATAGGTAAATTGGATATCTACATCACAGATACCCCAAGATGCATCTTCGGAGTCACTGCTCAAGTCTGAGCCAAACGTGATTTCTGCAAGGAATCCTGAGTGGTTCGTTCCGACCTGCACATCGATGTAGTTGCCGCTATCGGATGAAGTTTGGCAAGTCGTTGTAGCTACACTTTCATTATACTGGTAGTTGAGCGAGTAGATAACATCTCCTTCCACAGCCACATAGAAGGTGCTTGTGTTCCATGAACCGAATAGAGCAAGTCTAAAGGCAATTTTGATTCCGTGGTGGTAACCTAGTGTATAAACAGTAGTAGAAAGTGAAGCACCACTTCCATATCCACCCACGTAGGTATCACCGCTCGAGCAAGAGGTCGTTTGAAATTTCGGAGTAAATGTCCAATCAGGGTCCGTTACTGGCGATGCACAGCTAAAAGTCAGCTGTTTGGCCATTTCAAGTAAGTTTCCATTCGAATCAACAGGGACGACTAATGGAGTAAATATGAGATTGCATATACCCCAAGACTCATCCTGACTCGATTGGTCCAAGTCAGAAGTAAAAATTAGCTCCAGATCTGCTGCAGTGTGATTAAACCCAAAAGTCACAGTGACATAGTGGTCCCCCCAAAATGATTGGCAAGTGTTGGAAAAAGAACTTTTGTAATTGTGTGCCAGAGAGAAAACTACGTTTCCATCAGCAATCACCATAAAATGTTCATCCTCCCAAGAATCTACCAGCGCTATATTCATTGTAATTAGGATAGCGAGATGATGAGCTGAAACGGTCACATTGCCACTGATAGAGCCGCCTGCTCCATATCCTCCTGTGTAGTAATATCCATTACACATGAATACTGAGTATTGTGGTACATACACCCAAAACACTGAAACAGAGGGAGATGAGCAACTGAACTGGACCGGTTTGTCGCTCCCACCTAGCATATAGCCTCCACTGCTTACAGAATGTTCAGCGGGCTGGATAAAGAGGTCGCATATTCCCCATTTTGCTTCGCTTGACGAATCATCATCAATATTGGAGGAAAGTACAAGCGCGACGGTAGAACCAGTATGGTTTAAGCCTACTTTCACGTATTTATAGGAGCAAGACGTAGCGTTGTCACAGCTGCCAGAAGTTGTAAGATCGTTATCTTCACTGTCATTCGTGATCGAATAAACCGCATTTCCATCAATAAAGAGGATAAAAGCTTCGTCAATCCAATCATTTAACAGTACGAGTTTAAATCTAACGATGATAGCTTCGTGTGAATGTGGTATGTGTAGTACTGTTTGAATTGATTCTCCTGCGCCGTATGGTCCAACATATGTGTTGGTGCCAAGCGAAATTGTCTGATAGCCAGGAGTATAAGTCCAGTCATTGTCAACTGCCGGTGAAATGCACTCAAAAGTTATTGGCTTAATGGATCCAATTTCATCTCTTTGCGCGGTAACAACTGCCGCCATTAGGTTGATACTGACGTCGCAGATCCCCCAAGCTTCGTCATCAGCATCTTGGTCTAGGTTTGATGTAAAGACAAGTTCAACCGTTTCTCCAGTGTGATTGAATCCGAATTTCACTTCTACGATCTCGTCTGCCCATATATTTCCGCACGTGCTTGCCGTAGATTCTGTATAAACGTGTTTGTACGAATACACAGTATTCCCATCAGCTGTGACGATAAAGGTTTCATCATCCCAGGAATCTAACAGTATGAGTTTAAAGGAAACACCCACACCTCTGTGAGGTTTGCTAGCATCATAAGTGATTGAAATAGACTCATTTGCTCCATAAGCACCAACATAAGTATTTCCTGTGCAATTGATGGTGGTATATTCAGAACTATACGTCCAGTCATCAGATTTGGCTGGCACTGCGCAAGGAAAATAATGATCATCGACTGTTGTCACCGTGTGTTTCATCTGAGAACTTGATAAGGCCTTATTCTTATTTTTTGTTCTGACAGCGTTCGCTGACACTAAATTATAGTGGCAATAAGCATGAAATAAGAAAGGGAAAGAGAGTTTACCAATTAGAAAAGCGACTAAGGCAAAAAAGACGTAGCTTTTGCTCATAGTTGGATTGGACAATAGAGAAAGTACCAAATTTTGTTTATTATAAGTGTCCCAAGACGATCAACTAACGTTATTTGAGTTAATTCATGAGAAAACGGTAAACTCAAATCAAGTGCGTTATAACGATAGCAAACAAAAAGTACTTATGGAGCGCGCTGTATTCTTTCTCAACTAAGCAAGATTGCTTCACTACAACTTCAAACGACATATTTCGGCTGAATTTCATCAACATGCTGTTTTCCTCATCAAGAAATGGATTCATGCCCCTTCAAAGTAGCGAAGGAAAAAACATTTCCGGCAAAAATGATTCTTTGAAGTTTGCAAATAGTCACAAAAAAAAGAGATACAATGCATGTTGATCGATAATTCGTCAGTTTCATAAGTAAAAGACAAAATTTTTTTATTCCTTTTAAACTAGCCCGCTAAGATCAAATGTTTCGGAGGAACTGATTGTAGTCATTTAAGCGTGCAGTTTATATGAAATGAACGTCCATTCTACAATTTTCATCTTGGTAAGTTCATACAAGGATGAGTCTCTCTATTTCAAATCTAAATAATTCCTTAACCTTATTGAGCTTCAATAACAATGGATTATGCCGATTCTATCATTGGGGCTTGAAAATCAGTTATGAATAGATGAATGCAAGGTCAGCTTTTGACTTAAATTAGTTTATTTTCCAAACTTGATAGCTTGCGAAATTTCAAATCCTTAATCATTCAAATTTCGTTTCTCGTTGTCTTCACGCTCTATTTAGCAGTTCGAAAGGCGGATATAATTTGATTGCCTATATCTTCTCTGTTCGTATTGAAATTTCTATCTCTCTCCCACACACATCTGATTCAACGAGAGTACTATGGAATATTAAGCTCTAACTAACAGTAATGAATTTTAGGAGTGTATCCTGTTCTGACAATTGAAAATGTAATTAACTGATCTTAGATTATTTTCAGTATTTTCCTTTTTATCCAAAGCAAGAACATACAATTATATTTCAGGTTTAAATTCAATTGCACACTAGATGTTATTAACTACTGTCTTAAGGAGTTCCAATTGAGATCGGTCAATTTGTGTTTGCGCATCAATCAGTCGTGAGATATTTGCGATAATTTCTTCATTGCATGGGCTCTTCTCAAGTTTCTTTGACAAATCGATTGCAGCCTTATTTATCAGGTTCACTATTTGATAGTAGATGGTGAAGATTCAAATTGACATTAACTTACTTAGCACTTTGTAGTTTTCCAGGTTTATTTCAAAGAAATTAGGGTCGAACTGCAGTTCCTCATTTGAAGCGGCGATATCAGTGTTCTTTGGTGGCAGCGTACGATCTTGTTGGAGATTTGAGTTTTCACTTCTAATATTGGCAGGGAGAGACTGACTCGTCGCCATATAATTTCCACTGAAAGGAATATTTTGGCCACTCATTTGTTGATTTACTGCTCTCATAGAATTTTCTTGTTGTTTTTGTAGAGGTGAATCTTTTTGAATTTTCTCTGAATTGAGATTAGTCTTTTGGGTTGATTGCGCTACTTGAGGCTTAGAGCCTGTGCTTTGTTGTTTAGGTTGTTCCGTGGTTTTATTCGAGTTTGGAGCTTCAAAAAATTTGTCGCAAGCAACACAAAGATACTCTTCCCTTTTCGATTTCATCAGAGGCATCGTCTCGCATTCTATGGTTGGACATTTCAAGGTTTAATAGAGAGTTAGGAACAGAATAATGCCATAAAATTACCCGGACAGCTCTCACCAAGCATGATCCAGCCTTCTAATAACTTTTCTCCTAGCTTTTTAGAGGGATCGGGCTTGTTCATTCGAGAAATGACTTCATTTCGTAACTCAGAATAATCGTTAAACTTTTCAACTTCTTTTTCTTTTTGTCCCGATTTTTCTGATGGTTCCTGCTTAATTTGACTTTGCACATTTTGGACCTTGCTCTTGGTGCTAATGTTTTCTTTTCTCTCATCTTCATCTGAACCATTATTCTCTCCATGTATTGTAACGTTAATAAGCTTTCCGTGACTCAATGCTAATGGCAGTTTATAATATGAAAATCAAAAAGAAATCTTACATGTGAACAGAATGATCAATTCTGATAGCACAGTCGTCACAGCTATGAACCCGGCGATCACACCATGTACAAAGGAATAATTTGGCGAAGTCTTTGCGAATTTGACAATCCAAATTGGGATATCAATCAAGAACGCCCAATAGAAAAGCATTGTGTAGCCATGCATACTCCTCCATGTGACTAAGGACCCTTCCAGATTTTCGGCATCTGATTGTACTCCATTTAAAAAATCAAACCTAGCATTTCCTCTTCCAAAGAGATGATAACTCAAGCTTGATTTTTGTGAATAGGCCCACGAAAAATTATAATTTTTTGTTGGTATCAGCTGAATATCACATGTATCTTTTGTGTCAGCTAAGCGGAGGAATTTAACTGCGAGATATTTTTTTT
>ENA-UOTX01000531-UOTX01000531.1-compost-metagenome-genome-assembly--contig:-NODE-531-length-39155-cov-8.397743_pt1 | contig 39155 bp, 22 predicted proteins | sample MGYA00238143_ERZ746982 | MGnify/ENA primary metagenome ERZ746982 (study PRJEB28758, sample SAMN06268862) | compost metagenome | isolation source: single cell | place: USA: California, Emeryville, Joint... | reverse complement strand
TTATACGATATGACTTGCGTCACCAACGATAAATCAAATCAATATCTGACATCTATGACGTGAGAGAAAGAGATAGCCAAAAAAATTTAAAACAACGCTATCAGCCTTGCCAGCAATGCTTACTTTGTCTGATGAGAGATTATTATCAATTTTAGTCGAACATAACAAGGTTTAGTGTGCAAATCGCCTCTTATCTCAAGAATCAATCTTATTATATCACCTCCAGATAGATTTTCATGTTGCGATCTCAAAACCAGAACAGAATAGAATTAATTTTGCATGTGAATCAATGTTGAATTAAAATGACCTCTTGGATACCAAAAAAAAAGTTAAAATTTTTAGTTATTTGGAAACTGAAGATTTCATTGCTAAAATACCCTCTTACTCAAAGCTTCGGTTTGAGTGGCGCATCTTTACTTAGTATCTTACCCTTCTTCATAATCTCTTTCCCTTCAGCCGTAAGCACCGAGTACAGACTCTCTTCTTGGACAGCAAAAGCCTCCATTAATGCGTTCGCTTCTAAACACAGTTCATCCAGCAGTTTCCCTTTTTGCGCTCTTAAATTATCAAAAGGCACTGAAAGCAAGTTTTCATCATTGATTATCCCAGCATAATGAAAAAATTTTTCAATGCCATATAAAAGACAAAGTCTTGTTAAGACTGCAACAATTTTTTCCTCTTTAACTTGCTTCTTGATCATTTGCATAAAACTGCTAAAGGTAAAGTAATGAAGGAACGCCACAGCCGCTTCAACAGTGAGAGCATTGCCCCCTATGTCCCAAGCTCCAGTTGATTCGAACTCTTCTTGCTTTCCTAGCAGCTTCCAAATCAAATAGGCAGAATTAGCTTGAAGCAGCTGGTCAAGAAATTCGAGAGTACAATAGATATCCTTCTGTAATTTGTCGTAAATTCTTCTTGGCTTAGAATCTCTTGGGTGATTATTTAGATACGCGAGAACTCCTTCAATTTTATTTCCTTTTGCAGCCTTTCTAGCCGTGTCGAGTATGAATGTATTTATTAATGGAGACACACCGGTCGTATAATTCTGGAAGTTAAATCTTTCAAAGTACGAATGAGGAATCCGAATTGAGATGCACATTTTGCAAATCATAATTCCTGTTACAGCTTGTGGGAAGTAGAAATCTTTGCAGCCTGATATCAATGCTTCAAATTCAGTTAGGGTCGAAAAGTCTTGCATTTTGAGAACTCTTTCCTTCATATCATGATAAATACTTGAAAGTCCCTTGCAGGCGGCGTTGATTGCATAGGTATGCGCGAGCAGCAATGTCATCTGATTCATTCTGTCGTTTGCATTCCATATCACATTATTTACTTTGCTTATCCCGTATTCTTCGTTCCATATTCCTTCATCATCCAATTTTTTGGATTCAAGGCTTTGCTGGTCAGTCAGCATCCTAATTCCGAGTGTGGTCATCAAACTTAAATAATTATAAGCTTCTTCTAAAGCTCTCAACTCTACAAATTTCAACAAAGTTAATTCTGCTTCTCCATTAGAACCTTCAAGGAGCTCACCCGTCTTATCTATCATAGTGTATTTCATCAGCATATTGTCTTTTGGAATTCTCACATTCGCAAAACGAAGATATTCAGACATTGATTTTGTCGTCTCCTGTAGCTTTTCTCCAGCAAGTCCAGAGTTTATCCCCTTCAAAGGAAGATGAGTCTCTAAATCTCTTATTTGTACGACGAAGGTCTGAGTTCCACGGTTTTTTTCCTTAATCCACAATTGAGCGTGAATTACAACATGGGTCGCTTCAGGTCTTAGTGCTCCAGACCATAATTTTGTTGAGTAAAACGCTGGAGAATTTATTACATATTCTTCCGTTTCTGGCTCATATGTGGCAGTCGTTTCAAATGAGGTCGTGTTTTCGTGAAATTCTGCTCTCAAATAGCATCCGAATCTATTAGAAAAAGCATAATCTTCACCGAGGAACTTTGCGATTTGCTTTTCTGTGCCTAGTGTTTTGATGACCTCCGCGTACATAAGATGTGCTGCAGATCCAATGATTTCATGAGGAATAATATGATGGAAATCTATCAATGAAGTACCCACTTTCGGAATTTTAAGAAGTTCTTTCAATCTTGCTGCCTTTTTGGCGCAATGACTTGTTTTCTCTTTTTCTATTTTGTTAACTTTCAAATCTGATGGTTGATTTCTGAGAACAGGATCATTTGCAATCAGTTTCTGGAACCGCACCCATTCTTTGAATTTACGCTCTCCGTCGATGGTATAAAAGAGCTCCGAGAGCTTATCTACTTCGAGTTTGGAGAGTATTGATGCTTTTTTAGAGAAGTCCATTGGTTGCTACGATGATCCTGATGATAAATTATTAGAGAGATATAATAGCTTGATTGAACAGAAAAGTAATTGGACTTTTATACGATATGACTTGCGTCACCAACGATAAATCAAATCAATATCTGACATCTATGACGTGAGAGAAAGAGATAGCGAAAAAAATTTAAAACAACGCTATCAGCCTTGCCAGCAATGCTTACTTTGTCCGATAAGAGATTATTGATCAAAAATCAAGAAGTTCCACAAGCTGGAACCAAAAAAAAAAAACAATTAAATTCCTTCTACCTTCCTTGATAATGGGATGGATAGACTAAAAGATCCCGAACGTTGTTGCTGAAAGGGTACCAGACAATCCTAGGTAGAGACTTTAAAATTCAATCAGAGAGAACCATCATGATGCTTGTGTTTTACGATAAAAACTGATGCTTCGAACTTTGCATGGATTGCATGTAGAGAGAGGGAAAAAATTAGGAGATATAAACATGAATCTCACATATTGCATGTTATAAACTTGCGTGTTTGTTAGGTACGCTATTTTGAATAATTATCATGTGTTACAAAGAAGCATCGATTATTAAATATAGTTTTGGTTTGGATATTTGTTGAAAGGTAGCATCTCTTAATTAGAACATAATTTCTGTAGGAAAAAAACCAACAATGAGTAAATGAGATGAATATGCGAGGGAAGAAAAAAAACAACCGTTTTTCACATTTAGAATTAGTTTATAGCTACAAGATTAGTAATTCATGCTAGTATTTGGATTTATTTGCAAAGGTTTAAAGACTGATCAACGTTGTAAAGTACTCCAGGATTTGATAATCTATTCTTTCATTTTGCAAGTTCAGATTTTAAAATGTTTTATCACCTTCACTTCGTGTTTTGTTGCAAAAACTAACTTATCATCGGTTGTACAAATCACACCGTCGTGCGCCCGCACTACCCACCATTTTTCTTTCATTGATTTTCCGCATCTAATTTAATTCGAATTTTCTTCACATTTGAATTAGAACGATCAAGATTTGAAGGAATTAATTCCAGAGCTATTTAGAAAAAATGATAAGCCTCAAATTCGATGACTACCTGAAGCAATCTTGGAAAGACCTCTTCGAGAGTCCTGAAGGAGAGCTTCTCTTCCGAAGCGGTTTTAAATACCTCCACTTACGCCACCTGGACAAGGGCTACCTCGCCCTGATCAACACAGCATATAACGAAAACAAAAGAGAAACCCAGATCGACTTTGAAGCGATGAGCCCATTGGACAAAAAACTAGAGGGTGACGACCCCAAAATGAAGTCCGAGAAATCCGAAAAAATCGTTCTTCAAGACTTTGATGAAACAAAATTCAATTATAACGAAGTCGATCCCAACGAAATCCTCTTCTATGTCGATTTGGAGGAAGAAACCATTGTTACCAAGGACGATTACGAGAATCGGATGTTCAGCGGCGAAGACTCTAATCCTGAAAAAGAACTGAACGAAATTCATCCAATCATGGCAAATATCTCTCCAATCTGCCCTACTCACAGCATCCTGGCCCTCTTTCCGAAGGAAGGACTACCCCAAGTGATCGGAGCAGATATTATCGTGTTGCTTCTTCAAGTTTTCAAGCTGAGTGACGTACCAGATCTCAAGTAATTTTGGGAAATGATGTTTATTTGAATTCTCAAAAATCTTCTCTAGAGTCGGTTTCAATAGCATTGGAGCCTGCGCACACGTTAATCACTTGCATTTTCATTTGATATATGCTGCAGACCTTTTCAAGGAAGGAAGATTCCCAATAGAAAACGCAAAAAGAAAAGCTGTTCTCAAATCTTCGTTGCAGAATCCGAAAGAACAGATCAACATCGTACCCTATTTCCACACAGTGAGAATTTTTATCTAACTATTTCAATAGCATAGCGTTGGCGTGATTATCGAGGAGCTTGAGGATTACCCAGTTCACGCTTTCGTGGTGACTCCTGCAGATCCAAAGGCAGATATCGCTGAGATATTTTCAAGTCTTTCGTTTGCTGCGGGCGCGATTATTAACTTCTTCATCGACCTGGATATTCCTCACAATATGATGATTGCAGACAATGGACAGACCATCTATATAATTCCAAGGAAATTTGAGCGTGAGTTTAAAGATTTTAACATTCATGCATCCTGGTTGGAGATTGCTGGGCTAGCGGTATCACGATCAAAAGACGCGCACCAAGCAATGACGGCAGAATCGTTTGAGAAGACGCTTTCGACGGAGGTGAGCCTCGAAAAAACAGAGTTTGAAACTTTGAAGACTAAATTGAATGAGTTCTTCACATCGAAATACACGTGATGGCGATGATAGTTTTAGCTTTCGTATTCTGAATTTAATTGAGATGATGAGAACATAAGATTCATAAAACTGAAATATCTAATGAGTGAGAAAGAGATTTGTAACTCCATGTAACTGAAAAGGAATTGAGGTAGCTTACAATAATGAACAATAGATTACTAGTAAAAAGAAAGATGCATAATATCGCCCACTCATCTACTCATGCTATTAGATGCATTAGCAATGAAATGATTGGGTGCTTTTAGCACTTTATTTAGGTGCATTTAGCGTGGCTAAAATTTGATGATTGAAGTAGTTATCCGAGGGAAGTTGACATGAAGAGTGAGGCTCGCTGGAAAATTTATAGATATTCAATAGTAGGGTAATTAACGAGCCTGCATAGCTTAGTGGTAGAGCATTCGCTTCGTAAGCGAAAGGCCGTGAGTTCAATCCTCACTGTAGGCTGTCTTTTTTTATTTTTCTTTAATTAGTCATAGCAGCGCGCTTTGTTCTTTTTTCAAATTTAAGGATTTAGTTCCCTTCTTAGTTTCCAAAATCTAACGGTTAGCATTTTATTTACTTTAGTGGCAATGCTCCTCGACAAAAATCTGCGAAGAAGCGATAGATTTCCATTGATTGAACGTATTTTATGGAACGAGAATCTATTCGATACAAATCAATGGATGCAAACAGGCGTTGAAAATTCTATCAGAGTACAGATAGCAACTGTAAGATGTCTCAATAGCACCACAAAACTCTGCAAGTTTTGATTTCCTTCTTATGCTCAAATTCCATTCTTTCTCAACAAGAAAGATTGTTGACTACCGATCCATTTCGAAGCTCTAAAGTACCAGACAATGCTCTACGTACTGTCTCCAATTGCGAAGGTTCTCACAGTCGCAATTTTCGACCTTATTAGGAAACTATTCGTCAAGAAAGACAGTAATGGCGAAAATGATTCTCTCAAGAACTCTCTTGTTCGAATAGGAACGGCTGCTGTCGGACTTATCATTGTTCAAGCTTAACAAATATCCATCCATGAAGTCACATTGTTTCATAGAACTGCCTAGCAAATTTGAGTGACAGCATCGCTTTGGTTCCCATTCAACCTAACAAAGCTATTAATTAAATGTAGTTAATCTATCTTTAGATTTAATAACTCTAAATCTTGTGCAAAGTTAGTTTGAATTGAAGTGACTCAAGATCTAGAGGAGCTGTTGGGAAATTCTCCAAGCTTTTTCGCAAGGGAACTGCGAATCCCGTGGGAGATTGATTTCATTTGTCGTCGATACTTCTCACTTTCATCTTAGAAATCTGAATAGCAAAGAAACCGTCATCGCAGATCTGATAATAGTTTTAGGTTAATTCGAATGTGGCTTTAACCATAAAAATCATATTGTGTTGTTGTTACAAAGGATTAACATGGATTAGAAAAGCTTCGTCAAACTTCTTCACACTCTTTTTTTGATTGCCCATTATTTGACAGTAGATTAAGAATTAATTTTGCACAAAAAACCCTGTTTCCAAATATTGAATTCTTGAGCAAAAATCTTCGGGCTTTTCTAACAATAAAAATAGCATAACTTTTATTTAAAAAGCCGAAATGTCCTCAGATAAAACCTGCAACTCAACCAGATTTAAAAAAGCCATGATGGAACTCAGTGAGGAACCTATGAACCTTGGGAACTCATACTTGTACAGTCCTCTTCATTCAGTCAGCAACACTAAAGAATTGACTACTTTAGAAGAATTTGGACCCTGGAATAGCAATGATCCACCGACACAGCCTGTTCACTTAATCAACAAAAACAAATTGGATCTTCTCACAATATCTACCCCAAAACAGAGCACCTTAAGCAATAGATACAGATTCAGCAAATCTCCTGAGATAAAATTTACTCTGAACCACTCTCTCTTACCCTCTGAAAAGCACCGAAAAAACCATTCCAATGACCACCTTGACGTTGAAGAAACATTTATCCCTACTCTTTCTTCAGACACTTCAGAAAAGGAAGACAGCAAAAACCCCAGCGTTTTGCTTTGTACTAACACAACACCCGACGCTCAAAGCAATCGTGTTCTTACAGAGCCGACAGAACTTGCCAGCGTCCCAGACCGTAAAATTTCACTAAAGGTGCCTGAAAGAAAGAGTTATTGCGCGTTACCAAAGAAAGAGCATTACTCGAAATTTAATAAATCTGTTAACAGAAAATATCATCTTAATCTTTCTCGTGCAGAAAATGAATCAAATTTATCGAAAAGAAATCATACTGACTATCTCGATGTCGAAGTTTCATTGCCAACTCTTTCTTCAGAAATGTCAGATAAGGGTGAAGGCAAAAGTCCCAAGGATGTGTTTCTTTTTACGAACATAACTCCTGATTCGCAAGGCAAGCACCTTCTCACAACTCCGAAAGAAAATCCATTTATCTTAGAGCCGAAGATCACACCACTCCAGCCATTTAGAAGACTCACTCCTCTCCCAAAGGAGCAGCGAGGGCGTCTGAATTCATCGGATATCCGCCAGAGGATTGGTTCTCTTCCCGTTGCTCGGGACCTATCGGCAATTGAAAACTCTAAAGGTGAATGCGATTCCCCTTTGAATATCGAATTGAAAAATATACCCAATTTGTTCCTGAAACCTTCCGTACCGAAGAAAAACGCGAATTTCGGAAGTATTTACTTTGCTGAAAAAAGATTTAATGAAGAATCAAGGGAAGGGCTGAATCGGAGCAAGCAAAAATTCAAAATTAGTACTCTGCTGCATGAGGGAAACACGAGACAGCTAGAACCAATAAATATATCAAAAGATGAGTCAAAGACTCCATTTAAAGATTTGTTTTCAAAGGACTCTTCTTCGAGTCCACATAAACCAAGTTTTGAAAACAAAAAGGATGGCATATTAATTATGCAACATAAGAAAAAGAGTTCTCGAGCTCAATTATTGGACTCACACACTTTGCAAGGTCAGAAACCTACAGGAACTTATTTTTCACTTCACAAGGCCTGGAGAGTCAAGAAATCGGCTCTGAATTTTCGGGAGCCAGAACCCTAATATAGTGCTTACTATTTTGAATATCATAGAAATCACAGAAATTGTGTTCTTTCTTCATTAGTAAAAAAAATTGTTTTGCTCAGAGCAAAGCGGTTAATTCAATCACTTGTTTTTATTTATTGATATATGTTATATTTTCGTTATTTGGCAGAAAGTCTTTAACAATCTCAAAAATGTTGATTTTTGCCTCGACTGAGACTGTAAGATCCAGAGTTCATTAGTGTAGTTGCTCGGTCACTTAACAAACATAGCAAATCGACTTTTAATTACAAATGCTCAGACAATGAATGGAGAATGGATTTTAGCGAACCCTTACTAATCTCTAATGCCAAAATACCTGTACTTCATAACTTTGAGCGTTTGTTTACGTAAAATTGAAGCAACTTCAGTATGTGAAATTTGAACAAAAGCAATTCAATAGTTTCTCGATTTCATAGGAGAGTTAACAACTCTTGACTATTTACTTAAAAGAGCAAAAACATTTTAATTATCAAAAAGATTTTGTTTCTGCCATTGGTTAGAGTGAACCTTGAGTATGATATTTAAGTCAAGGATTCTTTTACTTTTCTCTTTTATCAAGTGAAATCCCAGACTCTTGGGGTTTATGTCCGCTGTCTTCTGATACTCCGACAGTCGGGTCTCTTCCTCCTATATTAAAAGATATGTCAAATTCTTTCGGCTGGCTTCTGCTGCAGTCTTCTAATATTTCGATTGTTGGGTCGCTCTCTTTTTCCTTACTTGAAATTTCAAATTCTTGCGGTTGGTTTCTCTTGTCTTCAAGTATATCATTGCTCGATGCTTTTTCTCTTTTCTCGAGGTAACTCTCTAATTCTAGAGGTCTATGGATCCCATCCTCCATGATATCATCAATCATGAGTTGAGATAACTCGACAACCATTTCCTCAGGGGTTTCGGGGTTAAACCCCTGAGGAGGTTGATCTGGGTTCTGACCGGGGGTTTTTTGGGTATCGTCACCCTCATCTTTCGATACAGTTTTGCCTCTTTGAAGCACTCGGGTTATTGTTTTGGATAAAGTGCTAGTTTTTCTCTCAAATGCAGTTACCGCCTTTCTGTGTTTCAATTCTGCCAGCTCCTCTTCATATTTTTCGGTATTTCTCAACCTAAAGGCAAATAGCAAAGATTAAGCAAAGATAAAGAGATTTCGTAAGGTACCTAGGAGACAGCTCAAGGCTGATAGCCGGGCGACGATGGTTGTTTTCAAGGTATCTATTATTTGTTTGATGATAGTCCTCTAAGTGAGCGAAAGTTTCTTGCAATACTTTCTTTTTTCCAACTGAGACTTTGAGTTTAAAAATGATTTTCATCGCTTGGATGACATAGAGTCCCAGCAGATTCCATAACACATAACCAGCTGACCACACAAGAGAGGCGAACACGATAACAGTAACAACTACCGCCATCGCAAAGGACTCGTTCGTCAGTTTGAAGAAAGCGCAAAGGAGAATCGTGAGGTAAGTTACACAGCAGTATCTCTGTGCTTTATTGAGGGTTTCATTTTCATGAGGAGGTTTCTTCATTAAGATAAGGAAGAATAACTCGAATACAACTGTATAGATGACTACTTTGCTGATATCAGAGACCATCAGCAAAGAATCCAGAATGAAAATAAGCATTTTGAAGTTCATAATAACAACTCCCCAAAAGAAACCGTCTCTATTGAAGGTGTTATAGAGATTCCCAAAAGTCACATATAATGGCTGTGAATTCTGAAGCTCTTTTCGGTACTTCCATAGAATAAGCAAAATGACCCCTGGAACGAGAGCTCCCCAGAAAACCAAGCCAGGGATAACGAGGACATTACGAATGAAATTGTACTCTGGAGTATAGCATTCCACTTTCAAACTTGTGGTTACATAGTGTTCGTCGACGTATGGGTCAAGCTGAGTGCAGTTCAGGTAGTTACACAAGTTTCCGATTATTCCGGGCTGCTCAAGGATGACAAGTCCGACAGCAGCCGTTCCTATTCGAACAAGAGACTTCTTGAGAGAATCATTTTCACCATTACTGACTTTCTTGACGAATAGTTTCCTAATAAACTCGACAATTGCAACTGCGAGAACCTTCGCAATTGGAGAAAGTACGTAGAGCATTGTCTGGTACTTTAGAGCTTCTAATGAATCGGTAGTCGCTACGTAGTAAAAACACTGCAAATAAAACGCAAGCAAAGAGTTCGGGTTTCCCATGCTAGAGACTGTACTTACAGCCGATGAGGTAGAAAAAGCCATTAGATTGAATTTCAGGAGAACTGATGTTAGCTGATTGAACGAAGTGAAAATAACGATCAGAGCGCCGGAATCCACGTTTTCGAGGGTACCGGTCTTTTGATAAGTGGGAAAGGAGGTCGTATTTCCTTTATATGTTGTGCGCACAGCGAATAATTGATATACTATCATGAGCATGCACATGACAACTGCCACAGGAATAATCTTCTCATTGGCGTCACACTTAGAACAGCCTCCTAATTGATCAGGGAGGTATCCATCAGTACATTGCAGACAGAGAGGCCCTGTTAGCGATTCTGCGCATTTGAAGCTCGTGATATTGCCTCCGAGACATCGCTCTCCTCCATTGTCGTTGCAGTCGAGAATGTATAACTCAGAAGAGTTCGTGCTTCTATAATAGCCTTTTTTCACAGTGATCTTCGCTCCGCCTTCGCAAATAGCTTCTCCTGTTGGACAGGCATGACATACAGTATCATTTGGATGCAGAGAGTAAGTGTTTTCGCTGCAGTAGAAGCATTTCTGCGTAGCAGTATGGTTGATTTCACCAGGTACACACTCTCGGAGCCTTATTTGGAATTGCTGAAACTGGGTATACAGGTTCGAACTATAAGTCACGTTAACCAAAACCAAGTCTCCAGGGTAACCCGCAAGCGCAACTCCCTCTACCTTGAAGTTGCAGGTGGAATTTTTGCAACCGGTTTGGGTGTGTAATTGAACTTTGGGAAGTCCGTTAGGAAGTATGAATACCATTGACACGTTAAAACTAGGAGATCTGTCAAGAACGAGCTGAGAAAATCCATTGCTTTGGTTAACGGTAATGAGTGACACGGCGATAGAGTATTCGCTGAGAGAATAGGAAGTGAAATCAGGAACAATTGGGTTTGACGCTAGGTTTTCGTAGTTTTCAAGGAGGAGAGGTTGAGAGTCTTTCACAGATATAAATTCAATCTTGAGGTTTGTTGGAGCAAATGTGACTGGATTAGAAGAGATATCTCCAAAAATTTGATTTAAACTAGTAAAATCCTGAATATTGAGGGTCGTTGACAAAGAGTACAAGATAGAACCTGCAGTAGTAGCGGAACAGTTTGAAAAAGTATTGTTTTGAATGAAGATGTAAGGTTTCGTAAGATAAAACACTCCTCCAAACGAAGTGGCTGATAGATTAGAGAGGTTGTTGTTTTCAAAGTTGATTGTAAGAGTATTGTTTGGAGCAGCCTCAAATATAAAGCTCCCATTACCAGCAGTGACATTAGAAACTGTATTTCCTGTGATATCGACCATGTCCAAAGAGGTATTCGTATTCGATGCCAAAAGCCTTCCTGTCGAAGAGGAAGAAGCTGCTGAACCAATGTATATCAAGCCTCCCATACTACTTGCATGAATGAATGAGAAATTATTTGCTTTCATCACTAGTGAAATTGCTCCTTCTAGCGAGGCTTTAGTGTAGGAAATGAGGCTCCCATTAGACGATGAACTCAGCTGAATGAAACTGCTGTTAGAAATTGAGATCGTTCTCGATAATGCTGTTGCCGAAATCGTACTGCTGTCGTAACCTGTCACCATATTTGGAACTAAGCTAATGAGTCCTCCTGATACATTGCTGCTCACGTTAGCAAAATTACATTGGCCAATGTTTAGTAAAGGAGTGCCGACGATCGGCCGATATCCGCTAAAAACTACCGCTGAAGATGATGAGCTCAAATTCACAAATTCACAGCCTATCAATTCTATTGTAGCTGTTTTATCGAGACTATCATTTGTGTTATTGTAAATTTTGGGATCCTGGCCGAAAACAGAGCTGTAGCTCTTAATCAATCCGCCGTCTAAGGTCCCAGACCAATTCATGTTTGAGAAATTTGAATCTTGGATCACGACCGATACATTTCCCCATGCAGTTGAGGAAGCTTGAGTTGAACTTATCACTATCATGCTTCTGTTTAATATCAACGTGTCAAATGTACTGTTGATGATTGAAAGGAATCTTTGCTTGGTAATCGCTTGGCTATTGACGGTGTTAGAATCGAGTAAAAATAATGGTGTGTTTCCATCGCCTTGGATTTGAGTGATAGTCAGATTGCTCATGTTTGCCACTATGTTATCTGAACTCAAAATTCCAAATGATGATGAGTCCTTTATTAGAGAGCTGTATTGTAACGAGGAGAGGTGCAAAGTAGCTTGTATGTTTGAGTATAAATTGAACAATACTCCTGGACTCTCTCCGTTCACCGTTAGCCTACAATTCGAGGCAGAAATACTGGTAGACCCTGAATTTTCAACGGAGAACATCTTCAGTGTTGGAGGATTCGCCTGCTCACTTTTCAAAACATTGAATTGAAGGTCGTCTATGGTCATATTCATTTTGACGAGTCGATCGAAAAAGAAAACGCCTCCTCGAGATGAGGCTGTGTTATTTGAGAAATTGTTTCTTGAGAGTGAAATATTTATTTGGCATGCCTCAGAATACAGAACAGTCCCAAATGGTGCAATGTTATTCTCAAATGTATTGTTATCGGACCAGATCGTCACCACTTCAACTTTCGGATTCGGACTTAAAATCTTGAATACTCCAGCTCCATTAGAGAGGCCAAGTTGTTGATTGTTAGAAAAGATTGAGTGTTGTATCGTTAGATTCAGCGAAACAAGATTAAAAACTCCAACTTCATAGCTGCTGGTATTCTGGAAAATTGAATTTGCAATGAGAACATTTTGTGTCAAAACCAGGATCACATTTGTAGAGCTTGAAGCTCGCAATTCATCAAATATCACATTTGTAAAAGCAATATTCACTCCTGTGCCTCCTTTCAAAGAGAATATGGAGCTTGGAAAAATGCCTCTCTTGTATCCATAATTCGTATTGAGGTTTATCTTGTTGAATGAGCTGCTATTAATTAGAACTGATCCTTGTTTAAGTGCGTTACTACTTCCATTTATTGTTATTGAGAAGAAATCTGAAACCTTGTAAGCTGTTGTGTTTAAAGACGCGTTCATGTCTCTCAAATTCATATTGTTAATAACGATTGTTCCATTAAAATGAGAGCATGTAATTGCAAAGAAAGCCTTCTCCAGCGTCACATTTTCCACACTAATATCCTGAAGCTGGAGGTGATTACAAGAGTCACCAGTTATCAAGTAGCCTCCCATGTCAACATTATGAGAGATCATATTTGAGCTAATATCCATGAAGTCTATCAAGTCTGAATAAATTTTCAAGATATACCCATCGGCACTATACCCAGAGATATTTGCACTCCGGAAAATTGTCCTCCAGACGAAGTCGTTCTTGAAAAAGGCAAAAATTGTTGAAGTAGTTGTGGTTCTTGAAATTGTTAGATTTGAAATTGTGTTATTAGATATCATAGCAGTGCTGTTAGCAACCTTGAAATTGGTCAATGAAATCAGGCTGTCGACTTGTGAGAGAGAAACATTCTCAAATGTGTTATTTTTCACCAAAATAAAGTAAACTGCGCCGCTTTGAGGATCGTACATCGAAATAGATTCTCTTGATGAATCAAATACCGCTTGCGCTTCAGATTTATTGTCCCAGATAATTGACTCGGCAGCAATAAAATACTCGTAAGAAACATCTGGTAATTCAATTGGGGTAATAACACCTGAATCTACCGCGACGAAGTAGCTTCCTGGAGATAAATAACCTGTATAGCCTCCAAGGACGATAAATGATGATTTATCATTAACCTCAATATTTTTAAAACCACAGTTGAGGATTGTCGCCATGGAATTTTTTGCAGCAATTAGGAATGAATTTGCGACCTTGATATTACTAAATGTACTTTCTGTTACAATGAGCGGTCTCGTTTCAGCGAAAATACTCACGAGATTATTGTATGAGGCTTCAATTGGAACATGACGAGGTGATTGAAAGGAATATGTCAAAAAAGATGAGTCAGCTGTAAACGTGACATTATCGATGAGAGTATTCATCATGATAAATGTACTCAGAATATATCTTGATAAGAAGCAATTTGAACCTGCATCGAAAAAGGTGTTGATTACTGTAAAATTTGTGATATACGCACGAGCTCCTTCAATATGCATGAGGTTGGCCTGCGTAAATTTACTGTCTTTGATTATTGCGTTGTGAACCAAGACTTCGCAGACCTCGACCGCCTGGATAGTCGATGGAGTAGAGACATAGAAGTAGAATAGGTCCGTTTGTGTCAGATGATTAGGATCAAGAGCTAATATGCCTATTATGAGACTATGGATCGCCACTGTTGTCACTTTAGCATCGACCGAGTTGATTTGAGGTTCATTTATCTCAAATTTCATAATATTGCCTTGCGCCGAAAAATAGCAGTCCATAATGCTGATACTATCAATGGAGAGAGTCGAGCCTGAGGAGTAATCTACAACATGAATCAAAGAAGCTGAACCATCAACATGTGTATTCCATAATGCTAAGTATGAGATCTTCATCGATGATGAGGTCGAATTTGTCCAGGAGAGATAAATAGCTGAAGTGCCAATGAGGTGCGAATCGGTTATTAAGAGGGCTGGAATGTCAATGGATGAGATATTGTATCCAGTGATAATTCTACTGTTGGAGTTTGCACTAAAATAGACGAGAAGAATGCGAAAATCTAACACCTCCAATGATTCAATGTTGGTAAGATTAAAAAAAAACCCTGTGTCAGAGGTATTTACGTTTGTGAAATTCAAGTCAGCCAAAGTCAATTCATAAATCTTGACCTGCGAAATGTTATAGCCTACGAAAAAGTTTGGAAGAGTCTTGGTGTTATGAAACTCCCTAAAATTAGGAACAGTGAACTCGTAAATATCAGCTTTGCATGTAGCACTCGTGCTGATAATGGGATGCTTAGTGTCAACTCTTGAATCATTTATTGGATCATTCGCGCTGATAACTACGTCGGCAAAATTCAATCGAGTGACGCAAGATAACCTTATTTCTTTGGATTTGTCATGAATAAGCACTCCATCTGCAATCTTCAAAGATGTCACTCCAGCAATATAGAACACCTTATAAACTAAATCCACCAACGAATCACTTGAAGTTGGGGGAAGATCTGTCGGTTGTTCTGTCATATCAAGGCAAGAATATTGAAATATTATCTGGCTCATCGATGTCAGTTCGGTTGGTCTTGCTGAATTCCGATATTTGATATTTACTCCATAAAAGGCAACACCTAAGATCTGAGAAATCCCCGCGAATGTCTCACCTGACATGAGAATTGTAGGCAGCAAGTCACAATAGGAAGGTTTGGTCAAAGGCATTATACGTTCACTCATGATATAAAGTACGCTATTAGGTGGTCCAGTAATATTCACTCCAGATAGGTTCTGAGGAGCAGAGAGACTGGAATCCAGAATAGTGACGTAAGTTTCTGGAAATATGAGTTGTCCATCCAAATCCACAAGACTCAGCATAGCGTCTCTCAAATTATCGAATACACCAGACGCTGGTGTGCCATCTGAGGTGACAACATCTACCCAAATGTAGCCTCCAGTGACAATGATCAAAGTGCACAATAAGAAACTTTTAGCAAGGAGACCTTTAAGTTTCATGTTCAAAATTAAAAAGCGATTATTTAAATTCTGAGAAATTAGTATTTTAAATCACTAATTTAAGAAATCTGAGAAGGTAATTATTCAAAATCGGTAAAATTTGTTTCTCACTACAAATGAGCAAATAGTCTTCTCGTTTACTGATGAATCCTTTCTAATCTGAGTGGAAATCTTTTCATTAGCACCTTACAAAGATCTATTGAATATTAATAGCTTCCAAGATTGTGGTTTTATCTAACTACTTATTATCTTTAAAAATGAAATGAATCTATTTTCTAAACAAATGAAGATCCTTTAAGAAACAAAGCGTAGGGCTAATTTTTCTGGAAAAATGACTCAAACTTTGACCCGTTTAATTACGTTGAAAGAGACAGAAGTTTCAAACGCATTTTCAAAAAAATTCTGCAAAACATTTTATATATTTGATTGGATTGCTCAAATTTGAAAGTAACCAAAGCGAAAATAGTACACTCTTTCCATCAATGTCGAACTTGTGTGAGTATGGTGCCTGGCATTTACCCGCTGTCCTTTCATCACTTTCATTTCATTGGCTCACAAAGATTCAGTTCTCACATCACAGCTGCAGTATAGTCGTTCTTTTGGGAAAGGTTCTTTCGCTTTTCAAATGAATTATAACGAAGATATCTTGCTGAGCAACGCCAGCATCTCACTCTTTAATTGCTTCGAATCGAGATTTTTAATTCTTTACTCAAGATCAGTTATTGGCAGCAGAATTAAAAATCGTATTTGATTCGCTTCGAAACAGGTTTGTAACTCGGGTGAAAATTGCAATAGTAGTAGCAAACTAAAACAGTAGTAGCCGAACATGCATTGAAGAGTGAAATTCGTTCTTGCACTGCAAGGCTAAGGCATATCCATGAGAACGATAATGAATTGCCTGCAAGTTAAGAGATGTTGAAAAAAGGATTCTCTTGAAAACTTTTTTTTTGTTTAGCCGCGATCAGCTTCCCAATCAATCGTCTGTTGTCAACGAATTCTGTGTAAATATCTCAGAATTAGTCACTTTGTTCAATATAGACTGAAAAAAATGAATATGCGAAAAAAAAAAAACTATAAAAGTCATCCAATGGCTTCTCTAGGAGACCTGCATTCAGATTCATTTTATTAGACCGAAAAAGCGAATAATCTAAGGGAGACATCGAAAAATTGCAACTGTATTAATTTTTTAGAGTGAGTAGAAGAAAAGAAGAAATTAGTTGCTGGGAAAAGAAAATCAAATACCTTTGCTATAGCCAACATTCGCTTTAATCTGCGAGATAATATGCAATGGATAATCAAAATCAAACTGATCGTGCAGGTATTTTAGGAAATTTGATCTTATTTGTCAATATTCGTTTAAATTGGATCCAGCAACAGAGGAGTCACCGGATAGTCAAGGATCGAAAATTTCACTATCTCGATCAAAATTTTGAGCTCTGCTCAGCCTCAGGAAATGCGTCAGTAAAGGCAGTTCACATAAGAAAATTAAATCCGTATGTTTTTTCGATTCCAAGATGAAAACGCACTTCCGGAAAACCCAAGAAGATAAGGACATGATTGAACAGACTCAATGATGAAATAGACTTATTAAAGTTGGCAGAGAAAGCTAACATCGTTCTGTCCATTGAATCTCTGAAAAAGCTGCATTTCTTTGATTGGTTATAAAATTTTCTAATTCGAAATACCAAACCTTCACGAAGTTATCAAATAAAAGATTTAATTAAATAAACGGAATAAGGAAAACTGGCTCTAAACTGTCGATTGTGTTTGGCCAAGACTTAAAGTTAGAATTCGATTTCATTGGTTCAATAATAACTCCGTTCTAAGCTCAGTTCGCTTTGTCAAGGGACTTTAAAGAGGAGTTTAAACACCGTATTTGTTCTTCTGATGCCATTAGCTGGGATGACTCTGATTTAATATCAGTATGCACATATTACGGAATGCTAAGAGCCAGTACCTTTGATTGTTAATCTTTAATCATAAGAAGTAAAATAGAACCGAAGTTTGAATATCAAAATGAAAGCTATTCTAATCCGAACAAGTATTGTAATGAAAACCGGAAAATTAACTTGGAAATCTGACATCAAAGCAATTGGACATGAAAACAATTGCCTTGTAAACGTTGTTGAAATCTCAAACTTAACATTAAACGGACGTATTTGATAAGAGAAAAATTATCTGCCTTCTTTTCTAAAGTTTTTAACATAGCTTACGAACTCCAACAAATTCAGTACATATCGATGAACAATAGCAATTTGTTATGCAAGTAGCACCTCTCCATAAAGTTAAATCTAGCGTATTTATCGATTTTGCCTCTTACTAACTCATAATTCTGCGAACTTCTGGATTTTCGACCTCCAAGTCCTCGCATTTTCAAAGCCATTTTTTCCTTGGCGATAATCCTCAAAAGTTTTCATCAAATCTTCCTGATTCTCCAAAACAAACGGTCCACGAGAAACAACATTCTCATTCAGAGGCTTTCCAGCTAATAACAAGAATTTTACTTCTTGATCTCTCGTAAAGACCTCTAGTACATCACCATCGCCTGCTTTCAAAACTATGGCGCTATTTTCGGTCCCTTTCTTCCTCTCAAAGCCAAAGTAGCCCTCTCCTTCATAAACATAGCACAACGCATTCCATTCTTCCGGAATTACTTGCTCTAATTTAGATCCTTTTTGGATCGTAATATCCATATAAAACACCGGAGTCCTTGCATAAATAGGTCCTTTTTGCTTAATCCAATTAGAGTTAGACTCCCAAAGGGCATAACATATAAGATTTACTCCAAATGCTTCTCCCGAGATGAGCTTAATTTTCACTCCGTCTTTCTCCACGATAGGAATAGTGTCAGCTTTAAACTCTTGATAATGAGGCTCGCAGAATTTTTTGTCTTTCTCTAGATTAATCCAGAGTTGGAAGCCGATGGATTCCTCTTCAGCTGATGCCGGCATTTCTGCATGTACAATACCTAAATCCCTCAGATCAGAGAACATACAACAGGAAATAATTCACCTTTGCCAGCGGTCATCCATTGGAGGTCACCTGCGTCGATTCGCCCTTTATGTCCTTTGAAGTCCTCATGGAAAAAGCTTCCTTTTTGCATGTAAGTAACGGTTTCGAATCCACGATGCGGATGGTCTGGAAATCCGGCTGGTAGCTTTACGAAAAAGTAGTCAAGCATGAGGAAAGGGTCTAAGCGTCTCAGTTCCGGGACACCTGGTCTTGGAGTTAAGACATTCTGAGATAGAAGTTCTTAGTTACCAATGATTCTTTTCACTTTTGCTCCATCGCCTTCAGGAACGATATTTGGATGGAAAATTTTCTCAATTTTTCTTAGTGAGCCTGTAGTGTCCTGTGAAATTGCTGAAAAGACGCTCAAAGCGAGGATTGATAATATGAAAATTTTCATTGCGATTCGCGTGATAAAATAGAAGCGCTCTGCTGGTTAAATAGGATACACAATTATTGATTCTTGAATAAAAGAATCACTCTAAAATTGAGATTGGTTGGGAAAGAAGCAGTAATCACGAGCGTTCTGAGAGCAGTGGAAATAGAGATAATTATGCTCAGACACGATGAAAGTTACTTCTAATTGGAAACTCCCATAGAAAGATGTTATTTAGCAATTACTCTTTCATCTTTAGAGAAATAATGAGGAGTTTACATTAGGTCCTCACCCCAAGTTTAGTATAACTGATCAAAATTATTAGTCTTTTCTCTTTGCTAATAGGAACTAAGCATAAAAAAGCCAATTCGTTCGAATTTTAGAAAAGAATATAGTCATTTGTTATCAATATATATCTTTACGGACTGCAAATAGTGTAACTACACACTCTATCAATCAGCGAAGGTAACAACAGTTTGTCGTTGGTGGCTTCTCATCATGCGGCCAAATTCATTCTTAAAATCATCAAAAAAGACACTGTTTCGCCATGCTACAAGAATAAAGAGTAACTAACAACGATTAATTTAGGTTTCGTGACAGAAAAAAATTACTCTTATCGGAATCAGCGCCAGAACAAACCAAAGCAAATGATTTTTTAATCCACAATCAGGCAAATCTGGAGGATAAATTGAACACCAATCCTAATTAGCGCAAATACCAGATTAGCTCATGTGGTATTAATCAGATTACCTTCCAAAATTGTAATAGCCAGCCAGAGTCTATCAATGCCGACACGCCAAGTGCAAGCAAACAACCTCTTAATCTATCAAAGGATAGATTTTCAGAGAGCAATCGTCCATATACGTAGAATAATATCGCCAACTACCAATTGTTAACGGTTGTAAATTATAAAGCAAGCAACAGCCAGTTTACGTCAAGAAATGCCGGTTTCTGAAGTGATACAATCAAACTCAAGGCGACTATGACAAATGACAGGCTAACAAACGCTTTTGTCCAATTTTTCACTAGATATCGCGTTAGACTCTGCACAAAAAATATGAATCCTTACCACATCCTCGCATGAATCGGGTTAAACGTTCTGCCGTCTGTTTTTCGTCCCTGCTGATAATCACCTCTTGTGTGCTACTCATCGTCGTAGTCGGATGACCAATAATCGCGATTTTCGATTGTTGCTGCCTTGATGATGTTAGGTTAAGGGATTTGAACGGCCTGTAGAGCTCGTCCAGCATCTGCTGGTAGTCATTGATTCGACGCGTAATCTCGGCGATTTTCGTGTCATTTGTGGTGATATCTTGCTGAATTTTATCTATCTATATATTATTTCTCACGTAAATCCTTCTCTACTGTATAGTATTTACTCTCGAATGCAGCATAATAGCTGATAGATGCAGCTTTACTGAATAAGGCGAATCTGGAGGACTGATCAACTGAATCCAAGTCTTCTTTTTTCTGTTCTCATGGATCGATGCCGACTCGAACACATGAGACCCATACTCTTTATCGTCAACATCCTTGCATTTGATCGTTATTTTCTTTAACGCAAGCTCATCGACTTTTCTATAAACACGATAAGTCCAATCAATATATGTTAATAATGCTGCACAGTTTAAAATTTTCATTCCAGATTGGTGATCGTAGGTTGTCGCTGATACGCGTTCGGAACTGCTGGTCGCCAACTTGGATCAGAACGTAAACAGGCTTGTCGAATTGAGAGCGGTATGACCCTCGATTTATTTCCGCTTCAAAGATATTGATCCAAAAGTAATTGTCACGCTTTTCTTTCTCAGATTTTTTGTTAACTAGTACAAGCTCTTCTTCCAATTGGCTGTGGAGTTTGTTTTCGACAGCGTAAAGCTGATTGAGTTTGATATTCTCAGTGTTTATCTTCGAGTTGAGAATTTCTTCGGCTTCGAGGAACACCTCGACCCAGTCTTTCAATTGGAACTCGCTGCGCTCGCCTTTTTTCACTTTAAGGAAGAGTTGCAGGAATACATCACGATCGACTTGTCCTCCAGCCTATAAGGTGAAAATATCAGATCATGAAGTGAACTTTTCAGTAAAATTGATCATTGCAGCACGAGATCAAGAGCTTACCTTCATATCGAGGATCTGAAGCAGCTGGTCGGGCAGGAAAATATCTTGTTTTATCTCTCTGTAACCTCTAATTGCATGCTGGATGGAGAGGGCTTTCATCTGGTAGTCTTCATTGATGTTTTCTGGAACGCGGGCTGATTTGCGTCCTTCAGGAGAATGAGTGAATTTCGAGGGAGATAATTCCATTGAATTTGGGCTGTGAGTTTATACAACGAAAAGAGAGGAGATATCGATCGAGGAAAAGTTCCCGAAATAAATTTATTAATAACGCAAATAAGCATATCTCTACAAAGGATACGGTTTAAAGGAACAAGTGTGACAAGAGATTGAGAATTAATATTCTGTCCTTTTTAAAATCGTATTTCGATGAGCGCTAATTGTTCCTTTTAGGAATTGATGTCGTTGATGGCGTAGTAGATTAGAAATGAGTGAAAAAAAATAATAATATTATATACATGTGGCCAGCGATCTTCACACGTATAGATTTCCAAAAAATGGAAAAGGGAAAGAAGGTCCATCGAGGAACTATTGAATTAATAAGTATAGTGTAGTGTATAATTCCTAATAGATATCATTTGGAGAGGCTATAATGTCCCGAAAGGACAGCAAAGAGAGATTAAGGTGCCTTGTTAACCTTATAGATCTGCCTAATGACTATAAGATCGAAGAAATCCAAAAGATATTTCAGGTTTTTGGTGAGGTTGAGGTTCAAGCTGGAAAAAAAAAATGACCCAGAATTTAAAGAGCTTCAAGTGTGTGAAAAAGCAGAAAGATATCTTGGCGAATCTAGGTAAATCACATCGAGATAGTAACCCTGAGGGCAAGATCACTCAGGTATTGAGTGCCTACTTCTATGAAATTTGCACCTTTTCTGCAAAGAAGCTTTAAAAGAGTTTCTTTTGAAACTCCAGCAGTTTAGCCTTCAAAAGAAACCGGCTTTAGAAAATAAGGACAAATTTACTCCGTATTGTAAGAGAGAGTCTGTTCTTTGTTTTCTCGGAAGATGGGCTCTCATTTGGTTAGTTTGCTCGATTTTCTTCTGAGCTATTGAGATATCTGAATTTGGCTTTGAAATTTGCCTTCTTTACTTGTGCCTATAAATAAGAAATTGTAAATTGTCTAACAGATAAAAAATGTTCAATGCCTAAAAGAATACTAAAAGACTCATTTTTAAGCTAACTAAGCCTCACTAAAAGGGAAGCTAAGGACCATGATTCAAATATATTCTGGATTAGAAAGTGGCTAAAATGCTCATAAATTTCTACAAGAAGACGGTGCTTATTCAAAATAATCAGGACCACTGATCATTTGTTAGATTTCTCAGGATGAATTAAAACTTAATGAATTTTTCTAAATCATGAAATTAGTATTTCTTGGAGTGGCAATTTGTTTGTTTTCTATAGAATAATTTCCTCTATTTCGACAAAAAAACACAGCAGATATAAAGGAAAGAGAGCTTTCTTAATTAGAAATTAAATATGATTATTTCTTATTTATTTCCTTCGATTTCTATTCATTGATAATCAAACTTCTTAATTTATTACCCTTCCCCTTTAGATTCGAATTTCATCCTTAGTTAAATGAAGCAAACTGACTTGATGGCTACATAAATGAGTTAACAGATCATTACAGTGTTAAATTGTAATATTTTACTTCCGTCTGTGGTGGTGCTAGTAAAGAGCACTTTCCCAGTCTTGAAGTCCAGCAATTTCACTGTCTTATCTCCAGATGTACTCGCGATATAATCTCCCTCTGGACTCCATTTCACGCAGCTGATGTAGCCTGAAATATTTTTAAATGAATTAGCAATAATGCTTCATTAAATCCTACCTACCTGTATGAACTCCATTAAACGTTCTGACAAATCTTGATGATACACGTTTATCAAAAATCTTGATAATCATATCCTCCCCACCTAATACCACCAAATTTCCATCGTTTTGACAAACATCCATCCCCAGCGTCTTTTCTAGAAGAAAAAAACGTTGTACATCACTATATCAAAACGAACAACAATAGCAGTAATCTCGCAATCAAAAGCAATAGATAAGATTCATCTCTTTTCAATTTGTTAAAAATTGATGTTACTTATATGTCTATAGGGATTTAGAGAAGCAAGCATAGACTGAGCAGCATTTTCAGAAATTTGGATCGGCTCCTTTAACATGAGACGTTTCTTCTCCGCATCGAATATTTGAAGAGAGTTAATACCATACTTCACGAACAACAAGGACTCACCAGTATTGGTGCTCCATCTGAGGCGGCCATATTCATCTAATTAATTGGCTTGAAAATAAAAAGAGCGATACAAACATTAATCACCTAATTTGCCCATGCTCACAAAACAGTTAGTATTGTCAGTGGACACTTCTGATATTAAGCAGTTTCCAACACTATCCATAGTGGCGATTGTCTCTCCAGATTGGTGAAACTCAAAACTCGTAACGTAGTTTACTGAAAGATGAATAATCAGGATTTGAGGGAATATTTCGACTACCATATTTTGTGGGATATTGCGACGGCCATTTCGTTTTTCTCAATAGCTTCAACTCATAGGTATTCTTTTGTATAGAATAACCAATATTGTATAAATGGTAAGCTGTCTTCCGTCCAATAGGGATTGCACCAAGAATATTCCCACGAGGATTAAATGTAATGTCTCCGTGGCCGGTTACTAGAGCAGGGTATGTATGATCAATCAAAAAAAAAACGAAAAAGGAATGATTTTAATGAGATGTAGAATAAAAAATTTGTGGACTATTTCTTATAACTGTTTTACCTCCGCTAACTTCCTCATTAGAGTAAAATTTCCTGACTCTCTCTCGTGAAAGGTCAAATAATTCCATGCTGGCAGATTTATCGCGATTATGGTTCAGTGAGACGAGCAAGCTCAACTCTGGGATCATTTTTAAATGAGTCCAGCCTCCTAAAAAAATACATGGATTTAATTTCTCTAAAAAACGATGAAAACACCTTCTTTTAATTGAGCTCCTTTAAATTGAGCGTAGTTTTTTCTCGTTTTGCAATCAACAATGTTAATGGTGTTCCTAACATTTGAACACCAAGCGAGAAACTTCCAAGATGTGGTTATTAGCTCATCTAATAGACAGATTAGAAAAAAGATGTGGTTAACAGGAATAATTAGAAGCATGGGTGTGCATCAAATCGTCACACCAGAGTATAACCATAATTAAAAAAATGGAGTTACCGGTAGGCAGGGGTTTCTTGCTTGAGGCACCGGTCGACACATTACTTTTAGTCTGTTTTGACTCTCTGAGGCCCTTGAAAGCTTTGGGATCTGATATCTTGCTCTGTTTTTTTGACAGCATGGTTTTTTTACTTTTTGATTGGATTCAAGTGGGAATTTAATTTTTGATGTTACAATTCACAGAGCACAATTAATTCGGTGAGTACATATGCAAGCAGGTTGAAAAGGCAGATTCGATGCGAGCTAATCCCAACCGGAGCAAAATAGTAGAAAACGTAAAATGTTCGTCCAGCTTTCTCAGTCAAACTAATTAATACCAACTTTTCTTAATTTTGTTCATGTGCTGTCGCATATCATCTCAAGGCCAATCTATGCTAGTGACAATAATGTCTCATATGGCATGAAATATCAAAATGGGATGTGTTATCCATATGGGAAGGGTTGCTAGAGTTTTTTTCCACTATAGGCTGATTTTCTGGACTGTTTCTCATTTATTCTAAAGCGCAAAGAAGCAGAGGAAAATCCGTTCACATATGATTAGTGTATCAAGACAAAGTACTAAAAACTAGATTCATTTGGAGATTCATTTTATTGTTTTGTTAATGAGTCTTACTGCATTTCAATATTAATTATCTTAACGTGAGAGCCATAAACAAAAGATAAATGAGAGCCTGATATATAGGGACTTACTGTGTGGTTAGAATGATCACATGAGAAAGAATAGCGAATAGTCAAGTAGCTACTACCATTTTAAAATTGTTTTTGGTGCTATAAGCTTTAAGAAAATAGGTAACAAAACATTGGTGAGAGGAAAAGTGATCAACAGTTGCAGAGATTGCAATTCTTGAGGGTTCAATGATGTGGTGGGGTTGAAAATAAATAATTATTTTAATGGTGCTGTAAGAAGATTATTAAAACAAAACAAATTTTGATGGTACTTCATCATTAGAAGCCTGCTAAATTCTCATTTTACGTCAATGGATTGATTCTCTACCTTAATCTACTTTCGTCCTACCACTTGAAGAAAAGACTATCTCAATATTCTTGTTTGACTCTCAGAGCTTCCCAAATAAAATTCGTTTGGAAGATAAATAACCTTTTACTGCATGAAAAAAAAACACACGCCTTTATATTGACTTTCAATAAAATGCACATTGCACCACAATGCACCTATTCTCGGTATATTTTCCATATGATTATTCGAGTTTAACTATTAGCATGAGTTTTTAAATCTCTAATTAAAATAGATAAAAGCCTTCTTCTAACCTGACTTGTTCTGATTCGAATGAAATCTTTAAACATTCAAAAAGAAAAAATCCATCAGTCTCAATGGTAGACTTATCCAAACTTTCAGACCAGGCGATCTTCAACGAATTCTCTAGACGATACAAAAGTGCTACTGACCCTAAGAAAAACATAGTACTTCTAGGTAATCTACATTCATTTACCTAAGATATCTACACGAACTTTAGGGCCTCCTGGCAGTGGTAAGGGAACCCAAGCTCCTAGGATAGCTAAGGAATACTCCCTCTGCCACGTTGGTATGGGAGATCTTTTGAGAGCCGAACTCAACAGCGAAAGCAAACTTGGTCAGAAGATAAAATCTACTATGGAGAAAGGATATTTAGTCGACGCTGAAGATGTGGTCGAGCTGATCAAGAATAAAATGTCCGAGTAAACTGCTCAATGGTTCTATTAGAGTCTGATATCATTAGTCCTGAGTGTAAAAAGGGAATGATTTTAGATGGGGTACCAAGGAATATGGAACAAGCTAAGAAGCTTGATGAAATGTTTGCTCAGTATGGAACTAAAATCAGCAGAGCCTTCGAACTCCAAGTGCCTGATGATGGTGTTCTGGTTGAAAGGCAAGTTATCATATGAACCATCTTTAACCGTAATTAGAATTGAAGGCAGAAGGATCCATCCGAGCAGCGGCAGGATTTATCATACGAAACACAATCCTCCAAAGAAAGAAGGAAAAGATGATGTAACAATTAATTTCAAGGGTTTGACATCTAATCATCGTACCATTAGGTTACAGATGAAAACCTAATCAAAAGAAAAGATGATAATCGTGGAGCTCTCAATAAGAGACTTGAAACTTATACAAGGTTCACAATTCCAGTCCTTGAATATTACAACAAGTATTTTTTGTTCCACATGTTACCGTTGATTGGTTTTTACAGACGGGGTATACTTTCGATTGTGGATGCTAGCCAGAAGATTGATGATATTTGGAATGATATCAAAAAGCAGCTCTCTTAAATAGAGACGCAGCTTGTATATAGACAAAATGAGCAGCGAAAATTAAAGGATTAATTCGTTTTTTAATTGAATCAAATTTTTGAGATGTCTATGAAACCAAGCAAATAAACACTGGGAACCCTATACATGAGAGGAAAGGTTAAGATAATAGATAATATCGAATCCATTACTAATATTAATGTAATACAAAATAACTCAGTTCTCCTCTTTGCCCGCCCCTTGATGGGAAATTAGAAACAATGGCATCAGATAAGCAAAAATTATTCATACAAACGTTTCTAAGTCAATTAATGAAATTTTAGTTAATGAGGGCCGAGCAGCGATTTAGCTTGATATAAGCTGACTTTGTTAATTGATCCTTAATTCAAAAAGAACAGCTATAAAGTAATTTATATTAGTGAAATAATTACAAAGTTAACAATATTTTTCCAAAAAATCGAAACAAAACAAATTTTCCTAGCTTTGGGTACTGGCAGTATCTAATTTTCTCAGTTTGGTCGCAAGCTTTTTGGGTGATGTGTTTTTTGAGTTGAAAAGTCAGCTTTCCTTTGCTTGAGTCTGCAAAAAGGAAATGATATAGGGTGTATACATAATTCCAAACTCGTATTTTTTTGTTCTGAGAAAGAGAAAACGTTCGCTTGGAACAATGAGAAATGAAATAGAACGAACAGATGAATTTCTAAAAATTCATTTCTGCTATTATGGTACAGACATGTAATATGTCTTTGTCGCATGATGATAGTTGAACTTATATTTGAAAGCAAAAAATCATAAGAATATTACACGGTTTCTTCTAAATCAGATCAAAAATCTTGTTTAGAAGAGATTCATACATCAGTTTGTATTAGTATTATTGGAATGCAATAACGAAGATAATAACAATCGAACGAAATAAAAAGTTTATGAATGAACTGAATTAAATATCGAATCCTTGAACTCTTTAATTTATTTGTCCTTTTCCTTATGCAACTTTTATTTACATAAAACAAGTAATTTTTGAGAAAATGGAAAATGTTTCAACTACCTGATTGATAATAGTATTTTATGATAAGGAGAAGTATACTATTTCAAATAGGGTAGGCTTCTGGATCCCGAAATCAGCTGCCTGCAACAACATTTGAAGCAGATACTAAATATCTGACTTCCTAGTATATACTATTATTGCTTCATCGATATTAGTTAACCTAAGTAAGAATAGCTTTTGTTAGATCAGCACATAACAAAGCAAGAAAAGTATTTCTTATTGCAATAGTGTTAGAAAAATCTAGTTTGCTGTTGGGGGTATATCTTACTAATACTAATCAAATTACTTTAATCAGATTGAAAAGAAAGTGTAGACGAGTAAAAAAGGCAGACATCTGCTCTTATTTCAATTAGTACGAGATAGCATTCAGTGGATAGACTTTACACGAATGAGTCCTTTAAAGCGTTTTTTGGCCATTGGACGGCCAAAAATCAACCAACACACGTTTGAAAGACTAAAGTATTATCCAACCGAAATAATCAGAAGTTAAGATCGACAGTAGGAATGGCATATGACCAGGGCGTCTACTTTTTTGGACAATGGTCTCCACTTTTTAAAGCATTCCTTCCAGATCCCGAACCTTTGAAAAACATTGGCAGCTTACGAAAAAAGTTGGCTGTTATGAATGATGTCAAATTGTTACATTGAGGTCATTCTGCCTGCACTGTATGCAATGCAACAAGCGCTAATCACTTCTACATGAATATTCGTCATGGAAAATTTATGAATTAGATTGAGTTTCGAAAAGTCAAAGAATGCTTGCTATTCATTGGTCTATGTGAACTTTTCGACTTCATTAAATTGCTTGAATCATGTAAGGAAGAGAATTTTCATCCTGATTGAATTTGTCTAACTTCACTTTCCGGATCCATAAACTAAAGTACGAAAAAATCTAATGGCTTGCCCAGTCAATCATGGAATGCTTTGCTAACCTGCGCATATTACGATTTTCCCATTTATACAGAATTCTATTTAGAAAGTTTATGAAAACAAAAACCCAAAAAAAAAAAATCGGTGTATCTGTGTCAATGATCCTCCATCTTCTATACCTGCCTAATTACCTTCGAATGGAGGAGATTTTGGATAGAAACTCATGCTTCTGGTCATTTAACGAAAAACGCTCATTATGAAGAAGTTTCAAACAACAACATAGACTATCATCTCAAGGTTCTAATCGAAATAATCATTATCCAAGATCTTCTAGTTCACTAATGGCAGCTAACTTCATCAAAATGAGCTAATTGCTTGTTAGCCACAAGTATCGTGCGTTTTTCTATATAGATACAGTAATTAGCATATTATCAAATAATTTACCAGATCCTACTGAACTCTGATTACGAAATCCTTATAATCGATAAAAAAGTTTAACAATATATCAGTTGCTTATCCTATGGAAAAAATTTTCATTGAGGAAGGAGACCTCAATGTGACTCACAACGCTACCGATAGCCACGAAAATGCAGAGCACGGAGAACATATGCCAGGAGAAGCCCTTATAGCATTATTCGTGTTTGTTGGACTCTTAATTGGATGCGTTTTCCGCGAAATCAATAAAAAGCTGAAAATCCCTTACACTCCAGCGATACTGGGAATAGGAATCATTCTCGGAATTTCCGTTGACAGCCTTGGGGTAGTAGGTCAAGCAACCGAGTTAATGAGCGAAATCAATCCTCATGGTATTGTTATGGTGTTTATCCCAACTCTAATTTTCGAGTCTGGTATGAATATCGAATGGTTCGTCTTCAAGAAAGCTTTTGTTAACATCCTCATCCTCGCAGGTCCTGGTGTCCTCTATGGAGCTATCTTACTTGCCGGAGGTCTTAAATGGATAATCGGCTACACTGACGATGAGCTTAGCTGGGCCGGAGCCCTGACACTTGGTTCGATCATCAGCACAACGGATCCAGTGGCCGTCGTTGCGCTCCTAAAGCAATTGGGAGCACCCGTCCCATTGAACACGTTGATTGAAGGAGAATCGCTGCTGAATGATGGTGTTGCTATGGTGTTCTTCTCGCTGTTCGCTTCAATGGCAAAGGGAGAAGCTACATCTCCACTGACAGTCATCTGGAACTTTATCACGCTCGCTGGTGGCGGAACACTACTCGGTATTATTACCGGTGTTCTTGGCACATTGTGGCTAAGACGCGTGCTGAGAGATTCCGTCCTGGGAATCACGCTTACCTTCATCATGTGCTATCTCGCTTTCTTCGTTGCGGAGTTCATGGGATACAAAATCTCTGGGATATTGGCCATTGTGTCTCTCGGACTCTTCATGTCAGCCTTCGGCAAAACCACCGTTGATCCAGAAGGCGAGCATTCATTGCACGCTGTCTGGGCTTGGGTGCAGTATGCTTGTGAAACTCTCATCTTCTTGCTTACTGGCTGTCTCATTGGTTTGTTCATTATCCACAGACCTCCTGGAACGATCACTACCACTGACTGGAGCGACATGCTCATCTTTTACATAATCATGATGGCCGCTCGTATGATCATGATTGTCACCTTTATGCCAATCCTCAGCAAAAACGGCTATGGTCTCACCTGGAAAGAGTCTTTGGTCGCCTGCTACGGAGGACTCAGAGGTGCTTTGGGTCTCGCTTTGGCTCTGATGGTTGCTGTCGACGATGGTTTCAACATTAGAATGCGTGAACTCGTGCTCTTCCACATGGCTGGTATGGCCACAATCACACTACTGTTGAACGGCACGACTTGCTCAGCCCTCGTCCGTTATCTCGGCATCGTGCAAGAGTCAGAGGTGCGCGATAAAATCAAAAAGAATCTTATGGCAGAGCTTCTCGTTGAGTCTGGCACCAGACTCGAAGAGATCAAGAAATATAAATACCTTAATCTCGCTAATTGGGAGAAAGTCCGAAAACTCGCAGGTATCGACGATATGCTCGCAAAAGTCCAGAAAACTCCGCAAGGGAAGGTCGACGTCCGAAATGAAGCTGCCTATAAAGCGTTCAAAGACGAAGATATCTACGCTGAGTCAAGATACCGTCTCTTGAGGATCATGAAAGGGTTAGTATGGGAGAAATTCGAAGAGAATCAAATCACAGGCCCTGCAACGAGACTTCTCAACGAAGCTGTAGAAATCAGTCTCGAAGCCAATAATAAACCCATCGCAATTTGGGAGTTCCTGTACTCTGCCTTCGTAAGCAACAAAACGACAGCTCTCTATTTAAAGGTCAAGGACTGGATTATAATTGGCCCACTTGCAAAGAAATACGTTGCGAATCACCTTTCTTTCCTATATCAAGTCGTTACTACTTTCATCATTATTGCTGAGGAAGTCATAGAGCATCACGAAGACATTCCTCTGAGCAAAGAACACATCAAGGTCGTTGTTGAAGAACTCGAGAAGAATCGCATTGATGCTAACAATTACATCATCTCTATTCAAGACCAGTTTGCTGAACTCATTATCAACGTTCAAATCAAGCGCGCTGCTTATAACATTCTATTCTTCCAACGCCAGAAACTCGATCAAAACCTCAAGGAAGGACAAATTGAAGAGAAGGAATACAATGACCTCCGACGCGATATCGACAGGAGAATTGTCAGTTTAGAAGAATCACTTTCGTTCGAAGACTGGAACGCTCCAACCTTCGACGATTTCGTTATGCAGTTCCCAATTTTCTCCTCGCTCCGAAGAGAAGAAATTGATTTGATCAAAGGAAACGCGCAAATCCGAATTTTCAGCAACGGAGAACCTCTCTACACTCGAGGCGCTAAAGTCGGTGGTATCTTTGTCGTTACGAAAGGCATCGTGAGACAATACTTCGACCTCGAAAAGAACAGCACGAAGCACGGCCTCGGTAGTATTCTCTCATTCAGTAACATCGTCAGCGAAGGAAACGTGGCTCTTGGAAATTGCGTTGCTTTAGGAGAAGTTCAAACACAATTTATCAGCGCCAGTGTCCTGCAGGATGTTATGAGGCGAAACCCTGAATTTGAAGCGATGTGCTACAAAAACTCGCTCTATCAATTCGTGAAATCCGATCCTCAGACCGCAGGAGATCTCGCAAGACTCGATGAGCAGAACACTCTCAATTTTGCGACTACAGCGAGACTAGTTAAGATAGAAAAGGGTATTAAATTCCAAATAGCCAGTGGCGGGTACTTGTTCAGCGGAGACATGAAGAAACTTAATACTGGCCTCAGGATTAACAGACCTTGCTTCATTTATCCGTCATCTGATGAGTATTCATCTGATGGTAACACCGTGTATCTCGCTTTCCAAGAAGATATCAGTATTTATGACACCAAGAGAAGCTCACTTCACGCGCAGAAGGTCTCGTATCAACTTCCTCCAAAGGAAAGTGTTCGCAGAGAAAGCTATAGAGCAGGGTTTGAGGGTCCAAGGAAATCTAAGCGTTCGATTCTGGAGGATCTTGACCGTGAGCAGGAAGTGACGAGGAACTTCCAGAATATGTACAAATCGGGCCCGAAGTACGGGGAGAAGACAGTTAGGACTAACAAAAACCAGGATGATTTCATGGCTTAAATGAGAACTAGTGCAAAGCCACTCCGTTAAAAATGGTTTATAGTCTCACTATTAAACAACTTTCCTTCGTTATATATTCATTATTTTCGTAGGTAAGGTAGTGAGTTAGTCCATAAAATAAAATAGACTTGATATATTGTGGAGAGGCTTTTCTAATAGGTAAGACGAAACATACTTGGATACACAAGCAATGAAAGAATATATGCAAAATAACCGCTGTTTCGTGTTTCGTGTTTGATCTATCTCAAGGATGATCTCAATTATTACATGCAAATAAAAAGTTACAAACTGTATTCTTTTCTTTTGAAAAGATAGTGACGTTAAAATTTGGAAGAACAAAAAATAAAAATACTTAGAATCTATACGACTATTATGAATGCCCTGGAAACGGTGGATTCGCCAACTCCAACTGGTCATCGAGATTGTTTTCATCTTCTACAGTGACCATCTGAGTTGCAGAGATAACTTTAAGTACAGCGAGTTTTTTCGATTGTCTAGTGTCTATTTGCAAGACTTGTGTGATCGGCTAAAGGGAGAAATAAATTATGTGATTAGAAATCATAGGGGCACATTTATTTACCTTTCTACAAAGGAAGCATTCTCCTGTTGCCTTCCAGACCTCTAGTGAACAGTCATAGCAAACCCCTAATTTACATACAGATTCAGTCACGAAATTGATGAATAAGTTTACCTCCATGTCCACACTCCATAAAAACAGCGTCGGGAACCTTATCAAAGCAAACCAGACATTGAACGACTGATTTTTCCGCGACTTTAACCCCTTCTTCCTCTTGTTTTAATTGCAGTTTAGGTTTCATATCTTGCTTTATTTCTTCCTCTATATTCTGTAGCAAATTCTCTATATCCTTGCGTTCCACTTGAAAAGAATGAAACATCGCCATTCTATTTGAAGTTGGTGGGTGCTCTATCTCTTTCGCCTCTTCCATCTCCTTCACTTCATCTCCATCCATCGCCTTCTTGATTTTCACCTCTTTCGGCTGATCCTCTGTGATTTTAGTCAAATCTAACCTGATTTTATGCTTTTCGAACTTCACGGGTTGGTTCGTTCCCTCCTCTAACACTGGTTTATTCTGAAGATCCTTGAAAAATTTGGGAACATCATTCGTTGTTGGATTCAGTTCCCTTCGATAATCATCTAGCACGTGTATGCTCTTCTCTCCGTCTTTTTCTTCGTCAGAATCAGTGAGTCTATTTTCGAAGACATAATCGCCTCGAGGAAAATACTGCTTCTGAGGTTTCGTCTCAACAGCTTCGCTATATTGCAAACGAGATGACAGCGGTGGCTCCATTCTATCGGTATCTAGCTTGCCCACACCCTGTGTTAAATCATGGATCCGTGCACTGAGTGATGGCCGGTGAAGTGAAGCAATAAGTGGAGAGTGGCTTTTTCTGCTTCTTGTTGTATTTAAACGATCAGATAGCGCACCTGACTGTAATTGGTCTCCTCCTCTCGATCGGGATGAAAGCGCACCCAGCAGGTGCTCTCGAGCGCTGAGGAGTTCCGTGAGCTCGGTTTGTCGATGTGTAGTCGAAGGCATGTTTTGGTAACCGTAGTCAAAGGAATTTGTTCTCAGCCTTGTTTTCTGGGCTGCAATTGAAACATCATTAATGCTACTGCATCTATTTTGATTTTTTTTACTTAAAATGGTTTTGAGTACAGTCTCTCTCTTCAGATCTTCCTTCTGAGCTTTATATTCGTTTTCACTAGCACGCTTGAAGTAGGTTGAAGAGGCTTTCATCTGAAAAAAGTGAAGCAGCGATTAGAAGGTCAAAGAGATGTCGAGATTCTACCAGAAATTTCGGAATATCGAATAGTTCGTCCTTTGGCTTAGTGACTGGCTGCTCTGGAACTAAGCCTCTCATTGCTGGAACGACTTCGGCTAGTTGCAGTTGCGGCTCGTCTTCTTCAGCGTCTGATTTCGAAAAGTACTTGCTATTTACAAAATAAATCAGAAACTTGTTGCTTTGAAAAAATTATGATTACAGGAGGTCTTTGTAAAAAACAATCGTCACCAAGAGACACACGACGTTGTAGACTGCAATCGGAAGAAATAGGATAAAAAAATATCCTATTTGAAAGCGTTAGATGGACGATGCTTTAAGAGTTTCATACTCATCTCTCTTCTCCTCAAATCTTCAACGAAATGCAAAGAAAAATCTTCATGGTCGTTTAAGAAACCCAGCAGATGGATAATAAAAACGCACGAGAGCACAGTCGTTCCCGCGATGAATAAGAAAACCCAAAGGGAGCCTTTAACTAGCATTAAGCACTCAAATGAGATGGGTATTTAGAAGGCAGCGTTTACATTCCATTGAGTTTCCTTCTCCGCAAATATAGAAACAGAATTTGCTTATAATCATCAATGAGACAGCAAGAGTCACCCCGATCATGAGAGAAAATAAGACCCAGTAGCTCCAGAATACCTCTCTCCAAGGCATTTTCAAAATTTGATCGATTTTCAGCACGATATTTAACACCTGCAACTGAATGAGAAGACGGACAATCAGAGTCGTCAAAGGCCAGACTTTGCAAAATTCGCCTCTTTTGATATAATCGAAAATAGCTTTGAGTATCGTGAATATAATGTAGGGAAGGAATGCATAAGTCAGCTTGAAAGTGCTCTCATTGATGTATAAGATGATAAAAATCTGGAGAGAAAGGGTTTTAGTCAAAAATATTTTAATGTTGCTTCAATGAATACCTTTGTTATTGAATTAATGATCGTTTGAATTATGTCCAGTATCTTCCTGCTCCTGTAATGCATTAAAAATATGAGGGAAAAGGCGAAACGAGCGCATTACATTTGGATCTGCGAATTGAATTGGACGAATAACGTATAAAAATCCACCGCCCAAAGGAAAATAATCACGTACATGGTCGAAATGTTCCATTTCACTGCAGCTAACAGATACAAGCTCACAAACAACGACACAATTTGATATTTGCAATATTCTTTCAGAAACAACTGGACTTCATAGCCAGGAGGAAGTTGTTCAGAATGTTGAGCGCGAGATACCGACCTCCGAGCGCTTTCATTGTTCTGATTGTTTTCAGCGATAACCGAGTTCTGATCATTCTGATTATCTGGGCCAATCTGGTTGTCTTCTTCGTTCGGCTGAGGGTTATTTATCTCGATTGCTTGTCCATTTCCATTTTGAAGGACAGAATTTGCATTTTGTTGGGAGTTTTCTTGCTGCTGGTGTACAGGCTGCTGAAGGCTGCTGCCTTCAACAGGAATTCTATGAGTGTCTAAACGAATTGTCAGTCTAAAATCATATTAAGAATGCAATTGCCTTCTGCTGGCCGCAGTTGGGTCAAATAATGATCAATATTTTTGCTTTCTTCGCTCATGTTACTCCTTACAAAAGGTTAGACATACGCAGTTAAATCTTTGTACTCGTTCACCGATTGCTCTTCATAATCAAGATTAAAATTCACTCCATAGGGCTTATAGCTTCGAAGACTTTCGTTCTCAGGCATATTTTTCGAATCCTCTGACACTGAAATGTAAGAAGATATTAATCAGAAGCCGATAGGGAAGTGAGCTGTACTTCTCTCTGGATTTTCTTCATTATCGGTTTGTCTTTTTTTGTACCTTTCGAGTTCAATTGGAGACGCCAAATGCCCATGAAGTGTTCGATCCTTTGAACCCTCATGTTTGTTTTCCTCGTCGTTCTATAGATTCATTAAAAGGAATCATGATTTCACATACATAAGCGTCGCTCTGCATTGATTAGGCGTTCTACTCTTTGAATTTATTATTTAAAAAGCAGGGTTTTTGAACTATACTGGTGAAAACAAACATAAAATTTATTGTGTTATGTTGCTAAATGCTACGGGAATTTCACTACATCTGTTGGAACCCTTTTTCTTTGAATTGATGAAACCGAGAACTTGCTACTTAGTTTCATTGATAAAGAGCCTTCCTGCATTCCTAACAAAGAAATTAAACTCTCTTATTGATTTCAACTACAAAGAAACGATTTGAATTATAATTAGATATAATTACTTTAAGATTCGTGGGATACTTATGCAATGATAAAGGCTGCTGATATACAACAGTAACCAGCAGAAATCGTGGCTTATGAACATATAAAGAAGTTTAAACTTAATTATTCATGAGTAGTACTAACAGTTAATAAAAATAGCTGATTAGATGTTATTAAGGGTAATTATATGCATAATAGTTCGTTTATTAGGGAGAACACTAGAGTGTTCTGTATTTGGCAGTGAGTCTGCTGCCTTTTGGACGATGGTTCTTTTCGTCCTCGTTCCTGCTTTTTTTCTTGTGAGTCCATTCGTAGAGATCAGGGTTCTGGACTCTCTGGACTTCAGCAACAAGCTCAATAGTTTGCATTATATTGTGATCGCTTTCGACATTTACTGTATGCTCGGTCTGCGGCATTCGTGCTTCGGATTTTTTTGAAAATATATCGGCGTAGTAATAAGAAGATGAGACACCCGATTGATATGGCGGGTTTACGTGAATTCGCTGCTTGTTAAGTATGCTGAACATTCTGGCTACCGTCGTAGTGACCGAAGTGACTCTATTGAGCATGCTTTTCGAGGATAGCAACATCTTGCAGAGAATATATATATTCTAATTGTCTGGAAAAAGAATTTATCTAAAATAAAGAGAACATTCGCTTAGATAACTACCTAAAAAACTGCTGAACGAAATCACACTAAACGGTAGAAATTCACTATCCAGATGCTTTTGAAATGTTAGAACACTGCATAGTGCTTTTGTTGAAGCTAAGAGGATATAGGTTTTCTATACTGTGAGGACTCTTGGTAAAGAGAAATGAAATTTTCTCCTAATGAAATAAATCGTATTGCTCCATGGTGATTCCGGAAATCGGCAAATATATTTGTTAAGGAATGCTATTGCATTCGTCAAAATATGAGTGTATAAGAGGACAAAATCAAAACTTCCCGCTGATGATTTAAAACTACTGCTCATATGAATATGTATTGTGAAGTTTTAATAAGTTAACAATTCAGTAGATATCCATGGTTATGAAAGAAAGATGTTTCTATTTATTGTGCGCTCTTCTGCATTCGAAAATATATGGATCCAGTTAGTTTTGAGAGGATTTTAGAAATTTTGCTCCGTTCAATTTTTCGATCAGATAGAACCAGCAAATATTGAAAAATGCAGTTAGAATTTCTCGCGAATGAAGCTTATGTGTTTTTCATACTGAAATAAGAAGCTCATTGAGTTCAACATTTAATATCGGAGAATCGGGTCAATTAAGTCTGAAGAAAATAAAAATCAAGTCATCCTATTATATTTTCACGATTAGATTGATTATTCAATTTTCAATATAATGCAGCCATACAATATCCTAGCGATTATCTCTTTTTCATATATGTGAGTATTTGGTGCTGGCTGACTTTTACCAACCTACCCTATTCTACTCTTAGCGATGTATACGTAATACTCAATCTGATTTTTTTTTTTATTTACTTACTTTGACGTTAATATAAAATCAATGTCTATTTGATCCACGTAAAATGGCAATCACAGCTCAAATTGTTTACAGCCTTCAAGAGACACAAGCTCTACTCTCGAAGTTTGTTAGATTTTTCGGACCAAGCCTTAGACTCCAAAGATCGGCAATTACAAATCCATGAAGAAATGAATTAAATAACCAAAAAATCAAGACTACTTACCACCCTGAAATGGTTAGAAATACCTATTCAGGTAAGCATTATAATGAACTTTGGTTTTGCATTCTCTAATCCGCAACTCAATAAAATACTTATAGCATTTAAGTAAAGTTTTGTGCTTTTGAATCTACTTCGCCCGATGACATTATATCGCACGCAATCAAAAAACAATAAATCAAAGTTTTTAGAATAGAATTGGAGAACATGCCTTCTCCAGTGGCCGCCATTGATGAGACCAAATTCTGGCTAAGGAGATTTAACATCGGAAATATACTCATTTTTGATTTCCGAATAATTTTTATGAGTTTGCTTGACGTATTTCTTTAATTTATGATATTGACTCGAAATGCTAATTTATTACCTCATGCTAGCAGATATCTGTATCTGTTTTTTTTAGTTATTTACCTGGATCCACTTAGATTCTTATGTCTGCAATAATATTGTTCAGATGCGCCTGTGGAGCCAAGTGACTTCCAAGTAATTCCTTTGATAACTTCTGGATTTATTTAGCAGTCTAGGGTTGATGGATAAAATCGTATCTCCCAGCCTCAAATAATTGAGTATATCTCTTAAAATCGGGCTAAGGTTGATCCTGTAAACACGGTGATTCTCTTCGCCATGCCAATTGGAATGATTAGATATGATTTTTAATTTGGTTTCGCTTGCGTATTCGTTAATGAAATAAAACTCTAAAATAGAAATTTGCTTGCTGACTTGGGTTTTGAACTAAAGTGAACCTTCGATCAGTGTACAATCCAAAGTCTCTATTCTTGAAAGCGCTATCATTCGACGGGATGCGCATCGCCCTTTATGTGCTCACAAACTTTCTCTGAGAGTGAGGTGCAAGAATTCTGACGGATTGATGAATGAATTTCAGACTTTGTAACTTATTTTAGATTTCTAATTCTATTCCATGCTTTTTCAACGTTCATGGTCCTTGATGAAAATTGTTTTATGGAATTAATCTCATCTCTTAGGGATTATAATTACATACAAAAGTTATCCAAAATTAACAACGCAATGATTAACTTCAAACCCAGAAAGTATCTCATCATCGATCCTAAGCAAGTCCTTGCTGGAGAGACAACGACAAAAGTAATTGATTCAGGCGACTTAGTTATCACGGAATTTGATGACGGAATCAGTCTTGTGCTCAAACAAGGAGCTTCTCAAAAAGCTAACAGATGACCATGAGTATGAGCTTGTATTCAATTCTCAACTCACAGAAGACGAGCAACTTGATCTTCTGAACTGTTTAGACCAGGCTTGCATGAATCAGGGTCTCATGGAGTTTCCGAAAGTGACTGCGATGACAGTGAGGGACAATATTGCTTTTAAAGACGTTGATCTCAATAAACCAACCATAATCAGAAACAAAGGCCATGGAATTTGGATAGCTGGATATGGTTTGGACTTATATGGTGGTGGTAGTGATGCAGCGAAATTATTTGAAGCTGTTTCAAAGCTACTCGAAATCAAAGAATCGGAACGACAACAGAG